>Ga0256405_10003749_pt1 | contig 30605 bp, 21 predicted proteins | sample RumenRJG_02DNA_FD_189096 | JGI IMG/M metagenome (GOLD analysis project Ga0256405, IMG submission 189096) | Bovine rumen microbial communities from Lethbridge, Alberta, Canada - RJG_02 | ecosystem: Host-associated > Mammals > Digestive system > Stomach > Rumen | place: Canada: Alberta...
TAAAGGTTGTACATACGATGGTTTGGACTTAATGTTTTGAACACCACTAAGTTACTAAAAATCAGCGATATGTGCAACTTTTTACTCATATTTATCAACTTAAATTAATTCCGCCAACGGGTATTCTATAGGAATCAGTATTCGACTGTGTTCTTCGGTTTCAGCATAAACAACAGCATCGATGGACGTACACATAGCCCCTCTCTTTTCAGCTCTTTCACCAAGCAAGGTACGGTTCTTCCAGATAAACTCAAAGCATATATTTCCGTGACAATCAGGTTTGTCTAATGGGTTTGTAAGAATTTTAATGAAATGATATCTCTCTTGGACAGAATTAAGCATCGACAACAGCGATGCAGATTCATCAGGCTTCATTAGAGGAAATAGATGATTAACACAGCTTATCTGTGATGACAGCATGTGGCCTGTGGGTGTATTAAGGGCATTATTGCTTTTCCACCAACCTATACCATTCTGCTGAAAATAGTCTATTGCGTCTTCACGAATAGGAGGATAGAGGTTCATAAGTTCTTTTCCCTCCTCTATAATATAAGGTAATTCAATATTCTGCAAACCTGCTTTCCATTTTCCACCACCATTTACATCTACAAAATACGGTGATGTTTGAAGAACCCTTACCTGTTGTGCTCCTTGCACTTCTTTATAGGTCGGTGCAGGAATTTGTTCAGCTGGCAATAACTGCAAAACAGTTAAATGCTCAAATCGGATGTTTGTCTTGCTACGACTCATATCATTTAGTAGCAGCTCCTTCTTGTATTCAATCAAGGGATGAAGTCGGTCGGTCAGCAACACGGCTTTGATATGGGTTATAGAATGTTGATAGATAGCATCAAGAATATGCTCAAAACCACGAGAAGCATTATCCCTTTTTATGGTGCGGTATTTATCTGCGTCAGTGGGATAATGAATCTCTTGGGTAATGGTAAGACGATGTATTACGTTGGCATAGAACATCAGCTCTGTGATGATACCAACATGTGTATTGTCGGTGTTAATGCAGTCTTTTAGCTCATAGACACAAAACTCATCATTTTCAATCTTCCAAAGATCTGCCTGACTTGCACCTCCAGGAGTAATAGCGGTAGCCAAACTAACCTGGCCGTCAAACAAGCCCATAGGTAACTGATGATTGGCAAAGCCTGTCTTAGACAGATGTTGATAGATTGCAGTTTCAAGCATGGCTTCGTATTTCATTTTCTGGTCGGTCTCACTCTTAACGCTTTTGTCCTTGCTTTTTTGAAGTGGATAATTAAGAGTAAGTTCGCTGAACCTTTGCTTAAAACATGTAATCTCTGCTTTTTTGCTTTCTACCACATCCGCCCAGGAATAATTGTCGACGAACCATATAACACGAAGCAAGAACCGAGAATAATGCTTCTGCTGAGTTCTAATTACTTTTTCATCTGGAGAAAAAGATGGATCTTCCCAATCAATGATAACGACGTTTATGTATGGGAAGAATGCCTTTAGACAGAATATCCATCCTTCAAAAGAAGACGCATCGTTCTGCATATTTTGCAAAACACCTTCAGCATCCATCGTTATATGCAGAATGTTATCATCAATACTCACATCCATTTTGGATGGAAGTTCAGCATAATACACCTCCTTTTTGATGGTTTTCAATATTTCGTTCTTGTTCATTTGAATCATTGCAAACGTTGTTAATTCATTCTGTTATATAAACCAATTGCATCAGCCATAATCTCATCATGGTCAAATGCAAGTTGAGGTAGAGCAGAGAGTGGCCACCATTCTGCTTTTGCTGCATCGTCCTGTCCGACTACAGATATTGGCTTTTCTATGATGGCAAGATATGCAACGGTAATAGTTCTTCCGCGTGGGTCACGGTCAACCTTTGAATAGGTTCCAATCTGATGTAATTCAGCAACCTTCAAACCTGTTTCCTCTTCAAGTTCGCGTAAGGCACATTGTTCCGTCGTCTCATCCATGTTCATGAATCCTCCGGGGAAAGCCCAGCATCCTTTGTATGGTTCATCGCCTCGCTGAATCAACAATACTTTGGCATCAGTTTCTTCCGTGATGACAATACAATCCGCTGTTACTGCTGGACGTGGATATTTATATGTGTACGTCATGATATTACTCCATCATAGTCCAAGTTAAACAATTAAGTGCTCCTCCTGAATTAGAATCACCACCCATATCTTCTACAATAGCAGTCATATCTACGTCAATCAGCTGAATGTCTGCAATGTGCTTTTCCGCATTGAATGCACGATCTATTTGCCGAATTGCTTCATCATCCAATGGTTTATATTCCAACTTGGGAACAAGTATTTTATTTCCAACATGCAAGTAGTTGATGTAGCACCAAGAGTGATTGAATAAAAGTCGGAACATTTTATCAGTCGAGTAATCAAATTTATCAAGGTAACTTAACGTTTCGACTTTAAATCCAGCGTCTTCAAGTTGCTTTTGATATAAGCCACCATAATAGTTTCCGAATTTTTCATCGAAATCAAAATAGTTTGTCAGCAGGACTCGTCCGTCTTCAATATAACGAACTATCCCGTCAGCATGACCTATTGGATTGACATTTTTTCCTTCCCAAGGTAAAAGCACAAGTTGCATTTCTGTACCATCAAAGTTGTCTTTCCACCAGTTGTTCCACCATTTCTGGAACTCTTTCACATCCTTTATATTGTTCTCATAGAGAACCTTGTCACACATGATAATGCATGGCTTATCATTGACAACGGCTTTCACTACATTGCCTCCATCAAGAATCAATGGGAGTTGAACTACCTTGAAATCAAAGGGCACCTCTTTAGCAAGTTGCTTCCTAGTATGGACTCGGTGTACTTGCCAGTTTGTCACATAATCGGGTGAATCCTGTAGATAGTCAGGTTTGTAGGTAAAGCTGAGAAACACATCATGCGTTAGCTGAACAGGCATATAATCTCGTGCCCAGACATCCAATGTATTATAGAGAAGCTCCCCATTACGAGCAAACTTCAAGATATTTGCTTTCAATTCAGAACGAGTATCAGCATCAAGTCCCCCTGTTTCTCCATCTATAAGGCTTGAAATAAGTACTTTATTCGTCTTGTTGTCTGTTATAAAGTTATCAGCTGTTATTCTTTCCATAATCAGTTATTATTTAAAGTTCATTAAATGCTTCCAAAAGCTGTTTCATTCCCTCGGTAGCTGTCGTTTTGAAATGAGTAAAACCTAATTCCGTGCATTGCTCCATATCACCTGGATCTATCACGAACTTGGGCACTTCATGATGAGCATAGTTGATGAACCCTGCGGCAGGATAAACCTTCAAGGATGTACCGATGACCACGAAGATGTCAGCTTTGCTAACAATGTCTATGGCGACATTCATGCTGTCAACATATTCCCCGAACATCACTATATATGGACGCAACTGAGAGCCATCTTCTGCCTTATCACCAAGTCTTATGGGTGTAGTCAACGGATATTCTTTAACACAAGTTGTTCGGTTATCCATCGAGCAAACCTTGCTCAGTTCACCATGCAAATGTATGACATGGGAGGAACCTGCCCGTTCATGGAGGTTATCTACATTCTGAGTGATAATAGTCACTTCATGTTCTCTCTCCAGTTCCGCAATCATTATGTGTGCGTCATTAGGCTCTACTTCTGACAGTTTCTTGCGCCTCCAGTTGTAAAAGTCAAGACACTTTTCCGTTTCATTATATAGCGCATCGGTACTGGCCAGATGTACCCATTCTTCATTTGTCCACAGTCCATCTTTGCCACGGAATGTACTCAATCCGCTTTCAGCACTGATACCCGCTCCAGTGAGAAAAACGATATGTTGTCTTGTCATACTACTTTATAATTATATATCTCCATTAATTCTTTCTTTCAATAGCGTATTTCTGTCGGTGACAGTCTGATGATGGACGGCATAGGCCAAAGCCTTAACCTGTCCGATGAGCACACAGACTTTCTTTGACCGAGTAATACCAGTATATATCAGGTTGCGCTGAAGCATCACGTAATGATTCATCATAACCGGCATGACAACGATTGGGTACTCCGAACCCTGTGACTTGTGGATAGTCGTGGCATAGGCAAGGGTCAGCTCATCAAGCTCTGATATTTCGTATTCAACGATGTGACTGTCAAAATCGACTGCGAGAGTCCTGTCTTCTTGATTGATAGAAGCTACTACGCCTATATCTCCATTGAACACATCCTTGTCGTAGTTATTGCGAATCTGCATGACTCTATCCCCCTTCTTGAAGACATAGCCGCTTCTCGAAAGGCTCTGAGTTGAGTTATTCAGGGCATTCTGGAGGATGGTATTCATGTTGGCAGCTCCGACAACGCCACGCTGCATCGGTGTCAAGACCTGAATATTCGACAAAGGCTGATTATATGCCTTGGGCAAGCGGTTCTGGACAAGATTGACAATCTGCGAGGCCACTTTCTCAGGATCTTCCATTTTGATAAAGAAGAAATCCGTATCTTTCCCGTTACTTATGTCTGGGAAATTACCCTTGTTGATGGCATGGGCATTCATCACTATTCGGGAAGTCTGTGCCTGGCGGAAGATTCGTGTAAGTCTAATAACAGGTACACGCTCGGAGTCAATGATGTCACGAAGGACATTTCCAGCACCGACACTGGGCAACTGGTCAATATCACCGACAAGGACAAGGCGCATGTCTGTGCGCATGGCCTTCATAAGATTGTACATTAGCATAATGTCAACCATTGAACACTCATCGACTATCAAAGCATCACCTTCAAGGGGATTTTCATCATTGCGCTTGTAACCGTCAGCTGGATTATACTCCAGTAATCTGTGGATGGTCTTGGCTTCCATGCCTGTAGCTTCACTCATTCGCTTGGCAGCTCTTCCTGTTGGTGCTGCAAGGAGAATCCGTAGCCCCATCGTCTTGAAAGCCGCGATGATGCCTTGCGTCGTAGTGGTCTTGCCTGTGCCTGGACCACCAGTGAGTACCATCACCTTGGCATCAACGGCTTGTTTGATGGCTGCAATCTGAACGTCATCATAGACTATGCCGGACGATTTCTGTATAGCATCAATGTCCAACGGCACATTCTTTCTTGTCTCGCTTTGGCTCAAAAGTCCCAATATCTTTCGGGCTGTACCAACTTCTGAGAAATAGAAAGGAGGCAGGTAGATGGCATCCTTTTCTTGTTTGAGTTCGTCATTGGCAAGCATTTCACTCATGGCCTGACGAATCGGTTCCTCATCGGCTTCGAGTAGTTTCTTTGCGGCTTCCACCAACTGTTCTTCGACAGCATATACATGTCCTTCATCAGACAGCTGATTGAGGGTATAGTTCAGACCTGACTTGCAGCGTCTAAGGTCATTTTTCTCGTAACCCATCTTGTTGGCTATTCCATCAGCGGTCTTGAAGCCTATGCCCCAGATGTCATCGGCAAGCTTATAAGGATTGGCTTTCACAGTTTCAATGCTTTCCTTCCCATACTGCCTGTATATATTTGCGGCATAAGCGGTACTGACACCATAGCCTTGCAGAAAGAGCATCACATCCTTGATGTCCTTCTGCTTTTCCCAGCTATCCCTGATTTTCTCAACACGTTTCTTTCCAATGCCGACAACCTCATAGAGCCTTTCTATGTCAGTTTCAATGATGTCAATGGTCTCAGTCCCGAATTTCTCTACAATCAAATGGGCAAATTTAGGGCCGATTCCCTTAACAAGACCAGAACCGAGGTATTTCTCTATTCCGTAGATGGTCGCTGGCATGACTTCCTGCCATGTCTCGACAACGAATTGGTTACCATAGCGTTTATCGACTTTCCAATCTCCATCACAAAGCAGGACAGAGCCTACTGGAACATCCAACAGGCTACCGACAATGGTAACAAGGTCATTATACCCCTTGACCTTGACCTTCATGATGGAATAACCATTCTCCTGATTCTGGAATGTTATTCGTTCAACTACACAACGTATTTTGATCATCAATACTATTTGTTCGTCACTTATTTTGCTCCCGGCTTTGTCTTTTCAGGATGATTGGCCCAGTAGTCTTCCACTTTATCAGAGGTTCGTTCAACAACGATGCGGTGATCAGCTACGAAATAGGCTTTATACTCGTCAGAATAAAGAAGAATGTACCTTTTCTTTTTCTTCTTGACAGTATATTGCTTGCCATTTGTCAGACGGACTTTATTACCGTACTGCCAAGGGATGCTTTGAAATTCCTGTTCTGACATAGTCTATGATATTTATGTTTACGAATAAAGCATCATCTTAAAAAGAAAGAAACAATCAGGAGTATGATAGCAATGATTGCCACCACCATCCATACGCTACTGTTGCCACCCTTATTATTGAGAGCTTCACTCAACTGATGCTCCAAATCCTTGGCTTTCTCCTTGGCCTGAGCCAATTGCTTCAAGGATTCTGTGTTCTGAGTCGTAATCGCAGCAAGGTTCTTCTGCAGCTGGGCATTCGATTCCTGCATCTTACCAAGGCTCTTGTTCAACTCTTCCTGCTGTTTCTTCTGCTGCTCTTGTTGTTGCTTTTGAGCCTCGGTGAGTTTGGTGATTTGCTCCTGATGACTCTTCTGAATGCCTTTCAGCTGCTCCTGGAGTTCCTTATTCTGCTTCTGAGCTGCTTGAACTTGCTCATTATGCTTTTTCGTTGCCTCCTGTTGTGCCTTAACGGAATCTTCTTGTGCCTTGGTCAGGACTTTCAGCTTTTCTTGAAGTTCCTTGTTCTGCTTCTGGCTCGCTTCGAGCTGGTCTTTGAACTGTTTCTTGATCTTTTCTGTCAATACGGCACGAGACCTTGTTTTCTTTTCGCTGACATTCTCAACCATCTCTGAGAAGTATTGCCCAAGGCCATTAGGGGTTGGTGCACATTTATCTACGAGCTGCTTGACAAAGATTTTTTCTTCGACATGACCGATGGCTCCTATTGTTGGGGTACTCATAGCCACAATCTGTTCCAATACGGAAACATCATCAAGGCTTTCTATCCTTGCTCCACCGCCACGTACCAATGCAATCACATCGAAGTTCTCTCTGTCGAGAGACTGTAACGTGCTGATAAGTTCTTTCGCATTGGAGAAGTTGGCACGATATTCCATGAAATCTATGGCAGATTTGGCAGCATTGATACCGGCTTCAAAGTCGCTCATCGTGATAGAACTGGTTGCAAACAGCAATGCTACACGAGGACGTTGGTCTGTAAAGAGCAATTGTTCAAGGACAGAATCCACATTTTTGAAACCAACAGATGATTTCTTCTGTCGGAGTTCCATCCTCTTAATCTCATCTTCATCGATGGCCTGTTCCTGAACAATCTCAATACGGCTGACATTCAAGATAATCTGTATTTGTCCTCTGTTGTTGACATTTCTGCCAAGTACACCACCAACATTAACGAGGTTGCCATTCTTCAAGTTCTCGCGTTGCTGTTGAGTAACATACATGGTTATCTCTTCCTGGCGATCTTCATCCCGCAATGTATCATAGAAGTAGCCATTGTAGCTTTGTCTGCCACTTGCAAGATATACGCCACGGAGATAGACCACCTGAGCATTAACGGATTGTTTTGCTAAGATGGAATTAAAAATTCCTATTATCTCAGACGGCTTGTAGATGGTTACAGGCACATTCTGATTCGCCTTAGTTATATCGTTCTCCATATTGTCAAATCTCTGTTATACCCCAAAGACGAAGTTTATTCACCATACCCCTGGTTACATTATTTTCTGGATAGCCCAGTGAAGTCTTCGGCCTTTCCAAAATACCTTTGAAGTCTTCTATGTATTCACTTGGAATGACATCAAAGGCTAAGACCTCACTCAACAGTCCTTCATTGTAAGGGAGTTCTCCACTGTCCATGAGCCTTCCTTCCTTGAAGTTGGACACACGATCCAGGCGCATAAGGGTTTTGGGCTTTGTCTTGTCTTCCTTTGAAATAGTAAGGACTGCGGCATCATCATTCGCCAATGAAGCGAAAATCAGTTTGCTTTCTGTATTTCTGGAATAGTCCCTGTTTTGGTATTCAAGAAGTTCTTCTACAGAAACCTTTACGATGCAGCCATTCTCATAGCCTAATATCAGATACCCTTTCTCTTCACTTTCCTTTACGACCAATGTCAGCAATGATTCTGTATCGTAGTCATACGAGTCAATCTTCTTGAATTTACCGTTGCTGAGGAACTTGAAGAAGCCTATGGGTTCGACATAGTTTTCTGGGTCATCCCATTCTGCCAAGACGTTCTTTCTTATCCGGCTTGTCCTAATTTCGTCATCCTTTGATGTGACAAGTTGGGTTGCAAGAGGGCGTTCAATGGGCTGCTCAGGTTGCACTGGTACAACCTCCTCTGGCAAATCATTGACCTTTATCAGAGTTAAATTACGATTAAATTTCTGATATTCCTCAAAATCCTCTTTCGACAATTTTCGCTTCGTACTACCGACGCGAACATACCAATAACCGTCATAGTCAACGCCTTGGGCAAGAGGCTTTATCTTCACTACGACGACATCTTTGTCTTTGTTTTCAGCATCAAAGGCTATGCTCTCTATATATGTGGCAATTTTATTGCCCCATTTTAATGATACGGAATTGGAGATTGTGAGAAGGTATTTATCTTTATCTCCATAATACAGAGGTGTATTGAGGTCTTCTTCAACGCCAACACCCAGTCCGAAATTGTTGACACCGATATAAAGTGTACCTCCGACGGTATTCAGGAAGGAGTTGATGACCTTCATAATCTCATTCATCTGCTTTTCCTGATTAGGCCCTTTCGATTGTTCTTCAGCAGGGAATACAATACTGCTCTTATATTCTTCATCTATTCCTTCTTCGCCTGTACCATATTGTTTCAGACCGCTTTCAAATCCTTTCAGATTAAGCTGCTGCTTAATTCTGTTATGGATATTGATAGCTGTCTTTTCCATTCCGTCTTGCTGGGTGATGTTATATGCCAGGCATAGGAGAGCAAGATTCTTCAGCCAAGGATTTTCTGAAGCCAACTTGTAAAGGTCATCATTATGGCTCGGGCTGCCCAAATAACTAACTGTCTGAAGCTGCATGAAGCGTTCACGCATCAAGACATTATTGCTGAACAATTCTGAATTGGCATTTTCCAGATTGCTGAGTTTTTCTTCATCGACCTTCTCGTTCTTGGCAAAATCATGAAGCATCGTGATAATATCCATGCGACCTTGATAATATGCTGCCTGAGATTCCCATCCAATCAGCATACATAAAACTCGTGCAAAGGCCAGATAATTATATGCCTTGATATAATCTTTGTCAAGAATCGCTATCCTGTCAATGAAATATATGACTTCACGCACATAGGATTCATCCAGCACCTTGTCCGTTTCGAGTATCTGCTCATCCTCCTGGTCTTCAAATGCCTCCGGGATTCTTCCGATAGACATGTCTTCCATGAGAATCTTGAATGCAGAATTAAGGTCATAATCATAAGAAGTCAGCTCATTGATGTCACATTGAATATGGAACAATCCTGCGGCTTTTCCAATCAAATGACAGGAAACGATATTGTTCTTTCCAATTCCTACAAACTCGGACGCATTCCTAAGAGTGACACTGACACCTTCCTTTGATATAGCCGGTGCCTCCCCATGTGCATTGGGAACTGAACCGACGGAGCAAATGATTTCTTCATCGTAAGAGTAGTAGCCATCAATGGCATCTTTGATAATCTCCAGCATCGAGAAGTGGAAATAATCATCTTCCTTGTCAATAATCTGAGCTTCAAAAACAAAGCGGCTTCCATCATTGGCGAAGAAATGGCGTAAAGATGTCGATATGGGGTAAGGAACAATATCTTCAATATAGATAAATCCCTGACCTCCAATCTCATCCTCAATCTGACAATAGTATTTGTTTTTGTCATTCAAGTCCTGACTGACGAAAGTTATATTGACGTATTCGTCTATTCGGTGCTGTTTCTTCTTCTTAGCAGGAGTCACCGTAGGTTTCTTGACTTGCGTATTGAACAGCTCTCCTTCAATTTCTTTCCAGACTTCCAAATATGGCCTAATATCATTTGCCTTCACAGACGAAAGGCTGGTTTCCGGCTTTGAATTGAGGTAAACCTGCAAACCTTGCCACAAGTTAAGTTCCTTTGGAAAGACGGGATATGTGTTTGTTCCTCCCTTTAATGGCTGAAGACTTATGCCATCAGAAGAAATCAATAATTTTGTATTGTTCTGTACAAATGAATTGACAGTGTCTATCTTCCCACAGGGGTACATGCTGGCAACGTAATGCGGTATCATGCCAATCGAATCGAAGCCATAGGCAATTCTCTTGCCTACGGAGTGGAATAGGCAATAGTAGGCTATATCCACAAGATGAACAGGTGAGATGTTGTGTAAATAGGAGGATATAGTACACAATCTGGCTGTATTCAATCTATAGTCGGCAATAGACGTGTCCTTGCTGTTTTCCAATAGCAATAGCTGTATTGCCAATGCGACCATGTTGTTCATTATTAGCTCCTGGTTATCCTTGGTCTTGTCTATTCGACCATCACACTCACGGATATATAATTCCAAAAGCTTAATAAGGGCACTCTTAAACGGTTCTTTCTCCCAAATGCTGATGTCTTTACCTTTTATGATGTCCAAAAGTTCCTTAATCCGGCTGTTCATCAGGTCTGGGCGACGAAGAAATAAACTCGAAAGTATATTAAAGTTCTTACCCGGATGATATACGAAACCAGAGACTTTTAATTTGTTGAACAGATTATCAATGAATAGCATCGGAGTATCGGTCGAACCTTCAATGCCTTCATTCTCTATAAGTTCAGCCGCCCTAATATAGTAACCAAGTTGTTCTATTAACAGCGTCAGTCGATCTTGATAAAACTCTCTTTCAGCTGGGCTGCATAAATTAAGGAGGTCTGAAAGTTCCAAAAGGTCAGAGCATTCCCTCCGAACCACCTTCAAATCTATCTTTTTATTTAGTAAGCTCTGAATCCATTTATGACTTTGTGATTCAAAGGATTTCTCTTTTTCTTCCGTTAACAGCAACTTAACAAAGTCTTTTGTATTCCAGGATAAATCACGTTCCGATAAAAGTCCTGATAACTTTTCTTCAGTCAGGTTGTCGGTACTCTGCTCAAACTCAGTAATATCAACAAGCTCTATCTTTGGATGTTTTTCACTAACTGCTGTGACTCGACACTTGACACTTTGGCCCTTGAAGAGTTTTAGTTTTGCGGTGCCTTGCAGATAAGTCGTTATATCATTAGACTCGTCAATCAACTCACAGTAAGTGGCATAAGGTCTTTTAACCTTAAACTCATATATTTCGCCTACCTTATAGGCATCCTTGGGCTGAAGTTTGGTATCGCTATTCATAATAAAATACTAGTTAAGATATGCTTTCTAATAATTGTTGCTGAGATATAAGTTTTGTATGTGCCATGTCCGATGGAATGTAAATAGACTGTTCTTCTTTTACACGTTCCAAATATTGACGAACCTGTGGCTTCAATATAGAGTATTCCAGAACATTCTTATCTGCAATAATAATCGTATGTTCCCTTGCGCGACTGGTCGCAACGTTAAAAAGATGTGGCTCTAATGTGCGAATGTAAGATGTGTTCGGGACAAAGAATATTGATATGTCTGTAGTCAATCCCTGTATTCTTGCAACCGTCTCTACTCTTACATTAGATTTTGCAGGAACATTTTGATTGATACTCTTTTGGATTGCTCGCGTCGTTTTTCGAAGACATGTAAGAACAGAAATATCCTTTCGACTGTCGTCAGAAACTATAGATCCAACTATATATGTTGCCAAGAGTATACCGAACTCAGGTGTCCTGTCGCTTGATGGCATGTCTGTTAAAATAAGTGATGGCCCCCCTTCAGGGTTAAGTATTTTTCTCAAAGAAGGTAGAACCGAAATTCTCTCAGTAAATCTTGAAACCAAAGATCCATTGTAAAATAGACCCGTAAAATCAGCGGAACGTTGTCCAAACCTATATGTATTTGTAAGCTGATATATTGGCCATGAACTATTATCTGCTAAAACTTGCAATCCGTCTATCATTGAACTATAGTGACAGAATTTCACCCTATCACCATTCAATGATACAATGGGTGGTAATTGATTAATGTCACCCACCCATAGATTCTTTTTCCCCATTTTCCTGCTGGCAGCAAACATAGCAAGAAGTGCTTGACTAGCCTCGTCCATTATAACATAATCGAATGGCTTATCAATCGAAAGAGAAGCTGCAAAACCACTTGTAATATAGTATGTAGATAGAACCAGTGAAGAGCTGATTGGGGATATTTCTTTTATGGGCTGCAACTTACGCAACTCTTGATACTCGTCTTTGGTAATGTTGGTTTTATATATTTTCCCCTCATTTAGAAAAGATTCTAATTGAGGCTTCTGCGCTATTTCCATTAATGCTCTATTGGTTAGTGCCGTAACCAATACAGACTTTCCCTCACTACACAATTTTGCACATAGCTCAGAAATCATATAAGTCTTACCAGTTCCTGGAGGTCCTTGAAGAATTAATGTATCAGTTAAATTCAATTGTGCATAAACAAATTCAGACACATTATCTTGTTTGATTAAGATAGGCTCCCATTCTTTTTTTTGATAGTCAGCATCCAAAACCTGTGAAACACCAATACTGAAATTGTCATTAGCTATTTTCTGTAAGTTCATTACATACTCAATTGGAGGCCATTGTGGCGCAAAAGTAAGAATCACTCCAGGCGAATCTTCTATATATGCGGCAAAATCTAAAGTTATATCGTTAAAACCGACTAAAGAAAACCTCTTATCGTCAGCAGGTGAATGCCATATACACACTGCTTCAGTAGCGGCATATCGGGACTTATATAAATCCCGATATGTCATATCACCCCAATTGCGATAATTCCTCAGATTGTTAGGAAGTACCATACACATGAGATGTTCCCCTTTTCGTGGTAGTGAACGAGTATTAGGGAACTTCATTATCATTTCGCCATCACGAAACTTTAGGAATTGTCCTACGAACATTTCCTCTGCTTCAGATAAAAGAGAAATCGCCTTTGATAAGAATTTCTTATTAAAATCCTCGGTCTCTGCTTTTAGCTCATCTTCCAGAAATTGACAATGGTTCCTTCTGTCTACAATCATATCATTTACAATAAAGTTTCTTGATCATCTACGGTTAATGTGGCAGGAGAATTTTGAACTGGCAGATCATACATATCAAGCATATTGCTCTTTATAGACATTTCCAGTTCTTTCTTGGGATTGTTAAATGGCTCTGGATTCTTGTTTTGACTGATAGCAGTTCCAAAGTTGAAGTGCAATCCTTTGAAATACCGCAAAGTTTCTGCGAGGGCAATACACCTGTTTTTGTATTGCATATTCTCAGGACTGAAAGTGATGGCTATCGTATTCGTATCACGAGGCAAGGCGTAGAAAGGAACACATTGTGGGCCATCATGGGTGACAACCCAGAGCATGGAACCTTCTTTCGATAATTGCTCCCAATCTGAGGCATTAAGCGAAAAAGCTCTTCTGCGTGATTTATAGCTATGAACAACAATAGGAACATCCTTCCCTTCCGGATTCTTTACGCCATATATGTTACACCAGGCATCTTTACAGATTCCACGTTCAAAAGTATATCCTCTTTCTTCGAGATATATCTTAACATCAGTCTTCGCCTGAATCAGATAAGCAAACATCTCTTCTTGAGAAAGTCCTGCATACTGTGGCTCTGCAACAGTAATCGTTCTATGCTCGCCATTCTCCGTTACTGTATCTATTTCAACAGGCACGATGATATCACTATAGTTCTCAGGATTGAAATCATCCGCATCTTCATCTTCTGGGTTTGGGGTTAGTGTCATACCCATGGCAGCTAACTGACTTCTTAGGACTTCATTCTCATCTTCAAGTTTCTTTACTTTAGATGATAATTCTCCGATTGCAGAACTATTCTCAATTATAATTTTAAGTTGTTCCTCTGTAAGCTGAGTACTGACAGTCATCATCAACTCACGCTTTTCCTTCTTCCATACGACATTCATCAAAATCTTCTCCTTTTCAGGGAAGACTCTTGGGAAGTTCTCTTCAAAGAGACCTTTATGCTGATCGCCCCATTCCTCGATGAGCATTTGGGATGCTGTAATATAACTTTCGTCCTCCCACTTGGCAGGTATCTGATACAGCCTATCTATAGACTCATCAATCAAGCCATAAGCGTATTTCTCATTGAGAACTTTATCAAGCTTTATAACGACATGCTTATCTACAAGCTGACTACGAATATCTACAACCTCATTGTCAACTTCAGACAATTTGTTAATGATGTTTTTTAACGTGTCATTTATATCACCCTCTTCTCTGTAAAGATCATTTTTGCTTCGCAGGTCTCCATTCTGATTAGGAACAATCTTGTCGCTATCAAAATTAATGTCAGCAGTCTCTTGATAAGCATAATAGGAGTTTAACAGTTGAAGAACTTCTGATTCTCCTTTCTTCACAAATGTACATAATTCTGAGACTGTGCTGAATTCTTCTATTTTTTCCCATATATCACATACTGCATAGAAACTTATTTTATTCCACAGATTACTATTTTCATACTCTATATATCCAATGAAGCCCTCTGCAAGATTGAAAGCCTGTGCAATGGATAAAAGGGAATACTGGTTCTTGTACAATGCAGTTTCCTTATTTTTCGGAAGCAACCGAATCATATATGATGCTACTCCATATATGGTGTCTTTAGGAAACTTGTGGAAATGGCCATTAAACTCGTTTCCTAAATTCCGATTCGACGATTCGGTAATAGCGTCGTTCAATTCTGAAGCAAATGTCGAAATTGTCTTCTTTTGAATAACTGCAAAATCAGCCGCTTTTATGTCTTTATGAAGAAGAATATTCTTATAGTTAATCCCAACGGTATCAAAGATTTCATCCTTCAGTTCTTCGGGAATGCCGGAATCTTCAAACAGGTCTTTCTGACAACAGAAGTTGCCATTTTGATTAGGAAGCACAGCAAACATATTTAGCTTCTCGGTCTGAACATTCAGCGACTTGACAGTAGAATTAAGCCATTTGGCATCAAGTCCATTAGGAAGCTTTGATAAACTACCAAGAACCTTTAAAGAATTGAGAATATTTGTTACCAACCACTCATCAGTCTCTTTCCAAGCACCTTCTAACAGATTGTTATCACAAACTGGCGATGCTTCGTTCAATTGATAAAGAGCCTTACAGATTCCAAAGAAATCGTTCCTCCGATTCACGAACTCAGGCTTATATTTGTCCGTGTTATCAGGAACTACTGATAACAATGGAAGAAGTTTTGTTATTTTATGCAGTTCTGTATCATTGTCAATGATTGCCTTAGCCAATTGGTTAATGTCTGCGCTATAGCTCTGTGAATTATACTTCGAATTAAGAGATACGGCAGTAACGTCTTCATGAAGCAGTATAGGCTTAACATCTTTACCAAGAGAACTCAAAAGCCCAATTACGAAAGAACTAACGTTCTCACCTTGCTTAAAATTCTCTTGATCTTTTTTAAGAAGTACACCATTCATGTTTGGCAAAAGTGCATGCTCTTTAAGGAACAGCTCATTATATGCTAAAACATGAGTCAGAAATTGATTGTACCAGACGGCCAAATCTATTCCAGTCAAACTAATATTTGTCCAATTGCCCTTCTGCTCGATTTCACCACATAGAGTTTCTGTGTTCCATATAGATAGTCCTTCCTTCCACAAATATTCTGACCATTCATGATTATTGTTAATTAGCTTTGACGGAAATATAGACTGAAGAAGATTGAATACCTTATCTTCATTATCCTTAACAGACTCTTTGACAAAAATGCATTCCTCCAATTTCTTATAACCAGAGCCATCCTGGGCATCTGCGACAGTAAATTGCAGCAGGATTTCTCGATACTTGTCAATTACATTCAGTTTGTACCATTCGTGATCCAATTTTTCATGCTTTTTAGTTCTATTCAATCCATTGGCGAGATAATACAACTTACCGAATTGATTGTCAGCAAGGTACTTGACAAGTTTTGAATATAATGGGAAAATGTGCTTGTAGATAGATCTGTTAATCCCATTCTCAGTGATTACATCTTTCTCCTCATTCCATGTGATACCTGATAAAAGAAGGGACTGACGCTCTTGGTCTGGTTCAAAATCTGGACTATTAATAATCAAAGGCTCATTGAGCTGAGTTTCAATGCCGACTAGAGGCATTACACAGAAGAACGTAGTTTTACCTTCAATATCAACAAGGTTATTATCATCATCAACTTCGACAGCAGCATCGATACGCATATTCCTATTTGCCCGATAACGTTTTGACAGATCATCATCATGTTCAGAATATGAGGTGTGAATAAAACGACGTACTTTGTTGGTCTCTCCAGAAATCTCAAATTCAGAAAGCATTATATCTTCTGTCAGTTGAGTAGTGGGCTTTCTTACTATTGTCGTTATCTTCCCATTGTCATCCAAAACAACAGATGCTAACTCTTTACAGAATAACATCGTTTGGGCAATATTCTCTCGGAAATTCTCTAGTCCCAGTTTAATTGCTTGGCGGCCTGACTCTGATGTAACATGATAGGTGAATGTTGTCCAGTCAAAGGTCTCATTAAAGAAAGTCTCTGATTCTCTCATCTTTCGCAATCCATCTATTAACTCAGAAGCGATGATGCCGTCACGATACATTGTTACCGTAAAACCACAAATATGCTCACATGCATCATCGGAATACATATTACTTTCAATGGTGACAACCTTAGACAAGCAGTGAGTGGTAAGGAAACCAGTACCAAAACGTCCTGTACTTTCTTGATTTTCTTTGTCTTCACTGTACTTGTAGAGCAAACCTAACCGGGCATCAGCTGTGAATGGTGAACCATTATGCCTAAAGCGTACAATATCATCACCATTTGTTTCATCTTTAGAAATCTCAATTCTGATATTGATAGTGTTTCTTGATTGATCTTTTGCAATGGTGTCTTTTGCATTCTGAATAAGTTCCCAAACCCAACGTTTCTTATCATTATCTGATGGAGAATTGAGTTCTCTCAATCTTTTTTCAACATTGGTGATATACATTTTATCAAAAACACGGTCTTGTGCCTTTGAATTAACTTCCGGAGCAGGAATAGCAGTTTTTGTACCCATATTGGTATTATTCACAGGTTTGTTGTTAGTGATATTATTTTCTACATGATTTTCCTCTGTCCTGTATAGTCTTATCGGACGTCCTGGATAGAACCACGACTTATATTTTAAAGGAACCTGAGTGATGGCAGATTTGCTGAATTTGACATTCGTTAGACGGGCTGTATTATCTTTGCTAAAAAAGCCATAAAGCTTACTTTGTTCATCTTTGAAAATAAATACAGCACCGTCTTTGATGATGTCTTTTAGATAATCATCTGTTTCAGCATTAGTTAGCAAACTGTTGATAGAAGAAGTAAGTAACCTTGCGAGTTCCTTTGCCTCTTCTACAAACTCGGTTTCAGGCTTCATCACCTGATTAGGGAAATGATAATAACCCAATAAACGTAATTTGTATTTGAACGTATATTTACTTTCAACCATATTAACTGTTCAATTATTATTGATTTAACACATGGTGTCTTGGAAAGATGGAATTATTACTATTGTTCTATGTCCCATTCAATATCGTTCATTTCCGTCAAGTCGTATAAAGAAGGTTCTTCAGAAACCTGTTCGTCACGGCCTGAGACAGATTTGCCCGTAGCCTGTTCAACAAGGTCAAGCAGTGCATTCTTTCGTTTTTGAAAGTAGGTCGTAAAGTCATCTGCACGAATGGCATCAACATCAATCAGATGAGAAACAAGATATTCATTGAGCTTTTCACGTTCTACCCCATGATTACGCTCGATACTGGAAAGATATTTGCTCGGTGCGTTACCCCCAATAATACGATTCGTCCTAGCGTATATGGGAGTTTTATTGATGACAGAATTCCATAAAGCTCGGTCGATATGCTGACTGTCACAATAATGTTGAGGAAATATGTGATGAATATCCGTAGCTTCACCAACATAAGATGCGAAGTCCATCTGTGAACCTTTTATGAAATCACGAGCTTGTGCTTTCATGATAAGTGCCATAATACCCTTATATGCAGCACTATTGCGTGTATAAAGCTGCCCAAGACGAGAAGCATGGAAATTAGAACGACGCACAGTGTCTGGTGCCGCATTATCATCCTTCGCCCATTCCATCAAACCGACTATATCCGTTACATAGCGGGTTTCGTTGGCTCCTCCATACAATTCACCGAACACACCACACCAATACCATTGTTCTAATTTGCGCCTGTTGGCAGCATTATACCATAGATTTTCATTTATAGCAAAAGCCACAGAAAGAGGAACTAGTTGACTGGTATAAGGCATGTCTATTGCCGTAAATACCCTCTGCTCTTCAAGGAATTTTACAGCTTCGTTCAAGCCTGATAGGAGCCTATTCCTATAAGTTTCATAATCGGTGAACGTCAGACGTAATACATCCTTCTTCTTACAAGAAACTGCCTTTGGCTTATCCTCGTTAGAAGAATTAAATTTGTCATAACTTGCCAGTAGAGTAAGAGCAGTAAGAAAATCTGTACCAGTGAAAGACTGATACTTCTTATGATACAACTGGCGATGCCGTTGTAAGTCTTTCCATATCTTTTCCCAATCCTTGCGCAGTTCAAAGTTGTCGGCAGCAAATGTCGCAGTCACAAGTTCAAAGACGGTCAACGAAACACCACCTTGATTGACATTTTCAAAAACCTGACATACGGCTTCTTTGGGCACATCGTTACCTACTTGAATGACGGGAATCTGATAAGTTGCCATCGGCACTATCACGTTGTCATAGAACTTATCCCAATTCTCATCAACCTCATCAGAGTTATGGAATCGTGTGTATTGACGCTGCCATCGCATCATCTCTTGAGAATCAAAGACTATGTTAAGTGGAAAACGATGTGCCTCAAATTCTTTCTCACGAGTAGAAAGGTCAAGTTTGATGTCACGCCCTATGTTTTCACGCACGATTTTGTCCTCCGGCACAGATTCTACAGCATCAATGCGATCTGTTAGCGTGTCTAGGCAAAGCGGAATATTGAGATAGTAGAAGCGTTTAATGGGCTTTTTCTTACTATCAACGGTCTCGACTGGCTTTTTTGAGTACATGGAGCGATAGATTGAAGTATTTCGCTGCTGACCATCAAGGACTAGACGCTCAGGCTCCACGCTTTCCTTTGATTTATCTACACCTTCAAAAAGACGATACTTAAAATGAATATCCTCACCTCCTGTTTGCAGAAACATTGCGGCACCAATAGGATAACCATTACTTATACTTGCTATGAGCGCACGAATGCGTCCATCTTCCCACACCCAGCCACGCTGGAAGTCGGGAAGCTGCGTTTTCCCTTCGTCAATAGACTTCAGGATGTCAGATATAGATTCGTTATTAGAAGTTATCATATTATATCTCTTAATGCTTTAATTCACTTATAATATTACGCAACGATTACATTGTGAAGGTCGGTGATAAAAGAAACAACATGTGAAGCTTTGTCACCGAAGGTGCCTATCCAGTCGAAATGCCGGAAAGGTTCAGTTTCACCAATCTTTTCTCTCTCAATATCTCCGTATTGAGAAACGTATGCGATTATACTGCGCAAATACTCCAACTGAGTAGCGTTCAGGTTCTCCTCTTGAAGAAGGTCTTGGAACTTGCGTATTGCCACTGCATAATCCACATGTGTCATGGAACGGATAAATGCAGCTATATTACCACCATAAAGTGCATTGGCGGAGAATCTGTCGTAGTCTTCCTTTGAACCCAATTCCTGCCAGAAGATACGTTCCAATTCCTTTATATCTCCAGCCTCCAACTGTTCCAGGTTCTTTATTTTCTTGAACACTGGGCTATCATTGTTTGCTACGAGATAATCCATAACACGCTCCTTGTAGGACATTGTGGAATCAATGGGGAGGTCTTCACCTTCTACGGGGGTGACAACATCTTCAATATCTACTGTAAATGTCTTTTTCGATTTGCCTACAAGGAATTGAATAAGGTCACGAAGCTCTTCCCTTACCCGTTCCAGATTGGATAATGTCAAACTGTTCCAGAAATTCGAAGTTTGGACCTCCTTGATGGTTTTCATCTTAGCCATCACTTGCGGAATGCTGGCTTTCTGTTCCAGTTTACCTGCAAGCGCAATTACCTTGTTCTTGCATATCTCTTTCTGCCTTTCATGTCCTTCCTCAATACACGATAGTTGTAGATTTAGCATAATGAAGTCAAATGCTTTTGCTTCAACACCATCCATCGGACGGGGAAGTAACGGAGCTACATCCCACTCCAGTTGACGGCAATCTAATTCACTTAAAGCGACCCAGTTTTCTTTCTGTTTATAGTAGAAAACCTGTTCCATATGTCGACGCACATCAATGCGGTTGTCATTTAGTTCACAAACCTGCTCATGGAGCATTTCTTTTAAGCTATCATGCATAGCTTTTGCAAACTCATTTTCTTGATGCTCAGCTCTCTGGAGAATAGTGGCGATGACAGTACGAATGTTAAACAAACGTTCTGTAAGCGAAACAGGAGTAGCAGGGGTCTGTCCGTCAGGGTTCTCGTTGAAATACTCAAAGTTTGCACAATAGTCAAAAATATAGAACTCTTTCTTATCTTTCCCCGCCCCAAGAAGATTCTCGCAAAGGCGGGTGCCACGTCCAATCATTTGATGGAACTTGATTTTAGACAAAACTTTTTTGAAGAAAACAAGATTCAACACCTCTGGAACATCAATACCTGTGTCAAGCATATCCACCGACACTGCAATTTGTGGCATTTTTGTAGCGTCAGAGAAGCGGTCTATCAGATCTTCAGCATAATTTACTCTGTTATCTATCAGTTGACAGAATTCCCTTCCATACTGAGCTGCATAGTCTTCGTTGAAAACATCAACAATCAACTGGGCATGGTCGTGGTTGAAAGCAAAAATGATAGTTTTACCCAATACATCATTGTTATTTATGCGTAACCCTTCAGAGAAAAGGTCATTGAAAACGCGACGGATGGTGTCTTTGTTGTAGACATATTTGAAAATCTCGTGTCCGTTGATGTCACGATGACCGTTCATCACGGTTTCGATATTCAGCCCCTCCTCCGTGGTCTCATAATCCCAGATTTTCTCCAACTGGTCTTTTTCTTCTTGGGAAAGCTGGTCGTACTGAATACCTTCATTCATCACCACAGAGTGTTTACGCTTCTGACGGTATGGGACAAGCCATTTGTCCCTAATAGCATCCTCGTATGGGTAGTTGTCAGTCGGTACACCTTGGTCAAGATTGAATATGTCGTATGTATTGTGATCTATATCTTCACGAGGTGTAGCCGTCATACCTACCAGCAATGCGTCGAAGTAATCAAAGATTGCTCCAAATTTACCAAACACTGAGCGGTGTGCTTCATCAATGAAAATCAAGCTGAAGCGACCCACAGAAAAGTCCTTTTGGTCTGCATCGATGTATTTTATCATTGTCTGGTAAGTAGAGAAAATAATCCGAGCATTTAGGTCTCTTTCACTTGGCTTTGTATCAGACAATACACAGGTAGTGACATTTGGCAGAAGCTTCACGAAATTCCTATTAGCTTGTCTTACCAAAGAACGACGATCTGCAAGGAACAGAATAGACTTCGCCCAATTATTCCGCATCAACACATCTGTTATGCCAATGGCGGTACGCGTTTTACCTGTACCTGTTGCCATTACAAGCAAGGCGTGTCTTCTTCTGTCATTGAAGCTTTCACAAACTAGTTTGATAGCTCTTTCCTGGTAGTCTCGACCAGCAATGTCACGATTAACACGCATGTCAGCAATCTTCTGACGGTTACGATTCTGCCGCATCGTCTGAAGGTCTTTCTTTGAGTGGAAAGCATATACCTCTCTTTTGGGATAGCCCAACATATCGAAGACCTCTGTAAAAAAGCCATTCGAGCAATAGTAAAGAGGCTCATACCCACATTCACGTTTAAGGCATTCAGCGTAAAGTTTTGCCTGATGATAACCCTCAGAACGGCTTTTGCTTGTTCGTTTGGCTTCGATTATAGCTAAAGGTTTCAGGTCATCATCGTAAAGTACATAGTCAGCATATCCCTCTTCCTTATTATTTGGCATCCCTTGCACATATATCTCAACACAGGCTTTGCCTGGAGCCTTAACGCCGTCTTCTGTACAAATTTCCCAGCCGGCATCACGTAGCATCAAATCAATGAAACGCTTTCGTGTTTCAGCTTCTGAAAGATCTTTAGGCTTTTCAACAACCAGTGGCGTATCAAGCTTGCCACTATATTGACTAATGGTTGACGTGTCTGGCTTCGTCTCTTCAGGGGTAGTAGCATGTATAGGTGCCTGATGTGGTATAAGTGATTCATCGAACTCTGGATAATCCTCAATCAGTCCGATTTTCTTCAGCACAGCTCCTACGAAAACATAGAGGTTAAGCAGTGAGAACCCAGATTCTCTCCGTGTGACATGACCTGTATGTGCCGCATTATTACCCACTTTGCGGATATAATGTAAGCGCATCATAAGGTCACGGTCGTTGATGTACGCTTTGAAATCCTCGCTATCAACCTTTTGGAAGAGGTTAGCACGAGGCTCCAAAGTAAACGACTTTAGGTAGTAGATAATATCTACCAGATACTCTAAAGCACGTCGGCTGTTCAGGGCCGATTCGTCAGGATTCGATATTTGCGTAATCTCTGCTGTATGACAGAAATCGTACAGTCTTGTGAATCCTGGTTTTCCGTTCAGATAATCGAAGTTCAACATATCTTTATAGTTTTTAATCGAACCAATATTGCATTCTTGCTTCAAGGAGTGTTCTTAAATCCTTGATTTGAGAGTTATAAGACATCTTAATATCACAAATACTTAGGGCCTTATTAACATATGCTTGTTGATGAGCAATAGGTGGTACAGGTATCACAATAGATTTCACCAAACCTAGATTAAGATTAGGCTGTGTACCTCCACGTCCCATTTCTCTTATCTTTTCATAAGAAAAGTCCAAGAAATTATATACATAATCAACTAAACATATTTCTTCATTAGGCTTAATTGCTGCACAAGCCTGATTAGTGGCTGCTTCTACTTTCAATTTTGCAATCTGTCCCCTTGTTTTACCTTGACCATACATTGCCATAAGAATAGTATCAACTGGATATAAAGTACAACTCGTTTCTTTAAGTGCCTTCTCTGTGATGCATTCTTCGGTTTTATATATTTCACAGCCCTGGACTTCAGTAGTCTTTACCCATGGATAGTTGCCGCCAAAATATATATCTTTTTTACTTCTATCTGGTGTACTCCCAGTTCCAACTTCAAACAGTTTACCAATTGATTCTATTTTCCATCCCTTATCTTTAGGATTCGTTCCTCCAAACATCTCATAAAAAATGGATTTGTTTAAAAAGTCAAGATCTGAAACTTGTTTTTGGAGTAAGGAAATGGCAAAGGATATTCCGTCTATCTCTGCAACAATCTCTTTCTGTTTAGAAAGGGATGGTTTGGGAATAGGCATAGAAAGCAAGACCTCTTTGGGCAGTGCTCTACGTCTTTGAGTAGTACCTCGAAGATTATCCTTGTAATAAGCCATAGCAAAAGGAGAATGGAAATATAGACCAAGAAAACGACGATCGAAGTTTTCATAGTTTACATCCCAAACATTGTAAGCTGGGCTCATTATTCCTTCATATGCAACATCTTGGGTATAAATAAGACCCTCGTCGATGGGGAATGCTATCACCAACTGACCGTTCTTTACCACTTTGTATTTACTGGTGTCATGTGATGCAATGACTTTTTTGAATCTATCCTTCTGCTCGACAATGCCATCATGCATGGTGATAGATAGAACTGGTAAATCTTGACGACTGCCACACAGAGCAACTTTTGCCGGACTCATAATGTCAGCAAAGGTTGTTTTTTCCCAATTTCTATCTATCGTATTCATCTTATTCATAAGCATTAATCAAACCAGAATTGCATGCGAGATGCAAGAAGGTTTTGCATTTCAGTTATTTGAGCTTTCAAGGAAGCCTTGGATTCCTCTATACTAGCCATCTTTGTTGCGAACGAATGTTGGAGCGACAAGGGAGGTAGTGGTATTTGGAGCATAGAAAAAACCCCCTTGTTTATAATTGGAACTACGGGAGCATTAGCCATTGCTTCCAAAACGTCACGTAACCCCAATATTGCATAAGCCAGATATATAGAGGAAATATCGGAATTAGGCACAATGGCGTTAATCTGCTGATTACAGGTAGCTGTATTTCTCAAAATTCCGACCTTACCAATAATACCTATACATGTAGTCAGAACACTACCCTTAGGAAGCTGTCTTGAATTGGAATATGCCTTCTTCGAAATAAAGAACTCTGATGTTTGTATGTCAGCTACACCTTCTTTTGAAATATCACTTGGTTTTACAAAGCAATAGTCGTTAGAAGAGTAATTTTCCGAATCTTTAGTTGATGGGGTATTTCCTGTAATTACTGTGCCGACTTCACATATTTTTTTTAGTGGGAAGCCTTTAGGGTTGGTGACAGTATCACCAAACATGTCGTAGAAGAGGGATTGGGCAAGGGAATCAAGGTCTTTTAGCTGCTGTTGAAGCATGGTGATAGATTCGTTGATGGAGTCGAGTTCAGAAACAATATTATTCTGACAAACTAATGACGGTATAGGTAATTCTATCTTAAGCAAGTCCGATTTTACAAGACTAGGAATTGTAACTGCTTTATTCAATTTTTGGAAGTCAAAAGATTGGCAAAAATAGAATAAGAATTTTGGTACTAAATCGACTTCATTAGCCTTAATACCAAATGCAGTATCAACGTTCCAAAATTTTTGAGTCATAAATAATGGCCGGTTGATATTACCTTTTCTACCAACAATAACACAATTCTCTGGACATAAGTAATCTGTGGCATATCCCATGATGCCACCACTACCGCAAATTGGATATTGCCCGTTGCTATCTTCAACGGCCTTTTGATTTTTGCCGTTAATTATAATTGCAACTTCTCCCAGTTTCTTGCATGTCCACCCGTATCTATTCATTCTTCAGTTGCTCTTTAATACTAAGGATTTTTTTTGAAATCTCTTCCTGACGTGCCAACACACGCTGCATGATAACCTCAGGAGCTTCGTATTCCACCTTGACACGTTCCACCTCCTTGTACTTATTGATGGAGAGGTCGTATCCGTTTCCACGGATTTCCTCTACTGGAACGAAAAAGCTCTGTTCCTTACGAGTGCGAGACTCTTCTGCAGCAAGGTTGCTCCAGCGACTGATAACATCAGGAATATCATTGTCCTTCACGGGGTCGCGCTTATCATCGAGTGAGAAGCCGTCGGCCTTCATGTCATAGAACCACACTTTATCCGTGCCTCCGGCATCGGTTTTGGTGAAAACAAGGATGGCCGTACTAACTCCAGAATACGGTTTAAAAACTCCACTAGGCATAGAAATCACTGCTTGTAAGCGTTGGTTGTCCACAAGATTCTTTCGAATAGAAAGGTGTGCACCGCTGCTACCGAAGAGCACGCCGTCGGGAACGATGCTTGCACAGCGTCCGCCAGGTACAAGAGAACGCACGAACAAAGCCAAGAAAAGAAGTTCCGTCTTGTTGGTCTTTGTCAAGTTCTTCAGTGTGGGGCTAACCACCTCCTTATCGAGGCTACCCGTAAAAGGCGGGTTGGCGAGGATAAGGGAGTAACGCTCTGCGTCTGGGTTGTCAGTAGAGAGCGAATCCTGTTCCTTTATATTCGGATCGTCAATCTTATGCAGCAGCATATTCATGGCACCGATGCGTAGCATGGTAGTGTCCGTGTCATAGCCAGTGAACATGTGGGACCTGTAATAGTTCAGTTTCTCCGTGTTCACCATCATGTTCTTCTCGTGTTCAGCTATATAGTGAGCAGCTTCGACGAGGAAACCGGCACTGCCCATAGCAGGGTCGCAGATAGCGTCTTCCTTTTCAAGGGAGGGTTTCATCATCTGTACCATCATACTGATGATATGGCGTGGTGTACGGAATTGTCCATTCTGGCCCTTCTCTGCCATCTTACCAAGGATGTACTCATACACATCGCCCATTGTGTCACGGTTGTTCATATCAAGGTCATCCACCTGTTCAACCAGTGATTGCAGCACTCGCGGCTTATTTATCAGGAAAATAGCATCTTTCATGAAGCGGGTGTAAGCCGTTTCCTTTCCATGTCCCATTTCCTTGATAAAGGGGAAAACGTTGTTTCGTACCATGTCGAACATATTCTCTGCGCTCATTTCCTTGAAGACTTTCCAACGGAGTGAGTTGTAGGGAATCTTTATGGGGTGTTCGTCAGTGCTATCAGGATGTGTCCAATCACCTTCGGGGAAGGTTGGGTCTTTGAGTTTACCACCAAAGAGTCCAATAGTAGCTTCTTCTTTAGTTTGAGCATCGTCCAGCATCTTCATGAAGAAGAGATAAGACAGATGGCTTACCACCTCTACTGGAGTACGAATGTTTGACTTCTCCCAAAACGTGTCCCACAAACGGTCAACTTTGTTTTTTATGTCACCTGTTATCATAATTATTTATATTTTATTATTTGCAAAGTAATTTTAATACTGTGCAGTCTATCTTCACAGACTGTAGATTTTTACAATTTCTTTATATTTTTCGATGATTTGATTACGAAACCACTCTGGAGATAGCACTTCAACTTGCTGTCCAAACGAAAAGATGTTTTGTTCCAACTCACGGTTGATACGTACATCAATGGAAAGTTTCCCTTCCTCTGCATTCACAATTTGCTGACTTTGATGAATCGGCTTTGAGACGACATAGGGGAACCGCTCCTTGGCGAATCTCAGTACCACATGTTCAATATCTGGATGCCTGCGGTCATGAGTCACACCTACTATGTCATCGAAATATGTCTCATAGTCAATCTGGTCATTCTCTACAAATGGCACCTTAGCAACAGAAAACTTCACAATCCGGTCGAGAGCCTTGTTTACAGGACTCATGCCATATTCGCCATGATCTTCAAGCCCAAAAAGGAACCACCGTGAATTATACTGTTTCATGTAATGAGGATGAATGACCATCGTTTGCTCATCCCCCTTATATGGGCGATAAGTCATCTTCAACGGCTGATGATTGATTATTGCATCGATAAGGTCAGAAAGAAATTCTATACCTTTCAGCTGGTCATTTTGCTCAAAGGAAACAACCTTATCTCGATTTGCCTTGATACCAAAACGGAGTTCCAAACTGGAAATGACCTCTTCGAGCCACGCGTTTTTGGGACTACGGTATCGTCCAAGCATATCAATTGTCGATAGGAGGTTCTTCACTTCTTCAACAGAAAGTTCATTGCTGAAGATGGAGAAACGAGGGTCTTCATAAGTGTAATAGCACCTTCTGCCTTCAATAGGACGCGCTACAATAGGGGCATTGTAAGAAACCCGGTCTCGCATGTAAGTAATATCGGCACGTATTTGACGAAGACTAACCGTTTTGCCATACATGTCGAGCAACGCCTCATTGACTTTGTCAACGAGGTCTTCAATCTCATAGCGTCGATGACGATCGCTGAAGCAGCGGTCAAGTATCTGGTAACGCAAAAGCGCATTCTTATTGATAGGCATAAGCAGAGAAGATTTGTTGTTACTCTTGATTTTTGAGAATCGTAGAATCGTCCATGCGAACAAGGTCACCAATATCACATTTCAGTGCCTTAGCAATCTCTATCAGGCTCTCCAATGTGGGCTGGGATGTATTTGTCACCCATCTGGAGATTGTGGCAGTGTCCTTGTTAAGCATATCACTCAATTCTTTGTTTGATACCATACGCTCTGCCATCACTACCTTAATTCGGTTCAACGGTTTACTGTCCATATACTTAATTTAATGATTAGAGGTTGCAAAAATACGATTATTTCCTGAGAAAACCGCTGATTGCTGCACGAATTTCTCATTTTTCATGCAAAATAATTGATTTTGGGGTCAATTTATGATATTTCTTTGTAAATTTGCAACTTGAAACTGACATCATTTGAAATGATGAAAGAAAATTGATAAGGGAGTGCATTTTCTTCAAACAATGAAGATAGGCTGCACAATAGGTCTCTAAATTTGCGGCTGTGAATTCGGATATTCATTCTTAAAACAAAAAAGTATGGCAACATTAAGAACTTACAGATGTGAATGTGGGTATGAGGTGCAAACAGAACCCACAGGCCATTATGGGCTTATGTCAGGAGAGTATTATAACTTTCGCTGTTCAAAATGCAAGCAGATTATTTCCATTTCGGCTGATGAACTCGCCAGTCAGAGGTATTTCCCCACATGTCCTGAATGTGGCGCTGAGAACGAGAATTTACACAACTGGAATCCCATCGAGGGAAGATGCCCCAAATGTGGCAAGAAGATGAAGATGGTTCCAGGAATGATAATGATGGCAGATTAAAACTTTACGAGTATGAGAAGAGCTGTATTCTTTCTTTTATTGATTTCAACAATCAATATAAACGCACAGACGGCAAAGACAAACTCCAACGCAAGATCTGTGAAGTATGAACAAAAGGTGGATTCTCTTTTGTCTCAAATCGACACGCTCCTGATGATTAACAATCAGTTGCTGGAGCACTTGGAGATAAACTCGTCGCTGAAGGGACGCTACAAATTGTACCAAACTGAGAACATTTATACACTTTTGCAGTTGGATACAAAGACAGGAATGATTGAACAAGTTCAATGGTCTTTGGATTCTGACAATGAAGGAAGTGTTTCCATAAACTCTGATGACTTGACTTATGGCTACGGCTATGGATCTGGATCATTTGAGTTATACCCAACAAAAAACATGTACCAGTTTATCCTTATCGACAAGACAACAGGCAAGAAATGGCATGTTCAATGGGGAATGGAAAGCAGCAAACGCTGGATTCGGAGAATTTACTGATTACGCCATAATGAAAACCTATCTTGAAATAAAGGTTCCCATCTCATTTGATGCTCCTTGGTTCTGCGAACTCAGAAAGGCATTGAAAGATATTCCTGTATATTGGCAAAACGGGTACTACCACATCACTATGGCCTTTCTTGACGAGACAAAGAATTTACCAAATGTTGAAGCCATTATGCACAAATACCTGGACAATGCAAGAGCCGTTTCTATCACATTCGACAAACTGGATGTGTTCTCTACCTGGAGCGGTTTGTTTATTTTTCACTTGACAGCGACCCGCATACCAGAGGTGTTTCAATCTTTAGTTAATGATATTCGGAATGAGATAACTCTTACGGGTTCCAAAATCCAGTCCGAATTCCGATTACATGTCACGCTGGGACGTTTATCCGAACCTAAAGCAGACGTGGATGACATTGGATTTTTAATTGACGAGATAGATTTCCCTCCTTTGTCACTTACACTCAATGAAGTAGAGTATCGAGAGTTCAGAGGAAGAAGTATTTATAAAAAATACTTGAAATAGAAAGATAGGCGCATGAAATATAATCTTCAATTCTTAACGCTAAATGAAAATGTTTGTTTCGATATAGAATATACCGAAAATCCAATAAACAATTCTATTATAAATGAGTTTGTTAACGATGTTCGCATTACCACTTATGGCACAAAGAAAGTGAAACACGAAGGTTTCATAGTACTTCTTAATGAATTCGCAAAAGATAGATACAAAGCATTGTTCGCTAAATATACTAAATACACAAATTTCAAGAAACTATTACAATTAAAGAACCTTATAGAAAAAAGCACCAGTAACAATTATATGGCTGTCATTTTTGACAAGCAATTATCTCATATACAACTTAAACAGACATTTGCATATTTAAGCGAACTTGAAACAGGAGTTCCTGCAGATAAGACGATGGAGGAGTATATTTATGAAAATGGGAATTTCCTTTCGATATATAATCCTTATGCCATTTCCCCCGATAAGTCAACAATACGTATTGGTACAAAACAAAAGGACAATAGAGTTTGCAGATATTGCAATAAGACAATGCCTGAAGTCACATTTAAAAACAAATCACACACAATATCCCATGCACTTGGAAATATTTGCTTTATAACTAATGATGAGTGTGATAGCTGTAATAAAAAGTTCGGTTTATCAATTGAACAGGACTTTTTTCACTATGTAGAAATGTTTAATTCACTTGCACATAAAAATTTCCGTTTAGGTGGTATTGATTTTTCTAAAGATAATGATGGCCATATATACGTAACAAACCTCGATAAAAACATATTGCTCAAAGAAACGGATTCTGAAATCTTTTATAATTATAAAGGGAACGTAATTAAATTACAGAATGTCTATAGCCTAAAATCCGCAGATATTTTTTCGAGTGTCTGATTTAGCCCTTGCTTGTGACGATTCTGTCTGACTCTGGGCTTAGAAACGCTTGACATTACTTGTATGCAGACACCTTCCCCTTACCCCGTAAGG
>Ga0256405_10003750_pt1 | contig 30605 bp, 21 predicted proteins | sample RumenRJG_02DNA_FD_189096 | JGI IMG/M metagenome (GOLD analysis project Ga0256405, IMG submission 189096) | Bovine rumen microbial communities from Lethbridge, Alberta, Canada - RJG_02 | ecosystem: Host-associated > Mammals > Digestive system > Stomach > Rumen | place: Canada: Alberta...
CTCGGTGCCGGCCGCGACAGTCGGGTTGGAGGAGTAGCCGCCCATATCCTTGCCCCACGCGGAGAAGCCGTCGACGGTGCAGGTGATGTAGGCGATGAACGCGCAGGCAGTCCAGGGCAGCGGGCTGTTGTCGGGCACGAACATGTAGTGGCAGTAGCCGTAGCCGCCGATGCCCTCATAGCCTTCCTCATAGGCCGCGACCTTCACGTTGTTGACGGAAGCGGACGCGGACTCCTCGACGGAGCGCAGCTTGGAGTAGACCAGCAGGCCGAACTGATCGGTCGCGGAGGACTGGACGAGGTTGTTGCAGATCGGGCCGTCGTCGGTGACAGCGTTGTAGCTGCCGACCCAGAGCTTGATCCACGCGAGGGCATACGCACCGTTGACGCCGAGGCCGAGGTCAGCCGCGTCAGACTCCATGGCCTTGATGGTGGGCTGGAAGTACGCCTGCTCATCGGCGGAGAGCTTGTCGAAGGACTCCTTGAGCCAGCCGGCGTAGGTGTCCTCGGTGAGCATATACAGGAAGTTCTTGCCGACGATCTCGGAGTCGATGTCCATGAACTGGCCGTGCTCGCCGTCAGCGACGAAATCCCACACGTTGTCGAAGGTCTTGGAGCCGGTGCAGTTGTACATGAAGACCTTGTTCAGGGTCTGGAGGGGCAGATAGCCGTCATAGGTCGCCGCGTCCACGCCGTTGGCCTCCGCCCACTCCTTCGGGATGAAGGTGTCGAGGATGCCGGTCTGGACCATCTTGCTCTCGATCTGGTTGCCGTCCTGAATGAGGGTTACGGCGAAGGTGCCGGTGGCCTTCTGGGAGTTGGCGGTGAGCTGATCGAAGATCTTGTTGTTCTTCGGCTGCTGCCAGTCGAACTCAAGCGTGTAGCTGGAGTCGATGCTCTGCAGATACTCGATGAACAGCGGCAGCGCGCTCTTGCCGCGGCTGGAGTTGCCCACGCCGTAAAGGGTCTGACCCTTGGACTCCTCGATCGCCTTCTTGGCGAGCTCTTCCATGGTCATGCCTTCGGCTTCCTTGATGATCTTCTGGGTAGCCGTCAGGTTCGCGTCATCCGCGGGGGCGGGCGCCGCGTCGGTGCTGGGAGCGGCGGCATCTGTCGCAGGGGCAGGTGCCGGAGCGCTCTCGGCGGGCTTGCTGCCACCGCCGCAGGCCACCAGCGCCAGCGTCATCGACAGCGCAAGGATCAGTGCCATAAACTTCTTCATTTTGTTTCCTCCTTATCTATAAAACGATTTGAGCGGTCTTGCGGCTGCTCTATGGATGATGTTATTATATTTCTGCAGCCGCTCGTTTAACAGAGGACAAAACTGCTTTTTTCCCAATGATTTTGACGATTTTTGTAAATAATATCTAATTTGGCTCTTTACATTTTGCTTTGATATGATATAATTGCACAAAAAAGCGCGCTGTGTTTTGACAGCTTTCACCAAGGAGGCCCCGTCCCATGCACAGACGATCCCTCATTTATATCCTGCTGGCCCTCTGCCTCGTGCTGAGCGGCTGCGCCGTTCGCACGGAGCCGCCGAACGACTATGCCCCCGACGAGGCGCACCGCCTCACGGTCTATACCTCCCACAAGGAGGAGGTCTACCGTCCCATCGTGCGCGAATTCGAGGCGCGTACCGGCATCTGGGTCACGGTCGTGACCGGCGGTACCAACGAGCTGCTGGAGCGCATTGCCTCCGAAGCCGACGCGCCGCGCGCAGACGTGATGTTCGGCGGCGGCGTCGAGAGCCTGGAGGCGTACCGCGACCGGTTTGTGCCGTACACCTGCGCCGAGGCGGCGCATCTGCAGCCCCGGTTTCGCGCGGCGGACGACATCTGGACGCCCTTTTCCGCGCTGCCGGTGGTGCTCATTTACAACCGCAAGCTGGTGGGCGACGGCGATCTGACGAGCTGGAGCGACCTCTTTGACGAGACCTACCGCGGGCGCATCGCATTCAGCGACCCGTCGATCTCCGGTTCGTCGTTCACCGGATTGGTGACGCTGCTCGCGGTCGTCGGCGGCGACGGGGAGGAGACGCTGCGCCGCTTTGCCGCCGCGCTGGACAACCGCCAGCTCGCCTCCTCCGGTGCAGTGCTCTCCTCCGTGGCGGAGGGCAGCGACCTTGTGGGGGTCACGTTGGAGGAGACGGCGCGCCAGCGCATTGCCTCCGGCGACGACATCGACCTCGTTTACCCCGCGGACGGCACCAGCTGCGTTCCCGACGGCAGCGCGTTGGTCAAGGGCTGCGCCCACGAGGAGAACGCGAAGCGTTTCCTCGACTTTACCGCCGGCGCGGACGTGCAAAGGCTGCTGACCAACAGCTTTTACCGCCGCAGCGTGCGCGACGACGTGCCCGGCGCGGAGGATATGCCCGCGCTGGACGAGTTTGCGCTCGTCGACTACGATGTGCCGGAGGCCAGCGCGCGGCGCGACGCGCTGCTGATGACCTGGGCCTTCCTTCTCGGCGGAGAGGAGGCGGGCGCATGAGAGTTTCCTTCCGCGGCCGCCTGTTCGCGGCGTTTTTGATCGTCTCGCTCATCCCGCTGGTCATCTCGTCGGCGCTGCTGCTGCAGGTGTTTCACTATCGCATGACGGCGACCTCCGAGCGGGAGGCGCAGGAATACCTGGACCATGCGCTCTCCGCCATGGACGCCGCCGCCGAGGGCTTCGTCCGCGTGCGCGACGCGCTGCGCGAGAACGCCACCCTGCGCGCCGCGCTCACCGGCGGCGCGGTCAGTTCCACGCGCGTCTACAATGAGCTGTTCCGCGCCACCGAGGACCTGCGCGGCTATGCCAATTTCGAGATCTACGACGCGGACGGGCTGTTCCGCTGGTCGACGCAGAGCCTGCCTCGCATCGCCTCGCTGCCGACGGGCTGGGGCGCGCTCAATGCCGCGGCGGAGGGGGACGGTGAGACCATCCCGTTCCTCCCCTGCGAGGAGGGCGGCAACGGGCCGCTTCTGCGGGGGGCGGCAGCGATCTGCGACAGCCATGATGAGATCATCGGGTATCTCGTCATCCAGATGTATGACGCGCATTTCCGGGCGCTGTATGACGGGCGCTACGGCGCGCAGAACGATCTGCTGCTCCTGTCCCCGTACTGGCACGGCGTCTACGCCACGGAGGCGGGACTGGCGGACACCCTCGCGCCGCAGCTGCGGGAGCGGCTGATGAGCGGCGCAACGCTGAACGCCGCGGACGAGCTGTTTCTCTACACCGTCGCGCGGCAGGAGTCCACGGGCTTTTACCTCGTTCTGCGTCAGCCGGAGGTGCTGACGCAGAACACCATGCGCGTGCTCTATACCGTGACCGCGTTCAGCGCGCTGATCTGCGTGCTGATCTCCATCCTGATGAGCTTCACCTATTCGCAGCAGATCTCCGAGCCGATCCGCCGCCTCGAGGGCGCGTTTTCCCGCGTGGAGCTGGGCGATCTCGACGCGCGCGTCGACAACGCAGGAGCCGAGAGCGATGAGCTGAGCCGCCTCGGCACGCAGTTCAACGGCATGGTCGAAGCCCTTTCGCGCAATCAGGAGGCGCTGCTGGAAAACCAGCGCGCGCTGGACGAGACGCAGATCCGGATGCTGCAGGCGCAGCTCAACCCGCACTTCCTCGGCAACACGCTGGACACGATGAAGTGGATCAGCAAGATCAACAAGGTGCCGCAGGTGGCGACCATGTCCGCCGACCTCGCCGACATTCTGCGCTTCGGCATTTCGCCGGACGAGCTGGTGCCGCTGCGCCGCGAGGCGGAGATCCTGGAGCGCTACATCGAGATCCAGAGGATACGCCTCTCCGACGGCTTCACGTTCACGCTGGACCTTCCAGCGGAGCTGGAGGACTGCGTCGTGCCGAAAATGATCCTGCAGCCGCTGGCGGAGAACGCGATCCTGCACGGGCTGGAGGGCGTGGAGAACGGCGCGGTAGCGGTGACGGCGGAGAGCGACGGCAAAACGCTGCGCATCCGCGTTGCGGACAACGGCAGAGGGTTCCCCGACGGCATGACCGGCGCGTACCGCGAGCGCAACGAAACGCTTGCGCGAGGCCATCTGGGGCTGTATAATGTCGATATGATCCTGCGCAAATACTACGGCGAGGGCAGCGGCCTGTATCTGGAAAACCCGAAGGCCGGAGGCGCTGTGGTCACGGCGGTGCTGCCGCTGCGCAGAGAGGAGGCGGAGGAAGAATGCTAAAGGTATTGGTCGTCGAGGATGAGGAGCTGATCCGCAAGGGCATCGTGCTGGCCATCGACTGGGCGGCGCTGGACTGCGTCGTGGTGGGCGAGGCCGCCAACGGCGTCGAGGCGCTGGAGGCGGCGGAACGGCTGGAGCCGTCGCTCATCATCACCGACCTCAAAATGCCGCAGATGGACGGCCTTGAGATGCTGCGCCGGCTTCGCGAGCGCGGCAACAACGTCTACACCATCATTCTCACCGCCTATGACAGCTTCGAATACGCCCAGACCGCGCTGCGCCTCGGCGCGGTGGATTTCCTCCTGAAGCCGTTTCGCGACGGCGAGCTGGAGGAGGCGGTGCTGGCGCTGAAAAAGAAGATCGGCGACGGCGAAGGCGCGCAGGAGGCGCCGATGCTGTATCAGCTCAAGAAGGGAGACAAGAGCAAGTACGTGCTGGAGGCGATGGACTACATCGGCGCGCATTACAGCGAGCCGGGCATCGGCGTCGCCGCCATTGCGGAGCACCTCGGCATCAGCGAGGGGCATTTGAGCCATCTTTTCAAGAAGGAAACGGACTACACGCTGCTCAACTATCTCACGCGCTACCGCATGCATCAGGCGATGGAGCAGCTCAGGGACTGCCGCGTGAAGATCTACGAGGTCGCGGAGGCGGTGGGCTATCGCGACGTGACGCATTTTTCCTCCACGTTCAAGAAGCTCGTCGGCGTCTCGCCCAGCGAGTATCAGGATACCAGCGGCACGTGAGCCGCTGCGCGGCGAATCGGAAAAAGGGACCGTCGCAGAATGAAAAAAACTGCGGCGGTTCCCTTTTGCTGAAAAAAGCACGCAGGTGTGGAAAATTCTGGAGAAATAGCCACATGCAGGGCATTGCGTGTTTCTGTTGGATGAAGACCTTGGCATCGACACAGTAGGGCTGGTGTCTCCGGACGCCTGCGAAGCGATTGCGAACACGATCTGCGAAACGACGTACCGCGGCGCGGCGCAAATGCTGTCCGAAACAAGCGGGTTGATACTGAGCCCTCAGAGAGTATGGGACGTGGTACAGAAGTTGGGAGCACACCGCGGAGAGCAGATAGAACGGTTGAGTACACTTGCCAAGGCGAAGAAAAGCGGAGGCTGCATTGAGACGAAACTGCTCTATGAAGAGGACGACGGCATATGGCTCCCATTGCAGGGCGAGGACCGCAAGAAGAATGGCCCCAGCAAGGAAATGAAGGTAGGCATTGCCTACGATGGCGTACTGTGGAGCGGCGGCAGGAACGGAAAAGCGCGCCGAGAATTGCACAACAAGGTTGCTTATGCCAGCTTTGTTTCTGCTGCGGAGTACCGAGAGCGGAAAGAAGGGCTGGTTGCCAGCCGTTTCAATGTCGAGAAGATAGAACTGCGCATCCAGAACGGCGACGGAGCAGGCTGGGTGCAGGGCTTTGGAAAAGCTGACATTAACGTACTGGACGCATTTCACCGGAACAAAGCGCTGCTGACACATGTGCAGCAACCGGAACTCCGCAAGCAGCTACAGCAGCTGCTCTATGAAAAGAATATCCCGATGCTGCTGTCCTGTATTGAGGCCATGATAAACTCTGAGGAAGATTCCAAGGTGCAGGAGCATTACCGCACGCTGCTGAGCTATTACAAAGGCAACGAAGCAGGACTGCTGAACGCCTATGACCGTGGTGTTGCCATTCCGGAAACGAGCGAACCGGGCGTGATCCACCACGCGAGGCTCGGCAGCATGGAGAGCAATGTCTTTACGCTCATCGGCAACCGCATGAAGGACCGTCGCGCCTGTTGGAGCATCCGCGGCGCGACCAACCTTGCCAATCTTCTCTGCCTGTACCACACGACAGGTTTTTCCGGTATGTTTGCAGGCGTCGTAGTGCCGGTGACGCGAGAAACGATTGACGAGCCGAAGCCTCTGAGCGCCTCAAAAACGCCGCTCACGACAGGCAAAGGCTACGAGTGCTGGCGCCGCGCGAGTGTACCGAACTTGCCCTGGCTCAAGAGCGTGACGGGCTACCAGTCGCTTGCGGAGATCCGCTTGAGCTAACAGGGGCAAAATAAGCAGCTCTGAAACAAGGTTTTTAACCGGATGAATTTCTTGCCAACGCGTACTTGACACATACAATTCACAAACATCAGATTGCCTTTATTGCACTGCTGTGATATGATACTACTTAAATAAAGAGGTGGATGATAGACATCGGAGGGATGGCGCATGAAGAAGCAGAGAATCAGCGTGACAACACAGGCGCTTATTATGATTTCGGCGCTGCTGCTGACGTTCAGCATTCTGCTTGGCTCCATGCTGCTGAGTCGGTCGAAATCGCTCATGATGATCCTCATCAACCAGCGGATGCTGGACATTGCCAATTCCTCCGCGGACATGCTTGACGGCGACTTTCTCCGGACGATCCGGGAAGACGATATCGGCTCGCCGGAGTTTCAGAAAAGCTATGACACGCTCAAGGTGTTTCAGGACAACATTGATCTTGAATACATCTATACTGTGCGCGACGAGGGCGACGGCAGGTTTACCTTTACCGTCGATCCGGCTGAGGATGACCCGGGCGAATACGGCGAGGAGATCGTCGTGACGCCCGCGCTGCTCGCCGCTGCGCAGGGCACGGCCGCGGTGGACAAAGACCCCTATGAGGACGCCTGGGGTAAGTTCTATAGCGCCTATAGCCCCGTGTTCGACTCGTCGGGCAAAGTGGGTGCGATCGTGTGCGTGGATTTCCGCGCGGACTGGTATGAACAGCAGATCACGAACTACGCCAAAACGGTGGTGCTTTTCAGCCTTCTGTTTTTGCTGGTGGGCGCGTCGATGGTGCTGATCATTACCAGCCGGCTGCGAAGCCGGGTACGACAGCTCAACGAAGAGCTGGATGAGCTGACGGGCGATGTGGACGAGCTGCTGCATGAGATCGGAAGCGGTGCGGACGACAACTCCGTTGTCACCGACGCCCGAAGCGGCGACGGGAAAGGCGATGAAATGGGCGGGCTGAGCGAGCGTATCCGCTTCATGCGCGACAATCTGCGGTATTATATCGACCAAATGCACGCGCAGGCGAACGGCATGATCACTGCGATGGCGTCGGATTACCGCAGTGTGTACTACATCGACCTTGACAGCGGCGAAGGCATCTGCTACCGTGCACACTCAAAAATCGACAACAGCCTTGCCGAGGGAGAGAAATTCAATTTCCATGACGTGTTTACCAACTACGCCGAGCGCTATGTGGCGGAGAGCTACCGCGAGGAGTTCCTGCGGCTCATTACGCCGGAGAACATCCGCCATGAGCTGGAAAAGGAGTCCATCGTGGCGCACCGATACCTGGTGGAGCGCGACGGCCGCGAATCCTATGAGATGCTGCGCATGGCGGGCGTCCGCCACCCGGAGGATCGGACGGATCACTTGATCCACGCCATCGCCGTGGGCTTTACCGACGTAGACAAGGAGACGCGGGACACGCTATACCAGCAGCAGGCGCTCAGCGACGCGCTGGCACTGGCAGAAGAGGCGAACCGCGCCAAAACCGCGTTCCTCTCCAGCATGAGCCACGAGATCCGCACGCCGATGAACGCCATCATCGGTCTCGACAGTATTGCGCTGAACGATCCGAAGATCAGCGACAAGACGCGGGACTACCTGCAAAAGATCGGAGACAGCGCACGGCATCTGCTGGGCCTGATCAACGATATTCTGGATATGTCGCGCATCGAATCCGGACGCATGACCGTGAAGAATGAGGCGTTTTCATTGCCGAAGCTCATCGAGCAGATCAACACCATGGTGGGCGGACAGTGCCGCGACAAGGGCCTTGTCTACGACTGCCGCGTTGCCGACGGCTTGGACGGCTGGTACATCGGCGACGATATGAAGCTCAAACAGGTGCTCATCAACATTCTGGGCAACTCCGTGAAGTTTACGCCCGAGGGCGGCACGGTCACGCTTGCCGTAGAGCGCACGGCGCACTATCAGGGGAAGACGACGCTGCGGTTTTCCATGTCAGACACCGGCATCGGCATGGACAAGGCGTTTCTGCCCAAGCTCTTTGAGGCGTTCAGCCAGGAGGATTCCTCCACCACCAACAAGTATGGCAGCACGGGTCTCGGCATGGCAATCACCAAGAGCATCGTGGAGATGATGAACGGCCGCATTGAGGTCGAGAGCGAGAAAGGCGTCGGCACGACCTTCTTCGTGACGCTGACGCTGATGGACGGCAAGAGCCCCAACGGGGAGGAGGATGACCCGCAGAGTATGAACGTGCTCATCATCGACGACGATCCCGTGGACAGTGAGCACGCGCGGCTGATGCTGGAACAGGTGGGCATTGCGTCCGAAATCGCATCCTCCGGCGAGGAGGCGCTGGAGCTGGTGCGGCTGCGCCACGCCCGCCGCGAGGCGTACAACCTGATCCTGGTCGACCGCAAGATGCCGAAGATGGACGGCGTGGAGACCACTCGCCGCATCCGTGAAATTTTGGGCAGCGAGTCCACTATCGTCATGCTGACCGCCTACAGTTGGGAGGACGTGCGGGAGGAGGCGATCCGCGCCGGCGTCAACAGCTTCATCGCCAAGCCCCTTGTGGCGGAGAATGTGATGGACGAGTTCCGTCGGGTGCTACGCCGGAAGCATGAGCTCGCACCGGAACGCAAGGCGGTGCTGGAAGGCAGGCGGGTGCTGCTGGCGGAGGACATGGAGATCAACGCCGAGATCATGCGCGAGGTACTTTCCATGCGCGAGATCAAGGCGGAGCACGCTGAGAACGGCAAGATCGCGGTGGAGATGTTCGCATCTCACCCCGAGGGCTGGTACGATGCGATTCTGATGGACATGCGCATGCCGGAGATGGACGGATTGGAGGCTTCCGCCGCGATTCGCGCCATGAATCGTCCGGACGCCAAGACCATTCCCATCATCGCCCTCACCGCCAACGCGTTTGACGAGGACGTGCAGCACAGCCTGCAGGCAGGACTCAACGCCCACCTTAGTAAGCCTGTGGAGCCGGACAGCCTGTTCGCCACGCTGGAAAGCCTCCTGTAATCAGAAAAACAACCCCCGATTTTCGAGGGATTACAACCACAGGGACACGAAGTGACCATAGGGGTAATCCGGTACGGAGTCGGGCAACAAAAGGGCGCGTTGCAAAATAGCGCAAAAAAAGAGAGGTTAGGAGCCCCAAAAGGGTTTCCTAATCTCTCTTTTTGCGTTAAAGTTGAAGTGTGAAAACAAACTTAAAAACGCAAGACCACTATACGACGTATGAGCGTCACGGTCAAGTGGTACTTGCGTTGAATCACGAAAAAATATTACCAGAGAACGCACCCGTCCGGCTGACAAGCGCCCAGCTTGAGGAACTGGATTACAGGAATCTGTATCGCGCCTATTCGTCCAGGGGACGGAAATCGGCAGCCGATCCGCGGGTGATGTTCAAGGTAATGGTCTACGGCTACCAGTGCGGGAACTATTCCAGCCGCAAGCTGGAGGAGGCGTGCCGCTACCGGGTGGATTTCATGTGGCTGCTGGAGGAAGAAAATGCTCCGGATCACGCCACGTTTGCCCGGTTCCGGACAGGCCGCTGCGCTTCGGCGTTAGAGGATCGGTTCTACCAGTATGTCCGATTGCTGGAGAAGCAAGGCGAAACAGATCATGAGACGGTATTCATCGACGGCACAAAGTTGGAAAGCGCCGCCGGGCGGTATACGTTTGTCTGGCGCAAGACCGTAGAAAAGCAGCTTGCCAAGGTGAAAGAAAAAGTGCAAACTGCTGTTTCAGCGCGTTCTTTGGCGGAGTTGGAGCAGTATCTTGCTAATACCGCAGAAGGCATTGACTTTGTCCACGGAACCGGCAGGCGCAAGAGCGAGGAGCAAAAGGAATGGGAAAAGCTGGATGAGCTGCGCCGCCGCTGGATGGATTACGAGAAAAAACTCTCCATTATGGGTGAAGGACGCAACAGCTATTCCAAAACGGACAAGGACGCCACGTTTATGCGCATGAAAGAAGACCACATGCGCAACGGGCAGCTCAAGCCCGCGTACAATGTCCAGATCGCGGTGAACAGCGAGTATATCACCGGCATTGATGTATTCTCCAACCGCACGGATTTTGGCACGTTGGTTCCATTCCTCAAAACGTTGCAACGGCAGCACGGGAAGAAATACGATTCCGTAACGGCGGATGCAGGTTATGAGCGTCTGGGCAACTATCTGTTTCTGGAGTCCAACGGACAAATGAGCTTTATCAAGCCTGCCAACTATGAGCAGCAAAAGAGCGCAAAATTCAAGAAACAGCTGGGGCGCATGGAGAACATGGCCTATGACGCCGACGAGGACTGCTATATCTGTGCCAATGGGCGCAAGCTGTCGCTGCGCAGGGAATGCACAGAGCTGCAAAATGGGCAGTATGTGACAACAGCATGGTATCGCTGCGAGGACTGCAAGGGCTGCCCGCTGCGAGAGAACTGCTGTCAGGCAAAGGACGTTGAGCAACCGAAGGAACTGCGTGTAAACAAAACGTTGCAAGCGCTGCGGAAGGCATCTCAGGAGAACATTGCCACGGAGAGCGGCATCTATCTGCGCCTGTGCCGTTCCATCCAGGTAGAGGGTGCCTTTGGACTGCTGAAAACGGACTTTGGTTTCCGCAGATTCCTGACTCGAGGCAAGGCGAACGTGCGCATTGAGCTGTTCTTCCTTGCGCTGGCGTTTAACTTGAAAAGGCTGTGGATGAAGCGGGAAAACGGGCGGCTGCAAACGCACCTTTCCCAACTCAGCAGCGCATAGCTGGGAAAACTGAATATTTTCCACAGAAAGCGCCGGAAAAGGCTCCGGGGCTCGATTTGTCATGCCCTGCATGTGGCTATTTCTCCAGAATTTTCCACACCTGCGTGCTTTTTTCAGCAAAAGGGAACCGCCGCAGTTTTTTTCATTCTGCGGCGGTCCCATCTCTGCAAACTGTCAGTACATTTCTCCGCAACGGCTTCAGCGCTGCTCTGTCATCATTCGGATGATTTCCTGATCCGTTTCCCTCATGCCGACACGGGCGAGACGGCTGAAGCTGGCGATGGAGTTTTCCACACCCTTGACGACCAAGCCGTCGCCACCGACGAACTGTTGCCCCTGCGTATACATTTCATAGCCGAAGATACCGGCCTCCGTCGCCATGGCAATCTTCGCCGCGCAGGAGGATTTTGCCCCGTCGCATACGATGCCGCTGGTGACAGCCAGCGCATTGACGATCGTGTGCGCCACTGCGCGGACGCGGCCGCCGTGGAGCCACGCGATGCCGGCTCCGGCTCCGACCCCCGCGCTCACCGCGCCGCAATAGGCGGACAGGCGCCCAATACCGGCCTTTTCGTGGAGAGTCACCAGATTGGACACCGCCAGCGCGCGCAAAAGCTCATCCTCACTCTTGCCGAGTACCCTCGCGTATTCGATGACAGGCAGTGACGCGGTGATGCCCTGATTGCCGCTGCCGGAGCAAATCACAACCGGCATCTCGCAGCCGTTCATCCGCGCGTCCGACGCCGCGGCAGCCCGCGCCTTGGCGTGGGTGCGCACGTCGTTTCCAGTCGTTAGAAGGACTTTCCCGATGTTTGCGCCGTAGCTGTTTTCCAGTCCCTCCTCGGCAATCGCGCTGTTCAGCGCTATCTGCCGCCGCAGGATGGGCGCGACGTCCTCCGAGTCCGCCTTACGCGCCGCAGCAATGCCCACCGTCGTGGGCGCAGTCATGCCCTTCTCCGGCATGGTCGTGGTGGTCACAATGCGCGTCCGGATCATAGGCAAGCCTGCCCTCCGCAAACGCCTTTGCCGCGGCGTCCGCATTGCCGCTGACGCCGCCGTATAGCGTTACGCCGGCTTCGGCAAGGGCCATCTGCGCCCCCGACCCGATGCCGCCGCAAATCAGCGCGTCGACCTGCGCCGAGCGGAGAAAACCCGCCAGTGCGCCGTGACCGCTGCCGCCGGTTTCAGCGATTTGTTCGTTTGTGATGGTTCCATCCTCAATGTCGTAGAGCTTGAAGTGTTCCGTGCGCCCGAAATGCTGGAAAATTTCCCCGTTTTCATAAGTCACTGCGATTCTCATAGCTGTCTGTCCTTTCTCAATGATCTGTCTCATTTCATGCCGGATGATTTGGTAGCTGCCGCCGGATATCCGAAGGCGTTTTCCGTCTACGATCACCTGCGCGAGCTTGGCACGCGCGTTCTCATAAATCGCTGTAACTGTTGTGCGGGCAACGCCCATCCGCGCGGCGCACTGCTCCTGCGTTAACCGCTCCCGGTCAATGAGTCGGATGGCCTCATATTCGTCCAGCGCCAGTATCACTTCTTCAGCGTCGTCGGCGTTGTCCGGCGAAAAGCTCCAGTGCTCAGGATATCCCTCGATCCTTCGGCTGCGAGTGGGTCTCGGCATTTCTGCGCCCTCCTATTAGTTTTCCACACCAGTATATCCGTCTTATTGACATTTGTCAATAAGACGGATATACTGAATATATGCGATGTTGCCGCTATCCGGCAGTTCCATGGTGGAGATAGGAGGGATTATGAACAATTCGTTCAAGCGGGCTTTCTCCTGCGTGATGGTTTTGCTGTTTCTGTTTTCCGCCGCCCCGCTTTGCGCGGTATCCGCTGTGGGCGACGGAGCGGCGAGTCGCAGGGTGCGTGTGGGATGGTACAATTCCGACCACTTTCAGGAAGGAACCGGAGAAACAGCACAGAAAAGCGGCTATGCGTATGAGTATTTGCAGCGTGTGTCGAATTACACGGGCTGGGAGTATGAATATGTAGACGGAGGCTGGGCGGAGCTGTATGACGCGTTTCTCAAAGGAGACGTCGACTTGCTTGCGGGCGTATCCTATACGGAGGAGCGCGCGGGGCTGATGAACTATCCCGGTTATGAAATGGGCTTTGAGTCCTACTATATCTACAAAAAAGCGGGGAACGAGGACATCAGCGGCAGCGATCTGTCCACCTTGAAGGGAAAGCGCGTTGGGACGCTGACAAACAACCTGATGACCGATTTCTTTGAGTCGTGGATGGAGGAGACCGGCACGGACTGCGTGGAAATTCTGTTTGACGACTTTCAGACGCGGGACGAGGCGTTTGACGCGGGAGAGATCGACGCGCTGATCGCCGTCAACAACAACGTTCCGTCAAACGCTGGCTATTCACCCGCAGTCAAGGTGGGAGAGTCTTCGTACTACCTCGCGGTGACCCGAGGCAGGGCAGACCTGCTCGCCCAGCTCAATCAGGCTTTGGCCGCGATCAATGAAAGCAACCCGTATTTCACGCAAAGCCTGCAAATCAAATATTTCCAAAATACCGCAGTCAACGCCGCGCTTTCGCCGGAGGAGAGCGCGTGGGTCGCGTCGCACGATTCCATATCGGTTGGGTATCTTTCGGACTATCTGCCATACTGTGGCCTAAACGCTGACGGAACCGTCAGCGGTGTGATCACGGATATCTTCCGCGAATGGCAGAATCAATTGGGACTCTCCGGACAAATCAGGATCGAGTACGTCCCCTACGAACGCTATGCCGATCTGATCTCCGCGCTGCGGGCAGGAGAGATCGACGCCGCCTTCCCGGTACACGACAATATATGGGTCTCCGAGCGGCAGGGGATTGTACAGACCAACGATCTGATTGAATCCAGCATCCATATGGTCTATCACGGCGAATACAGTGAGAAAACCACACGGGTGATCGCACTTTCCGATCGAAGCCCTTTCCAGAGGAATTACGCCGAAACACATTATCCTGACAGCGAGATATATCTTGCGGACTCGCCGGAGGAATGCCTGAAGGCGGTAAAGACCGGCAGGGCGACCTGCTCCTTCTTTGGCAGCGGGAGAACAGACGGCCTTCTCGCGTGGCGGAAATACAATATGCTCAACCATGTGACGCTGGATGAGACGATCAACTACTGCATCGGCGTGAGAAAGGGCAACAACACGATGTACTCCCTGCTGGAGCGCGGAATATCTCTGATTGATAAGTCGAATATGACCAACGCAATGTACCGCTACGTGTCCTCTGACAGCAGGTATACGGCATCAGAGTTCATACAGGATAACGCGCTTGTTGTGCTCGCGGTTGCTCTGCTGATCATAGGGCTGATCGTCGTGGTGGCGCTCATGCTGGCGGTCAATCTGCGAAAGGCCAGAGAACAGCAGGAAAAGGAGCAGAAAATGCTGGATCTCGTCACGCGGCAAAAGGAGGATCTTGTCACGGCGAAGGAGCGCCTACAGGGAGCGCTGGAGCGGGCGGAGCAGGCAAGCCGTTCCAAATCGGCGTTTCTTTCCAATATGTCCCACGATATCCGTACACCCATGAACGCGATCATCGGCTTTACGAATCTCGCGAGACAGAGCGCGGACGACCCAGATAAGACGCGGGATTATCTGACCAAAATACAGACCTCCAGTGCGCATCTTCTAGCGCTGATCAACGACGTCCTCGAAATGAGCAGGATCGAGAGCGGGAAAATTGAGCTGGACGACGGTCCCTGCAATTTGCCGGAGCTCGCAAAGGGTCTCTACACGATAACCGCGCCTCTGGCGGAGGAAAAGCGGCAGACGCTGTCACTGAACCTGAGCGGGATGGCGGACGAGGATGTTGTCTGTGACAAGCTTCGATTGGAGCAGGTGCTTTTGAACCTTCTCAGCAATGCGGTGAAATACACACCGGACGGAGGCGCGATAGAACTGCGCATCGCGCAAAGCGGAAGAGGAGAGGATGGGCGCGGGCGCTACGCGTTTCATGTGAGGGACAACGGCATCGGCATGACTCCTGAGTTTGCCGCAAGGGTGTTTGATGCGTTTGAGCGTGAAAAAACCTCCACCGTCAGCGGTATTCAGGGTACGGGTCTTGGCATGGCGATCACAAAAAGGATCGTCGATCTGATGGGCGGCACGATCGACGTGATCACCACGCCGGGCGCCGGCAGCGAATTTGTTGTCCGGGTCGACTATGCGCTTGCGCCGAAAGACGCCCACCGCCAAGGAGCGGAGCGGGAGGAGACCGCGGAAGATGCTTTCTCCGGAAAGCGGCTGCTGTTGGTGGATGACATGGCGATCAACCGCGAGATCGCCTCAACTGTTCTGGAGATGAACGGATTTCTGGTCGAAGAGGCGGACGACGGCACAAAAGCGGTTGAGATGGTGAAAAATTCCGAGCCCGGCTACTATGCCGCCGTTTTGATGGATATTCAGATGCCTGTGATGAACGGATACGAAGCGGCGAGAGCGATCCGCAAGCTGGAGCAGCCGCAGCTTTCGAAGATCCCGATCATCGCCATGACCGCAAACGCCTTTGAAGAGGATCGAAAAGCGGCGTTTGACGCGGGAATGAACGGTCATGTCCCAAAACCCATCGATGTCGACGCCCTGATGGAAACGCTTCGGACGGTCTTGGACTCCTGACGGATGAGAACCTGACTAATCCGGCACATCTCAAGAGTAGGAACCGGATGTTCAGATGCCTGATTCAAGACACTATGAAAGATGGTATAGATCACAATTCAGCTACCATAAGACGCTGGGAGAACCGCCTGGTCAAGCGTACCCTGCATCAATGTCTGCCCGCGAGATGTGTGACTTGCTTGGCATACCGCTCAATAATACAGGGTATGCACTGATTCGACGTCACCTTTTCGACTCCTTTAATATCCGGTTGGAATTTTTGGGGAAAAATAGTTGCGAAACAAAGTTGCCTCTTGAGATTTTTGAAACTTTTTTGCAGTGTGGAAATTTCACCGCAATACTCAAGTGCTGCTCCGACTCCGAAGGTCGCTGGTTCGAATCCAGTCAGGCATACCAACGGCAGACTGACCATGTGCCAAATTTGGCACATGGTCAGTCTGCGTTTCCGTTTGTTTGTGATTGAGATGGTGCAGAATTCTGCACCATCTCAACAGTTCCTGCGAGATCCCGCAGAATTCTGCGGGATCTCAGCAAGAACGGGTATTAAGTGTCTGACCCTTGGCAATTTGGCAGGGGTCAGTCTGCTGTTTTGCTGGCTCGTGGTTGAGACGGTGCCAAATTTGGATTTGTTGACAAAGTCTTTCCCCGCTCCACAAGATATGGTATAATTGTCAAGACGGGAGGGATGGCGATGCAGCTCCAATTACACACGATCACGATTGAAGACCTGGTACCGGTGGACCACTTTCTGCGTAAGCTGGACGTTGCGCTGGACTTGTCCTTTGTATACGAAATGACAGCGCCTCTCTACAGCAAGAAATACGGACGTCCGCCAATCGATCCGGTCATGCTGGTAAAATATCTTTTGGTCGGATTCCTGTGCGGTATCCCTTCGGAACGTCAGACCGAATTGCGGATCCAGACCGATGTGGCGCTGCGCTGGTACTTAGGGCTTGACCTGTTCGACGCCGTTCCGGATCACAGCACGATCTCGCAGCTGCGGCGCAGGAAGCCCAAGTTTCGGAAGGTTTTCCGCCGGCTGTTTGAGGAAGTCGTGCGCCAGTGCATCGAAACGGGATTGGTCAGCGGGCGGCTGGTGGCGACGGACTCCACGCACGTGAGGGCCAACGCCTCGCGGGCTTCGGAGGTATTGGTGGAAATGCCGGAGGAGCCCGGAGCGTACTATGACCGCTTGGATGCCTACGAGGAAGAAGCCTTAAAACAGCTGCCGCCAAAGAAAGGCCGTCGGGAAGGGAAGCGGACGCAACAACTCAAGAGGAAAAACCGGCGGACAAAGAAGCGTGTCAGCGTGACCGACCCGGAGGCGGGACACATGAAGCGCCCCGGGAAGCCGGAAGGCCCGCACTATCTGTCCCATCAGACGCTGGACACAGACCACGGCATCATTTTGGATGTGACGGTAACATCCGGCGACGCCAGTGATTCAACTCCATACCTTGGCCAGATCGAGCGCGTGCATCGGGATGTCATTCCTATTCAAGCGGCCACAGCCGATGCGGCTTACGACTTTCCGCTGGCCCATGAAGTTCTTTCTGAACACGATATCACGTTCTATGTCCGCCCGCAGGCGCATTTTGACTGTACGCAGGTAGAGCTGAAGCGAGACGCTTTCTCGTATGAGCCGGAGCGGGATTGCTTCCTGTGTCCAAGCGGAAAAGAGCTACGGTTGAACACGCTCCAACGCTCGTCCAGCAGTTTGCATTGGGTTTATCTGGCGGATAAGCGGGAATGCAAAGCCTGTCCGTTGCGGGAAAGATGCATCCTTGAGAGCAACAAACGTGGCGCGCGAACACTGAAACGGAACTTTTTTCAGCCTGCGATTGACCGAAACGCCGCCCGCTGGGACACCGCGGAGCACCGTGAGGCGCTCAAGCAGCGGCAGATCTGGAGCGAGGGCACGTTTGCCGCGCAGAAACGGAGCCACAACTTAACACGCGTTTTGCGACGAGGGATAGAGGCAGCGGAAGACCACTGCCTCCTGTCCGCCACGGCTTTGAACCTGAAAAGATGGATAAAGTGTATGAATTGATGCCGTCAGGCATCTTTTTTATTGCGGATATTCGTGGGTAAGGGGCATTTTGTCAACAGCTCCACTTCGGCGCGGGGAGCGTCGGGAGCTTTGCGGCTTGGTACACATTGTTGTTCCAGCGGGACACGTCCTTGATTTCATACTCCGTACCGTCATCGCAGAGGATACGGTCGCCGACCCGCGGGACGTACTGCGAACCATCGGTCGGCAGCCTGACTGTGGCGCTTGCCGCAGCCGCATCCTCGTAAGCCTTGCTGGTGTTGATCCGCACGGTGTTGGTCAGCGGATCGTAGCTGACGTGGAAGCCAACTGCCTTGCCGACGTCGCGCAGCTTGCAGTAGTTGTTGCCGTTGATGCTGTACGCCTCGATCTGCGCGGGCTGACCGTCGACAACGATCTTTTGGCTCGACTGCTGCGCGGTCAGCGCCGCTCCCGCAACCGGGGCGGCGAGCGCCGTTCCGAGCAGAATGCCGCCGACAACCAGCGCGGCTTCTTTTTTGACGTTCTTCATATTCGATTCTCCCTTCATATATCCAGACTCTGTTGGAGCGCGGCGCTGGCCGCGCGTTTGTTTTTGTCGAAGGAGTGGCTGTAGATATCCAACGTGGTGGAGGGCTGGGCGTGGCCGAGGATGCCCGCCACCGTCGTGACGTCTGTGCCGTTGGCGATCATGAGGCTGGCGGCGGTGTGCCCTTATAGTATAATTACGACAAATCGGACAAGCCCAGTAAAATAAAGGGGTTGAGCCGTTTTGCGCCTGATTATTTGGTCCTTTTCCACCCAAAAATCAAGCCGCGAAAATCGTCAAAAAAAGGGGGCTGTAAAATACACGACAAATTATGATTGCGGGCGGAGCGCCGTTTGGATGGCTACGGGCAATCCTAAAAATGGAATTGTCCAATACCATCATCAGCCATCCGATGGCGTCTCCCGCATCGCAAAGCAGCGTATTCGGCACTTGATGACTGGATGCGCTGAATAGCGACTATAGGGCATTGATTATACGGATGAAGGAGAAAAATATGTGTGTCACTATGACGGTCTGCGCGTGTAAAGGCGGCGTCGGCAAGTCAACGACGACACTGAACCTCGGCGCGGCGCTTGCCTCAGCGGGTAAGCGCGTGGTCGTGGTCGACAACGACGTGCAGGCAAACCTGACCGCTGCGCTGGGCTTTACGCCCGCAGAACTGAAACACACCCTTGCCAAGCTCCTGCTGGCAGCCATTGACTCGCCGGAGGACGTCGAGCTGCACCTGCCGCGGACAATTCTCCATACGGACAGCTGCATAGACCTGATCCCCGCGAATGCGAAGCTGTCCGACGCTGCGGCGCGGCTCCAAGTAATGCAACTCTCGCAGTATGGCGCGATGGGTGAAGCGGATCGCCCCTGCGAGAAAATCATGGCGGAGCTGTTAGAATCCCTGCGGAGCAGCTATGACTACATTATAATTGATTGTGGTCTGAAGCACGAGTTACTGACGGTCAACGCTCTTGCGGCAGCGGACTATTGTCGCGGCCTTTGCCGCGTACCTCAAGATTGCACCGGATACCTTGCAGATCGAGGCGCGCACACTGCCGCCCGATATCGGTGCAATCTTTGCGGCGAGCATGGCAACAGCGTAACGCTGTACGCCAGAACGAAGCGCGTCACGAATCGAGAGGCTTATGAGGATCTGACCGGGGGCAGCAATATCTATTTGCTGCCCGCCCGGAGCGAACCTCGAAATACAGAGCGTCAGCCCGCCGCGCTTGCGGAGCGCGACGCGGTATATGCGGAGATGCTGTCGTTTCTGACGCTCTCCGATCATCACCGCGCAAACCTCCGTGAGCGAGGGCTGAACGACGAGCGCATTGAGGAAAACGGCTACAAGTCCATGCCGGAGCGGGAGGCGGACCGCCGCCTGCTGGCACGGCTTGTTCGAGCAGACCATGATCTGCTGGGCATTCCCGGCTTTTACACCCGCTATGGCGAGTGGACACTTGCCGGACCAAACGGTTTCCTGATCCCCGTCCGGGATAAGGATGGGCTGATTCAAGGCTTGAAGATTCGTCTGGATAGTGAGACCAGCCCAAACCGGAAGTATCGCTGGCTGTCCAGCAGGGACAAGCATTTGCAAAACGGTACGCGGAGTTACTCATGGATTCATGTCACCGGCGACCGCACACGGAAACGTGCCTATATCACGGAAGGCCCGCTCAAGGGCGACGTGGCGAGCTATCTCGCAAACGACGCGCTGTTCGTCTGTACGGGCGGCGTCAACGCCACCCGCGGCCTAAAGGAGACGCTGGAAGACCTTGGCATCACAGAGGTCGTGGAGGCGATGGACATGGATCAGATGGTGAATCCGCAGGTGCGAAACGGCATCCTCACCATGCGAAAAGAGATCATGAAGATACCGAACATCAAATACTCAAAATATTCGTGGAATCCGGCGTACAAGGGAGTGGACGACTATTTCCTCAGCCGCGTCGCCGCGATGTGAGAAAGGAAACGCTTATGAAACAGTTGGGAAATCTGGCAATCATATGCGCCAGACGAAACGACCTCGTCTTTTTGTTGCAGTACGGCGAAGTACATATTGAAGTCCGCAACAAAAAAGAATCCCAAACGCTTATCGCAGCGTGGGATGACGATGAAGCGATCAGCGCGATCATCCACGAGCTGAACTTCGGCAAGTATGCCGAAAAGACGTGAGGGACGCAGCATGGACAACAGAGTGTTGATTAAGGCGAGTACCACGGAAAACTCCGTGTGCTTTCGGACAATCAGCCGGGAGCGGAAATCTCCGCGTGGTTTCTATATCTTGAAAAGCAACTTACTGCGACTGAGACAGGAAAGTTACATCGTAGTCAGCGATATTTACTGCTTTGCAGAGCTCTACAGAGAAACTAACGCGCGGGTAACGATCAGATTCTACTGGCTGCGTGAAAACACCTGCAACGGGGACATGAGCGGATGGAACCAGACGGTTTCGCTGCCGCTTGCCCCATTGCTTGATCTTGCGGAATGCGGCGACACGGAAAAATGGAGGGTTCTTTCAATCAAGGACACGTTTTCTCCGAGAATCGTCTTTATGGATCACCGGAATCTCAGGGATGTCGTGGCGAACGTGACGGTTCGGCGCAAGCTGGCGCGGTTCCTCAGCAGAAACTTCCGCTACCGCAACGTAACCGAAATACGCATGTTCAACGACTTCGTGCCGTACAGCTTTTTCTTTCGGGAGATGATCGGAGAACAAAGCGGCATATGCGGCGGGGTAATCCTGCACGGGCAAAACGACTTGAAAACGGCAAAATACTCCATTCACACATAGGAGAGGACTATGGGGAATGCCAATCAGAAAAAAGACGCACGAAAGACTCGCGCTAAGAGGGAGCAGACACCAAAACCCGCTTACCCTTGCGAGAAATGCCTGGAAAGCAAGAAGGCTACGCTGGGCGTCTGCAACGGCGGTTTTGGCATATGCAAGGAGAATCTGGATTATCAAAGGCTCCTGTGGGAGCTGAAAAATATGGAAGGAGATTAGAAAATGGCACATCGACTTTGGTGCGGGAGGCTGTGCTGCGATTGCACGGCTCCGTGCAAACTGGACGAAAGCATTCCGTGCGGCCCGGATTGTAAGAACCTGAAACCGGATGGAAGCAGAAAAGAAAAGGACTGCGTCGCAGCCGGCTGCGACGCCATCAAGCGTTGATACCATGAAAAGCATGAAAGAGCTTTACGCCATGATCTACGGATGCGGCAAGGACACTATATTTTGCCCGCACTGCGGTCGACCGATGCGGCTCGAATGGCAAGATGGAAAGCGAGTCCTGATCTGCCACAGATGCGTTGAGCAACAAAGAGAAGATCAGCAGGAAATGCTGGATAACATCGTACAACATAAAGCAAGAATGAGAAGGAGGCTGAAAGAGCATGGAGAATAACTGGAAGGACATTATCGGTGCGGCATCGGGCGACGAGGCGCATGTGCTGGGGAAGTTCCTGTACTTTTCCCTTGCGAACATTCTGGTGGACAGGCAGGAGCTTGCCAATCTTTGCGACAGCATCCTCGGCGTCGACTACAAGGGAGGCAGCCGCCTTTCCGTATCGGACGCCTTCCGCAGCGCCACGGGCGATATCCGCGAACGCTTCAGCGTCAGGAACGGCGGCGAACAGAATATCTATGAGGTCTACTGTCGAGACAACAAGCGTGACGCCGATAAACTCTCCCGCGAGCTGGTGAAGGAGACCCTCAACCTGCATACCAACCAGTATCGCAAGCTGGCGAACCTGCACTACGATAAGGCGGATCAGAGCTTTGGCTACGACGACGTGACACAGGATGATGACGTGGATGCGCTGGATTTCTGCCACCGCGCGGAAAACCTGTTCGAGCTGTATCAGCAGTGCGCCAACCGCAAGCAGGTGGAGACCATCTGCCAGAACTACCTGCGCTATCTGGAAGCGACAAAGGTGAATATCAACGGCCACCTGTACTTTGTTCCGAAGCATAGGATGGAGAAGGTGGACACGTTCGAGAGCTTCATCGAGGAGCTGAACGAGCGCAACCGCAACGATAAACCCCTGACGGCAAACAGCTTCTACATCGTCGATGACGCTAAGCAGCGTGAGAAGGTGACGGAGGAGTTTTACATCGCGGTCAGGAAGGAGATCGCGGAGTATCAGGAGCGGGCGGACTACCTCATCAAGAGCGGCAGCCGCAGCGCGGCGGTTTTGGAGCGCTGGATCGTGAAGATCGCCGCTCTGGAGGAGAAGAAACGCCACTATGAGGCGATCCTCCGGCGCGAGCTGGACGGGCTCGACGACGAGTTCGGCGATTTGAAGCTGCTCTCGCAGGAGCTGATGATCCGAGCAAGGGGCCTTCGCGCGATGCAAGAAAGAAAAGCGGCATAAAAAAGTAACACGGCGGCGTGGGATGCGTTTGGCATTCTGCGCCGCTGCTGCGTCAGACGGGGTCTAATACTGATACATGGCGACGAACCCTGATAGTTTCTTTATTGCGACAAAATAGCGACAAAGCTGTGTCAGGTGTCGTATGAGACAGCATGACGCGTGTTGCGCGGCATGAGCGTGCGCAACACGCGGGATTTGAAATCAGTATGAGCTTGTAATCTATGGGTGTATATGCTTGCTTACGAGACTACGGTGTGTGGATAGGGACCTGTACCGTGACAACAGAGCCGCCCGGAGACGATGAGATATTCAGCGTGCCGCCGCACATCAGTTCCAGACGTTCGCGCACATTTTGCAGCCCCGTGTGGCGGGCGCCGTCGGCGGGAGCGGAAGAAAAGCCGCCGCCGTTGTCCGCCACCGTCAGCTCAACGAATCCGTCCGCTCTGCGCGTCCGCACCTCGACGCGGATGGGCGGATGCGCTTCGTTTCTGCGGCTGGCGGCCGAGGCGTGCTTGATCGAGTTCTCCACAATAGGCTGAAGCGTCAGCGCGGGAACGGAGAAATCCGTGCAGGGCGTATCGAAAACGACCTGCAAATTCTCGTTGTAAAGCAGGGACTCCACCTCAAGATAGGCGTTTGTGTGCCGCAGCTCGTCCGTGAAGGGAATCGGATCTTCATGGGCGATGGCGGTAAAGTTGGATTGCAGGTACTCCGTGAAATTCCCGACGGCGAGGCTTGCGCGCTGCGGCTCTGTGGCGCAGAGCTCCTGAATCGTGAGCATGGTGTTATAAATAAAGTGCGGACGGATCTGGGAGATCATAGAGCGGGTGCGTTCCTCGCGCAGCGCCCGCTCGCGGCTGAGCGACACACGCAGGAACAGTATGCCGCGGACGACCAGATTGCCCAGAATCCACATCAGGAAAAACGGAGCGGTGGCAATCGAGCCTGTGATCCGATATTGGAGCAGGTCGGCGCCCAGCGCAAGGGACGTCGGAATGCTCCACAGCAGCACGGAACGGCTGGGCCGCTGGCCAAACAGCGCGGCCAAATGGAGCGCGGCGGCGCAGACGCCGAAGGGAACCAGCGCCTCGTGCAGATCCAGCACATCCGCCATCTGTAAGACCAGCAGCGCCGCAACGGAACAGAATGCGGCATTGGCGCAAAGATTGCCCATCCGGTTGCTGGAGGCGGGCTGAATCGTCTCCAGAAGGCGCAGGGAAAGCAGCAGCGCCAGCAGATAGCTGGCCGCGCCCGTGTACCAGATCAGCTTGGAGCGGCCGAGATAGTCCAGCAGCAAAGGGACCGACGACAAGCCGCACAGTTTCCAAAGCCCCGCGGCGGCAGCCGTTGCGCCCAGATAAAACACGCGAGGACGGTCCTGCGGCCTAAGGCCGATGAGAAGCGAGAGCAGAGCGAGAAACGAGCCGCTGATCACGGAAATCAGACTCAGCGCAAGAAGTGATCCTTCCTTTGGAAGCAGCATCAGATTCAGCAGCGGCTCGCGGTCGATCATCAGGAAGAGCGGCTGCTCGTCACAGACGCTTTCATAGATGGGGGTGAGCGTGAGAAGCACGGTGCGGTCGTAATAATCCGCGTAGATCGGCAGCGTCAGCCAATAGTTGCCCGGCGTGTGCCCAATATACGGCGTGCCGCGATACTCCTGTCTGGGACGAAAAACGGTCGAATCCGCGCTGCGCCACTCGCCGGTGTCGACGTAAACCTTGCCGCCCATTTCCAGCCGCGCGGCGGTGTGGCGCAGGTAGACGAACAGAAGTCTGCCGCGCCCGCTGTTGCGCGGCTGTTTGCTCATGTCGAACTCATAGACCCGCCTCACGCCGGCATACCCGTCGATGGCCTCCTCGGTGACGCGCTCTGGGGTCAGGATGAAAAAGGAGTTGATGGCGGGAGACACCGAGGCGTAACCCGGGGAGAATTCAATCAAAGCGACAAGCATGATGCACAGCGCGAAAACAATCGCTGTGACCATGCCTGCCGCTTTCTTTTTTGCTGTCCAGATGGCTTTTTCTGCTTTTTTCATCGGTTCATCCGCTCAATCCAAGAATGGGGAAGCGCAGATGCGCAATCTGCGTCATGATTTTTTCGGGCGTCAGGGGCTTTAACACATAACCACTGCAAAAGGTGTCGAGGGCCTTTTGCGTATATTCCGGATGACAGGTCAAATAGATGATGTTGATTTTCGGGTTCAGACCCGCAAGCCGCGCCGCAAGCTCCATACCGTCGGCGTCGAAGAGCTCAATATCCAGAAAGGCAATGTCAACTTTGTTCGAGTGTGCAAATTTCAACGCCTCGCTGGCGCGCTCAAAGCCATAGCATCTTGCATTGGGAAGAGCTTGCTCAAGCACCGTGAGGTATCGGCGCATCAGGAAACGGTTGTCCTCTACGGTGATCGCAGTTGCGGAATCCGCTGCGTCGCTCATCAGAAGATTGACGTCAACGTCAAGAACCTCTGCGATTTGGCGGATCGTCGCAACGTCAGGAACAGCCGTACCCTGTTCCAGCCGGGAGACGGTTGCCTGCCCCACATACAGCCGCTTAGCGAGCTGCGCCTGCGAGAGGCCGCGCTCCTTTCGCGCCAGACTCAGGCGTCTGCCGAACCACTTCAGTTGTTTCTCCTCAGAAGCCAAGCAAAACGCCCCTCCCGTAAAACAATACAATATATTATAACACAAACGCGAAATATGTCAAATCATATCAACAGAATGGAGGACGCAAAACTTTTTATTCAATTTTGAATAATTCCACCCGCGCCTGATCTGATGTGTTAGGATGCAGAATAAGAGATACCACACTGTCTGGATCGGACATCTGACATCGACGGAAGGGAGCCTGAACATGGAACGATCGAAAAAAAACGCCGCCGACACTCCGGATAGGAACGCGGCGCTGCGGCTCCAACGGGAAAGGGCGCTGCAGATCGCCAGACAAAAAGCGGAGAGAATACCGCTGATCCGCGCGCGGATCAAGGAGAAAGAAGCGGCGCTTGCCCGGCTGGAAAAAGAGCCGGAGGAGCGGATCGAACAGGCGCCGGAGTCTCCCGCATCCCGTGAGGCAGAGCGCATTCTGCTGGGCGTGATCCGAAGCGTCCTAGACAGAAGAAGCAGAGAAGACTCTGACGAGGCGGAGCGCGGGACTGCCGCGGCAGCCGGGCGGAAGCAGGCGGAGAGCGTCGGCCTGTCTGCCGACGAACTGCGCGATGAGCGGGAGAAACGGAGCATCTACTACACCGACGACGACTTCATTGAGGAAATGGAGCGCACGGTCGAACAGCTCAATCTTGACGGAAAGCGTGAGCTGGCGATCAGACTTCGCTTCGCGCAGGTCAGGCACAGGCAGACCGGCTGCGATCTGAACAACGAAAAGCTGCTGCACGAGGTATTCCTTCCGAACGTGAATACAGCATTTGTGCGGCGCGGACTGGACAAAGTGGTGGGAGGGAATCTGGACATGGTCGACACGACCATGTCGAAGCTAATGCCGCTGCTGGATCAGGAGGGGAACGCGTTTGACCGGGAGTGCAGGGAGGCGGAGCGGCGAAACAGCCAACGAAAACTGGACGCCGCGATGGAAAAGCATATGCTGGAGCGGCAGCGCAACCTGCTGAAAAAGCAGGAGTTGGATTATCAATGGGCGCAGCACGACGCAAACGCTGTGGGCCGCAGGCGGGAAATCGACCCAGCCCTGACGCTGCGCACGCCGCGGGCGCGGGCGCAGGATTATCTGGAGCTGCTGATGGAGGCCGCGCGGCGCACAACAGACGAACGAAAGCGGAACGAGCTGTGCCTTCGGGCGGCGATCATCAAGACGCAGTGCGGCCCGGAGGAACTGGTGGATACAGCAGAGAACAAGCGTATTTACGATTCCTTTCAGAGTTGGGCGGATGCGGGAGCGGACATGAGCGTGGAGGAGCGCGTATGGGCAAACGAACGCGTCGTCGCCGGAGAACTGGAGCGGCTGGAAATTATCGTGCCGGAAGAGATGCAGCTCAAGACGCCGGAGATATCAAAAGAAAGCGCGGAAGCGAAAACCGAAAAAAGTACCGCGCCGCAACGGACGCTGTAAGCTGAGCGGGAGGTGCGCAAATGTTCATCAAAATGAATCCAAACCCAGAGCTGCGCGAAAAGCTGGAGAAGCTCAAAGGCGGCGCGCTGCCGCTCTACCTTCTGCTCTCCGTGGTTTTTATGCTGGTGCTCGGTACGGTGGCGCGCTTTGTGGTCGAGAACCTGGACGCCATTCTCTCCGGCGGCGGCTTGCGGTTTCGGCCGGCGCTGCTGATCGAAGGGAGCACATGGCTTGTCGGCTTCGTGATCGTCGCGCTGTTTCTGGCAATCTATACCATCAACGGCGGGTTTCGCGGTGTGCGCGGCACGGCGCTGCTCGGCGGCAAGGGCGAGGGCGACCGCGTCGAGGGAAGTCTGGAGAACAGCCGCTTCCTCACCGACGCTGAGCGGGATAGGTACTTCCCCACCTTTACCTATGAAACGCTCAAGGACGCGAAAAACGACGGTGTGCCTGCCCGCGCGGTGCTGGATAAGAAGGGCAAGCTGGTGGGCAACTGGAAGCCGGGCGTCCACGCGCTGGTCATCGGCGCGACGGGCAGCGGCAAGACGACGACGTTCATCAATCCGATGATCCAGTGCATTGCCGCGACGAACTGCGGCAGCTCCATGATTATGACTGACCCCAAGGGCGAGCTGTTTGACCTGCACAGCGGCTTTTTGAAAGAGCGTGGCTATGAAGTCATGGTGCTCGACCTGCGAGATACCTATTCCTCGTCGCGCTGGAACCCATTGGAGCCGATCTGGGACGCCTATCAGGCGTACATAGAAGCGGGAAAAGGCATCGTCGCCCACCTTGACGCCATGGCGGATTACCCCGACCTGAAGCGCATGAACGGTGAGGCCGCACCGGGCGAGCGATGGGTGGAGTACGACGGCAAGGCGTACACCGACCTCGACCACTGCAGGTCCGACGTGTCGGTGGCAAAGCAGAAGATCTTCGACGAGATGTACGAAGACCTCAGCGACCTTGTCGGCGGGCTTGTCCCCATCCAGAATGAGAAGGACCCGCTCTGGGAAAAGGGCGCGCGATCCATCGTTATGGCGACAGTGCTGGCGATGCTGGAGGATAGCGAGGATCCGGAGCTGGGCATGACGAAGGAAAAGTTCAATCTCTTCAACGTCAACAAGGCACTCACCGACTCTGCCAACGGCTACAAGGCATTGAAGGACTACTTCGAGGGGCGAGGCCGACTCTCGCAGGCGTATCAGCTCTCGCGGCAGGTGCTCGGCGCGCCGGAGCAGACCATGAGCAGCTATATGTCCATCACGATGGATAAGCTGAGCCTGTTCAACGACCGCGGGCTTTGCGGCCTGACGAGCGCCACCGACCTCAAGGCGGACAAGCTGGCGTTCGGCAAGACGGCGGTGTTTTTGAAGATCCCCGATGAAAAGGACACGCGCCACGCGCTGGCGAGCCTGTTTATTCTCTCTACTTACAAGGCGCTCATCAAGATCGCGACGCCGCTGCCGGGACAGACATTGCCGCGCAACGTGTACTTCATCATGGACGAGTTCGGCAACATGCCGAAGATCGACAAGTTCGGGCAGATGATCACGGTCGGCCGGTCGAGAAAGATCTGGTTCAACATGGTGGTGCAGAGCTTTGTGCAGCTCACCAACGTCTACGGCAAGGAGACCGCCGACATCGTCATCGGCAACTGCGGTGTGAAAATGTTTATCGGCTCCAACGATACCGACACCTGCGAGATGTTCTCGAAGATGTGCGGCAATATGACGGTCAAGACGACCAGTACGTCGTCCAGTCTCAGCGGCAAACCGGGAGAGGTGAATGTGTCCACCAATACGCAGGTGCGCCCGCTGATCTATCCGTCCGAGTTGCAGCGGCTCAACAACCAGGAGTCCACGGGCAACTCGATCATCGTGTCGTTCAACAGCTTCCCGCTGAAAACGAAATATACCCCCAGCTACAAGTGTCCCTATTACAAGTTCGGCCCAATGGACCTCACTGAGATACGTTCCAACGTATTCAAGGCGGACGAGGTATTCTACGACCTCAAGGAGCGCAATCGTAAGATACTCGGCGAGGTGACCGCGTAAGAGAGCAAAGGGAAATCATTCAACCTTTTAGAACAGATAAGGAGAATATCATTATGCCAACCAATTACCAGACACTGATTTCTGAGGTCAAAAAGACGAAACAGAATAACATACAGATGGCGCCGATGTTCAAGGGGACGCCGGGCAAGGAGCCGGATCAGATGAGCCTTCTGGAGCTGCTGGGCGCGGCGTATGCGATCTTGAAGGAGCAGGACGTTTCCGGCGACGGGAACAGTGCGATGAAACAGTGGCTGAGCGGCGTGCAGGTTGCTTTGGACACAATTGACAGTTTTTCGCCCGTATTCCCGCCGGAAAGCGTGTTCTCCGCCGACTTGGTCGCCGGGGGCGACAAGGCGATGAAGAAGTTGATGGGGGACAAAGCGTCCCTGCAGGCGCTGGGCGAGCTGGAGGAACGAGACAGAAAGATCATGTCCTTCTTTGCGGTGAAGGTCATGGGCGCAACGCTTGACCTGGGCGTCAACAAGTACGTCGAGGGCGTGATGACAGCCGACGCCCGGATGGAGGCGGAAGAGCGCAAGAAGTGGGACCGCTTTGTAGAGGAAAGTGCCTACGCCGAAACCGAGCAGCGCAAAGCGAAAGAGGACAAAGCGACGCGGGAGAAGTATGACCTGCTGATGGAGGAAAACGCCCGAAAAGAGATGGAAATGGAGGCGGAAGAGCGCAAGAAGTGGGACCGCTTTGTAGAGGACAGTGCCTACGCCGAAACCGAGCGGCGCAAAGCAGAGGAAGAAAAGAAAGCCCGCGAACGCCAGGAAAAACAGGAACGGGAGCGGGAGCAGGAACGGAAACGGGCGGAGCAGGAGGCAAAGCTGCGGGAGGAGCGCGCACGTCAGGAAGCCGAGGACAAAGCGACGCGGGAGAAGTATGACCTGCTGATGGAGGAAAACGCCCGAAAAGAGATGGAAATGGAGGCGGAAGAGCGCAAGAAGTGGGAGCGCTTCGCGGAGGACAGCGCCTATCGGGAGGCCGAGCAAAACGCGCGGGAAAAGGAGAAATGGGACCGCTTCGCCGAGGACAGCGCCTATGCAGAGACGGCGGCGAACAAAAAAGCGGAGGCGGAGCAGGAGAAGCGCTTAGCCGAACAGCGCGCCCGCGCTGAGAACGCCGCGCGCGCCGCGTATGAAAGAAACGAGCGCGAGGATATGGAGCGTCAGGCGGCGGCGCTTCTGCGGGAGGAAAACCTCTCCGCCAGTCCCGACAATATGGAGCGTCGGGCGGCGCTTCTGCGGAAGGAGGCGCTTCTGCGGAATGAAACCCCCCCCGCCTGTCCCGACAAGCAGATGATAATTCAGGAGAGCGTTCAGGGCGACCCGGTGCAGCGCCGGTATTACAACGACGTGCTGAAGGCGGCGCTCCAACGGGCCGGTCTGACCGAGAAGGAGCTGATAAATAACAATGATGCGCGCATCCACCAGTCGCGCTCCCAAGAATTCTACAACGTCGTTCACTGCGCCGGCATGGCGCGCGACTCGATCTGCTATAACAACGGCGAATCGCTGGGCGGGCACATGAAGGGCGTGGCTGAATACTGCATCAAGTATCTGAAAAAGTATCCGAAGGTGCGCTCCACCCAGTCCGGACGCGACAGCTATGAGCTCGCGCTGAATCTGCTCGCCCTCTCTGCCGACCCAGGCGACCCCGAGGTCAGGGAATGCATCGATACGGTCAACGCCAAGCGCGGCGCGAAGCCGGGTACGAAGAACTTTATCGACCTCGGCGACTACGGCCCCGACCGTCTGCTGGGCAGGAAAGTGCCCGCAGGGGAGTACATAAAGGATGTGGACAAACGGATCGCGGAGCAGCTCAAGCGCTCCAAAGACAAGAGCCTGACTCCCAATGATATGCTTAAGGCGAAGTACGAGGCAAACCGGCTGAAGGTGGAGAAA
>Ga0256405_10003751_pt1 | contig 30605 bp, 28 predicted proteins | sample RumenRJG_02DNA_FD_189096 | JGI IMG/M metagenome (GOLD analysis project Ga0256405, IMG submission 189096) | Bovine rumen microbial communities from Lethbridge, Alberta, Canada - RJG_02 | ecosystem: Host-associated > Mammals > Digestive system > Stomach > Rumen | place: Canada: Alberta...
ATGGGGATAGGTGTTCCTCTATCCCCAGACTGCGAAAATCAGAGATTTTCTTGTCAGGGGTTATTGAGATTGAGCCTCTCCGAGGCTTGTTTTGTTACCGTCACAAGTCATAAACTTTTTTTCTTTTGCCATAATTAATTAAATTACTTAAACGTTTAAGGATTAATATGTTTAATTTGCTTTTTTATACTATGTGAACCTGCAAAATTACAAAAAAAAGTGAAAAACAATATAAAAAAACACCTCCGCGATGAACTTTTTATTCACAACGAAGATGGTTTTGTCGTGTCGGGTAATTATCAAACGGTTAGGAAATCATTACTCTACTTTCGCAAGTTATATGTTGGTGATAATGAGTGTCACTTCGCTCGTCGGGCTCGCGGGCCGCAGCACGCGACAGAAATCTCACAAATCCTTTCAAATCTTTCATTATTCTTCTGTTTAATTTGAGTAGATTTGTAAGATTTCTCGCCATAGGCGACTTAATATCAAATATTTCGCATACACTCGAAACTTGAATCAATATCATAACGAATTGGCGAGATTGCACATCTGATGGAACCGGCATCGGACTGTTCCCTTTATGAATTCTTATTGTTCTTCTGATTCTGTGTCAGTAGCTATGTGTGGCACGTCGGTTTGTGCAATTTGTTTGGCGTTCATCGGCGAGACTACCGACTGGCCAATCTCCTTCTCGGCGGCCTCGCGGGCCACGCGGGCGGTGGCGCCGCCACGGCGGGCGATACCTGCACTCTCGGCCATGCCTTTCGGGTTCTCGTTCTTCGATATCTGCGTGGTGGTGGCTTCGGCCAACATGTTGATGGCAATCTCTAGGTCGGTCATATTGTCGCGCAGATTTTCCTTCTTGAGCCCCTTCAGCTGCTTGTACTCCTTGGCCGACAGGCCACTCCAACCACGATAGATGATGTCGGTCAGCGAAGCGAACTGCTGTCCCTCTTCCAGTCCGGCGCGTTTCCACTCGTCGGTCAGGTGTTTGCGCACCTCGATGGAGCGCATACGCTGGTTGATCCAAGCCTCGGAGTAGCCCAGCCGACGGTAGTCGGCCACCGCCTGCTCGATGGAGAGCTCCGGGTCCTGCATTTGGTCGATGCGCTGCGCCGCCACCTGTGCCATCCATTGCTTGAACGGCTCCGCTTTCGGCGATGGAATAGACTGTATCAGCCTGAACAACTGTTCGGTATCCGCCACGTCCGTAAGGCGCATCTTGCCGTCAGGTGCCTGCATTTTCAAACCGTGACAATTTGTCACGGTTTCATTACCCTCTGCTTTCAGTCTTTGTTTTAGTTTGCGCCAATAGGCCGCTGGATCAACGCTTTCGGTCAGTACCGCGATGCAGTCGATGATGGAGAACCACCATTTCTCTGCATCCGTATCCCAAGCGGTGCGCACCCGCTTCTCCTCGAATAATTGTATTGCCTGCTTTTGTGTCATACTATCATTTTTTAATTCTTAAACGTACCAATCCGTTACAAGTCATAAACTTCTCTGTTCTCCGCTTCGCTATCGAAAGCTTCACTGGAGCTTTCTTCATATTTTGCCATAATTAATTAAATTACTTAAACGTTTAAGGATTAATATTTGTGTGAGTTATTATACATTATCAAGTTAAAGCATCAAAGACAGCTGTTTTGGTTGTTTAGTTGACGCAAGAGAATATCTCATGGTTTTTCCTTCTTTGGTTTTGATGATGTTATTCATCTTTGATAACATACTTGTCATTTTTCGCACACTAAAGTCAGGCAGGTTCAAACCATCTATAATCTGCTTTGAACTATATGTACCTTTGGACAGGAGGTTATATATTCTGTCCTCGATGCTATCATTGGCTGAGGGTTCAGAAGCCAAATTATTTACAGTGATTTCTTTTGTTAAAAGAGGATACTCTGTTTGAAGTTCGCTACCTTCAATATCAACAGGAGTGGCTCCCATTGAAATCAAAGTCTGGTTGGCACATTTTTCTTTATTATCAGGCACCCTTACATATATTTGCCTGCCTTTCTTTAGTCCCTCTGTAACTCCACTCCACGTGCCACCTTTGTCGTCAGATTGTGCAGCATAGATTTCTGAAGCAAGACCATAAATGATGGAATTTCTTGCCATTGCCAAGTCTACACTCCACGGTAGTTTAGGATGGAAAGTGCTTAATACCAAAACATTACCCTCTATAATTTGCTTATAGTATTTTTTTATTCCAGATGAAAAAGTAGTAATTCCTTGTGGAAGCACAATTATACTTTGTCCTTTATAGGCTAATGCAGAATCAAGAGCTTGTTTGTCAACGCCTTTAGCGAAACCACTAACAACAACTTTGTATTCCAATGAAGCCTTTTTGGCAACATTGTCGGTGAATAGCAAGGATTTCTCGTTGGCATTTCGTGAACCGACTATTGCGATTGATTTTTCTTGCAAAATTTGTTTGTTGCCTTTTGTGTATAAAACTATTGGTGAATTGTATTTAAGGTTGCTTTTTAGGGTTGGTGAGTACTCTTTCGATGTTACGGGGATAATATCATATCCTTGATCAAGAAGTTCCTCCACCATAAAAGCGTAGTTGGCCAGCTCGTTTTTTGTTTGTTGCAGTAATTCAATTTCCTGTGGTTTCAGTTCCATTCCAAGAAACTGATCGGAGGAAAAGAAATCAATGATGCTTTTCCCCTGTTGAAAGCAGAATGCTATAATCTCGTTTTTTTTGGCAGTCCACATCTTCGGGGTATGCGCAAGGGCAACCCAATATGTTAGTTCTTGATTCATAATATATCTCCTCCAACAGTTTTTGCTATGGCGATCGGAACAATAAGTTCTGCACCCATAGAGGTTAATAATCTGCCGATTTCTTTCATCGTTGCACCGCTGTCGTAAATATCGTCGAGTAGCAATATCTTCTTGCCGTCGATATCGTCAGGATGGTCGTATGTGAAAGCATCCTTTATGTTTTCTTGTTTTAAGTAACTGTTTTGATAAATCTTCTGCTCGTTAGTCGCCCGAACCTTTAACAGTCCTGATGATAACTGAACATTTATTGAATTAGCAAATTTCTCTGCAAAATTCTTTACCAAGTCACCAGAATGTGTTGGCGGGACATATAGTACAAGGTCAAAATTTATATCACTTAATTTTTTCCAAAATGCCTTCAATGTCGAACGTAACAAGAAGTCCGGAAAATCTCCACCATTTTCATATTTGGAGCGGTGAATAGCATTTCCAACGTTTGAAACACCATAATATGAAGCAGCAACCCCATCAATCATGTTTCCGCTTTTTGCGCCGGCTTCAAGTATTGGAAAATAGTTTTCGTGAAATTCTGCTATTCTGCAAGCCCATTCATCGGTCATTTGAACCGTCTGCTTACTCAAAGTTGTATTGTCGCAGTTGGAAAAAACGGTTGGAGTATCATCGTCCAAGAAATCACAAAGATACTGCATTCGCGGTCTGTCTGTATAGACATAGCCAATCATCGATTCCAAGTCTTTCAACTTGGCTATTCGTAAAGTCTCAAAAGCTTGAGTGTCAAGTTCGGGTGCATCGAATTGGTATTCCAATGACTTGCTCTTGCCATTCACCACTTCGCGAACAATTCCTTGCTCGATAAGGTCAGCCTTAATAACTCGTACCTGCGTCTGCTTAAGGTTGGTCGCTTTCATCAGCCCACTTATCGTCAAAGGTTCTTCTTTCAAGGCATTGATGGCTTTGATATATTTGTCTTTCGAGGGACGCGCGCCATCTATAAATGCCTTTGGCAACCTATAGTCAACTGCTGTACCATTGTCATCAATATGCTCATTGTAAAAAAGAACTATTGTTGTTGGCTTCCCGTCGCGTCCCGCACGACCTATCTCTTGATAATAATGAATCGGGGACGCAGGAATCTGTGTGTGGATAATAAAGCGAATGTCGGCCTTGTCTATGCCCATACCCAACGCATTGGTAGACACGACACACTTGTACCTGTTCTCCATCAATCCATTTTCTATGTCTTTTCTGGTTTCTGCATCGTGTCCAGCGTTATAGTTGACGGCATTCACTCCATTCTGCACAAGCCATTTTGCATACGATTCGGTGTCAACACGTGTTCCGGTATACACAAGGCCTGTTCCGTCAATATTGTTTAAATGTTGGGCAAGCCAAACCAATTTTTCATCTTCCGATTGTACTCTAATCACATACAGGTTAAAGTTAGAGCGGACAAGGCTTCCTCTTATTGTTGTCAATTGCCCACCTATCTGCTTTTCTATGTCGTTCTGAACACGTTTTGTGGCCGTCGCTGTTGTTGCGAGTACTGGCAAATCCTGCGGAAGCAGTTTTACCAGATTTATGATACGTCTAAATGCGGGGCGGAAATCGTGTCCCCATACAGAAATGGTGTGAGCCTCATCAATAACCACCATCGAAAGATTCATCCTTCGTGTAGCCTCTATCCATTCTTGATTCTCCTGACGTTCAGGAGCTATGTAGAGTATCTTTATTTCGCCATTCAATGCAGCTTGAATAGTGGCACTGTTTTCTTCCGGTGATTGTTCTGAATTGATATATCTTGCTGAGATGCCTTTGCTGTTAAGTGATTTGACTTGGTCGCGCATCAAGGCTATTAAAGGAGAGAAAATGACAGTAAGACCCGAAAACTGTGTGGCCGGATATTGGTAGCACAAAGACTTTCCAAATCCTGTCCGCTGAATCATCAGTATTCGTTCACCAGAGAGAATACGACGTATAGCATCCCACTGCTCATCGTAGAAGCGGTCTATACCAAATATCCTTTTCAGAATTTTCTCGTGTTCTGTTCTGTCAATACTCATTGATTTTATACGTATTCTGGCAAAAGAAGAAATATTTTACTCTATTCTTTCGGGGTGATGGGGTAGATAGCTGCTACCTCGCTGTGCTATGGCCTGCGAAACATTCACTGGATGTTTCGCTCATTGTGGAGTAAACATGTACGCCACGTGCGCTGCAGCGCAGTTGCCGTCACATCGTTTTTTTTATCCTATGGTGTTCGCAGGCACACCAGCCGTCACAAGTCATAAATTTGTTCTCCGCTTCGCTATCGAAAGCTCCACTGGAGCTTTCTTCATATATTGCCATAATTAATTAAATTACTTAAACGTTTAAGGATTAATTATTGTGTTGTTGTTTTCAAATATACTTTTAATCATCATCTTCATAATTGAATTCAACTTTGCTTTGAAGGATAATCTCACCGAGGATATTATTCAGTCCTCCTTGTTGACAAACGGTTTCAAATATTGTCTTTAGTTTGGGGATGTTGATTAATTCTTCTATACAATCCATGTATTTCTTTACAATTGCCTCAATAGAATACGTCTTTTTTGCGCCATCTTCCAACTTTTTTCTCAAATCATCCTCATTGTCTTCCGTTTTAACGACAAAAGTAATAGGGTAACGTTCTATCTTGTCAATGTCAAGAAAATACTTCTTGAAATCCAATGTTTCTGTTACTTGAAAAAATCTACCAAGAGGTTTCATGACAAAATCAATACCTCCATCATTAGCATTGGTTCGTCCTGTTTTATATAACTTGAGAAAATCCTCGTTGATTTCCTTCAAAGAATATCCCCAGTATATTTTCTCGTCTTTGTAGTAATATTTTAATATCGAGAAACTGACAATCTCAAATAATCTGGCATCAACATTTGGCGCGAGTAACCCAGCAATGAAACTCTTACTTTCCCACTTTTCGTTATTTTTAAGATTTTCAAGTTCTTGGCATTGTTTGATAAATCGTTGAAATGAGTCTGATTTCACCTGAATGTATTCATCTATGATATCAATAATAGCTTGGGCTATATTATAGGATTTCTTACCAATTTTTATTTTGAGTAAATTCTCATTTACCCAATATCGATTTGTTTGAGGATCACGTATTATTGGCGCGAACTCACATTCATGAAACAAACTCTTGAATTCTTCATTCATACGACTATTAAGTGCATGATTTTGTAATTTGGCACCAAAAGGAAGTTCTCGAGTTCTTTTCAATAAAACTGTAAATTGAGCGCCATCATATTTGGAGTAATCTTTGGACTTCAAAAAGCCTTTCTTAATATAGTCTTCGACAAGAACATAAATAGCGTATAAATTAGCAAAACTAGACCTTGATTTTGAGCCTCGATGTGCGGATTTTGTTTTGACATTGAGGTACTGTAGCAGTGGACTTTGAATGTACAACTCATCTGCTTGCTTATTAAAATGTTTTGCCAAAATATCTTTTATATTCTGTGTAAATGCGTGTTCCATATAGCAGATTATTATTTAGAAATTTAAACTTAACTGTTCTTCCGTTTCTTCTCGACGATATGATTTCATTACACGGTGCAAAACTTCTCCACGGTATTCATTGGAAAGGCCAAGACGACGTAATCCGATCTTAATGTATTCTTCCTGCAACTCAATACCGATACAACTTCTACCTAGTTGCTTTGCAACATACGCTGTGGTAAACGACCCAGAAAATGGGTCAAGAACCAAATCGCCCTCATTGGAACTCGCTCTAATAATCCTGTCGAGTAAAGCTATTGGCTTTTGGGTAGGATGATTCTCATACTCCTCCATTCTGTAGCGGACACGTGCAAATTCCCATACATTCCCAGGCACTTTTCTTGTGTTATACGGTTGAGGTGGATTTTTACGGTAATCAATGAGTTTACGTTTTGATCCGGTTTTTGCCTCCACCATTATCTCTTCGGAGTTGAAGGTGTAATTATCCTTATCCTTCACACAAAACAAAATGGGTTCATACATCGAGCCATAATAGTTTTTGGCTTGTACCCCGGAACTATCATAATACCACATGATTCTAGACATGATATTAATACGATTACGTAGGTACAAATCAAAATATGGCATGAACTGAGTGGATGTCATCACGTAGAAGGATCCATTGGTCTTTAGCTTCTTGATGCAAAGGTCAAGCCACTGGTAACACCAGTCTAAATAATCTTCATCAGAATTCCACTTGTCTTTACACCCAGCAAAATTCTTCCCAATATTATATGGAGGATCCGCAAATATCAAATCCACCGAGTTGTCTTTAACTTCATATTTTAAAGCCTGCAAAGCATCCCCATGAATAATCTTATATTTGTTTGTTCCTAGAAATTCCATGTCTTTTGTTTTTTATTTCTTAAGTGGGCTCTCGTATAAACTATGTTGTTTCGAGAAATAGTTTTCCGTAGAAGGAATTAACCCTAAAACTTTCATTTTATTTTCAAAATTCATCATTATAGCATCATAATCACTTGACAAATAGTTACGGTATACGTCCGTTTTCTTTATTTCACTATACTCAAATACAATTTGAGGTAATAAAATGGAAAAATCGGCAGATGGCTTTGACGAAATTTGTCCAGCAACAATTCTCATGGTGTTTATCCTTGCTTCTAGCTTTGGTGTGCCAGCAATAATAGAATGGTATAATGCAGAATGGTAGCACCAAAACGCTTCAATCAAATTGTTTTGTACTCGATATAAATCTCCATTAGTACTGCAAATACCCGCTTGAAGGTTATTGACTTGTTTTGTTTGAATCAAATCATTTTCGGCCAATCTTCGTTCTATTTCTATTTGCTCTTTTTGTTTCCTTTCCGTTTCTGATATTCGTTCTTTCATATCAATTGCATTAACAATCTGTAATCCCACAATTACTGTGAAAACAATTGCCATCAATGCAACACATATCCCGATGAATGTATCTAATGAAACAACAGAAATTTTTATGGATCCAAATATCCATATTCCCGCTATTACCAGAACACCAGCGAGCGAAATTAGTGAAACTATTATGCTTAATCGGTTCTTCATATTGTATTATTATTTCATCAGTTTCCTATTTCGTTTTGTTCTCCGCTTCGCTATCGAAAGCTTCACTGGAGCTTTCTTTTCAGTTCTCCGCTTCGCTATCGAAAGAGCCACTGGCTCTTTCTTCATATTTTGCCATAATTAATTAAATTACTTAAACGTTTAAGGATTAATATGTTTAATTTGCTTTTTTATACTATGTGAACCTGCAAAATTACAAAAAAAAGTGAAAAACAATATAAAAAAACACCTCTGCTATGAACTTTTTATTCACAACGGAGATGGTTTTGTCGGATAAGGTGGTTATCAAAGGAATAAAAATGGTTATCCGCAATTATGCGATAACGCCCCGAAGAGGCATTATGCAATTAGCACAGGGCATAGCCATGTTTAATAGGCGGTGCAGACTTCGCCCTATAATAGCAAAAGTGTCATTAGGAAACTTATGCCCTTTCAGGGCGAACGTCACTCTCCCTTCTACACAAGGCGAAGCCCTGGGCTGGGCGTTTGTTGACCTTTCGGGCTTTTTTTGGATCTATGCGGACAATTATATTTTTTTTGTTGGTTAGTTTTTTCTTTTTTCCTCGCCCTGCACCATCCTTTCCAGTATTTGTCGCTATTTTGTCGCGACAAGCCCATTCCGCCCATCGTTCCGTATGTGAAGAAACTGCCAATAGGATCCGAAGCTCCTGTGGAACTTTGGACTTTCGATAGCGCAGCGGAGAACAAATAACACCGCTGCAACCATACCCCCACCTTCTTTACGTCCCCGCGATGCCATCGCGTCCCCCTTCGTCCTTTGCCCGGGCATTCCATACCATCTCCTTCGTCCCGTTCCCGGACGCTTGCGTCCGCCCCAATGGGTTGTTCTGCGCCAAGGGCTTCAGCCCGTAAAAAAAACCATCCCCATCCAATTGAAAACAAACCCTATCCAAAAAATTTTCAAAAAAAATTTCACACCTTTGTCACACAATTCAAAACTTTTTGCCTCTAACTTGACGAAAGAAGTTCAAAACAATAAATCGAGTATCGATGAAAAAATGTATCGAAACACAAAACAACAATATTACAGACGAAATAATATGGAATATAACACGTTATAGAAAGATGCTAAAATAATTGACATCGAGCCACATGCCTACGGTGCAGCAAGAAATAGAATTCAGCGACCTGCTGAAACGCAACTACCAAACCATAAACAGTATCTGTCTCAGGTATTGTGGTGGCAATGCATTCTATTTCGACGAACTCAGACAAGAATGTGCCTTGGAACTTTGGGAGGAGTTCAGACGTTACGGCCTCACACGGTTCAGGGGCGAGAGTACGGAATCTACATGGATTTATCAAATCTCATATCATGCTGTCACACACTATTTGCGCAACCCAAATCATAGCGAGTTCCTGTCTATCGATAATATGTATGATATCGACAACCAAGCTATCGATTCACGCTCTGACGACTGGAATCTCATCGACGAACTCACAGAACAATTGAACAATAAAGAACGCGCACTTTTGATACACTTTCTTAACGATGATTCATACTACACGATAGCCCGCACTGAGGGCATCTCCGAAAGCAATGCACGTAAACGAATGTCACGACTATTAAACAAATTGAAAATGTTAATCCACAAATAATTATCAACCAGCCTCTCCTTACCTGCGGTGACGTTGCTTCTGTTCGGCATTGTGAGCAAGCTCCCACTGTACTCACTTTGCGCAACGTTCCCTCTTTACCATACAGTTTGCAGGGGAGGTAAATACTGATTATCAATGAAGAAAGAAAATAAATCGATAGAATTTGTCCAGCAAGAGGAAAGAGGTCACGACCGTCCCATCACGGATGACGATATCCGTCGGTTGCGTTCTGCTCAGAGGCTAATGGATGACGTCGCCTCACGGATACCACCGTTCTCCACAGAGCAAATTCATTCGGTGGTTGATGGCGACCGTCTTCCGCAATTCCAGCTCCGCCGTCAGGCCGACCGCTACCTGCTCATCTTCTGCCTCTTTGTCCTCGCCTTGGCGGCAAGCCTCCTGTGGCATACCGCTCCAACGGGAGCCACACCCCTCAATGTCACCGTCCTCGTCCTTGCCGTCGCCGATGCTGTGGTAGCCTTGCGTGCCGCCCGTAGCCTTTGGCTTATGCGGCAGACGCTCTGCCTTCGCCACCGCCCCTACCGTATGGCCCGCTATGCCGACCGACTGTGCCGCCTCTCCCGCCGCCGTAGCCGCTGGCTGGGGTTTGTGCTTGCTGGCAGCTACAATTCCGTTTCCACGCACGTCAACCCCTCTACGCGCTCCACAGGAGCTTGTACCAGTCGGCAGGAGTTCTTCTTCCTCCGCCTCCCGTCCTACTCCATCGCGGCCTGCCTCTTCCTGCTCATCGCCCTCAATGCCGACAAGGCCTTTGCCGCCACACGCGACTATGTTAATGTAACCACCACCACCGAGCATACCGCCACCGCGATTTGCAACACCGTGGTCAATATAATCCAGCAGCTATGAAACGTCCTTTGGATTCTTCGAAACCCTCGTTTTCCGCGCCTCGGGATGAAAGCAAGCATTCCTCCACTCGGCTCAGCGAGAAAACGTTCAACAAAAAACGCTTCTGGCTGATTGTAGCCATCCTGGCCCTCGTCGAGGCCGTCATCCTCTGCCTCGCCCTGCAATGGAAATACATCTTCCCTTCAAAAGAGGTCAGCGACCTTTACACCCGCTATGAAAACGTGGATGGAGTCGATGTCTCGTTCATAAAAGACTATAAGGTTAACGACACCGTTTTCGTCGATGTCACCCTCTTGGAAGCCATCGATTCTATGGGTTGGGCCACTCTTAAAAAGGATTTTGAAATACCCAATCCGTCTCCTGATTTCCAACAACGCATTGACAGAGGAAAAGATTTGATTTACACAAAAAAAATACCCAAAGTCACCGTTGCAGACTCTCTTAAAAAATCACACCCTAACGTTTCCTCAAAGAGCCGAGAGGATGATAGTTTACATTCATCCCAAGGCGCGGAAAACGTCACCTATGGTAACGATCTTCTTGCCATCTCTCACTTAAACCATATAATAATTGTTTTCCACACAAGGAATGCTGACGAACCCCATGCTGTAATATTCCGCAACTTCGACAAATCGACTAATCAATAAAACATAATATTATGCGTAAAACATTCACTACAATCGCACTTTTTGCAGTGCTTGGATCTTTGGCTGTCAGTTGCCAAAAAGAAAACATCATTGACGAGACATCCATTGTCGCGGAAAATGGCAAAGTTTACACCGTGAGTTATACCGTTGATAGCGTAACTCACCAACTTACGCTTATCGGCGACGAGGCTTGGCACGATTTTATGAATCGTATGTTTGCCCTGGCCGAAGAAGGATATGAGGTCAGTTTCCGCAATGAGGAGACTGCTTCACGTATTGTTTCTACCAAAGAAGTTGTCACATATTCTACAAAAGATCGCGATAAAGCATACGCCTGGGCTGAAGCAATGATTGACGAAGGCTACACTGTAACTATCAGTTTTGACAAGAAAACAGGTGTGTACACTTGTGAAGCATTAAAATAGTTGATTGTCAATTGTGTAAAATGGAGAAATATGCATACGGTTCATAACTTGTTAGAGTACATTGATTTACTTCAGGAAATCTGTGCATCATCGTGCAAAATGATTTTCCGGGGTCAGACCTCTGCCGAATGGGAAATCCAATCATCTGCCTATAGGCAATTGTTATTAAAATATGGCCAGCCTATTCGCCCTGACCTTCTTCGTAGCTATCACGCTGAACTTTTGGATGGCGCACGTAAAATTCAAAATTCTGGAACGGAAAACAAGGATGACGTTGCAGTCCTTTCCCTCCTTCAGCACAATTATGCAAAAACACTGCTCATCGATTACACTTACAGCCCATTGGTGGCCCTCTGGTTTGCATGCGAAATTGATGAGACTAAAATTGAGACAGATGGTTGTGTTTATGCGGTTGCGGAAAGTTTCACTCAGAATATCTTTCCTTTGATGACCATGGACAAGGATTACAGTCTGCACGCTCTCTTTAATGGAGCCGATCGTGGAAAGATTTATGTCTATCATCCCCATCAGATGAATCAGCGAATCATCAACCAACAAAGCGTTTTCCTTATAAGCGGACGTGGCTTCCTTGACAAGAAACAACAAATACAAATTATTATCCCTAAAGACGCAAAAGAGAATATCCGGAAATCTCTATCTCTGTTAGGAATTACTCGTAAAACCATTTTCCCCGATTTTATGGGTTATATCAAATGGTTTCAATACGATGAGGACAGTAATCAAGTCTCATCTTTGGTCTATCAGGCTTGTGATTTAATTGAAGATAAAACTCCTGATTTTATTGAGGCCAAAGAAAAACTGGAAGAAGCGTTATGTCTGCTTAAAGATAGGTCTGATAAGGAGTCTGATTCAAAGAAAGCATTCATCCTCCACCAGTTGGGCTATATCCTGTACAAGATAGGACAGTATGATAAAGCGATGGATAGTCTCCAGCAGTCCATACAGGCAAAACACAAGATTTATGGAGGTGATGAAAACAGCGACATCGCTCGAACGATGGTAACAGAAGGTTTGATTTTCAGAAAGCAAGGAGATTTCAACAAAGCCTTGGGAATGTTTGAATCGGCAAAGGAAATATTAGAACTTGAACAAGAATCCTTGGCATTAGTGGAAGTGTACAACTACATTGCAAACATATATCGCGATAAAGGCGACTACCAAACAGCACTCACTGTGTCTGAGGATGCGAAACGAATAGTGGATGACTACTTTGGACGAGAAAGTTTGAAGAGTGCTTATGTGAAAAATGGTAGAGGTTCTATTCTGGCAGCGAAAGGAGAAAAGGCAAATGCACGTGCAATGTATCAGTCTGCACTTGGCATCTTCAAGAAATATCTCGGAAGCAAACATACGGATATTGCCTACACTCACCTGAAAATTGCAGATGTATATCTGTTAGAACGTAATAAAAACGAATGGGAAAAATCCCAGCAATACATTGAGACAGCATTTAATATCCTTAAGTCAATGGACGACCAAACATCCCCTTCTGTCATTTTGTGTTATGCTAACGCTCACTTGGTAAAGGCCAAATATTTATATCGAAAAAGGAACTACAAAGAAGCCATAGAGGAATGTTCTGAGTCCATCAAAAATGGTGAGAATATTCTTGGTGACAACCATCTGTATTTGGCAGAATCATATTATGTCTTTGGAATGATTCAAGAAAAAACAGATAATGGAGATATTGCTTTGGAGAAATACAGCAAGGCATATCGTCTATATGGTATTTTTAATGACCATCCCAAACGCCCTGAATTGATCAAGAAAATGGAGAATTTGTATCAAGAGATAGGTACATTCAAAGAACCTTTTGAAGATTGGGCAGCACGTAATCTATAAACATAGAAATCAAACAATATGAAAAGACTTTTATTGATATTAATAATTTGCCTATCTTCCTTATCCGCCCACGCCCAACACTTCGACTGGGTGAAAAGTTATTATGGACCGGACTTCTTGGATGGAGCCGTTGCCAACGAGATTTACGGCTCGGTTATGGACAGCGAAGGGAACATCTATATTCTTGGACAGTTTTTCCGTGGAGCCCGATGGGATGACGAATCGGGAATAATGCCTTTTTCGGAACAACGCAAACGGGGGGCGTTGATAGCAAAATTCTCTCCCAATGGCAACCTGTTGTGGCACAAAGAGCTCTATTCCAGCTTCGATGATATAGATGCCTACACCATCAAGATGGTAGGTGATTCCGCACTGATGCTGTATGCCATGTTTGAGTTCCCTTTCGACCACGGTTATGGCGAAAGGAATGAGTTATATTACTTTGACACACTCCTGACCACTCCAGATATGTTTCCACAATCGCCCGACAGCCTTCAGTCCCCCAACTATTACAATGCCTTTATTACCCTGGGACTCGAAAGCGGCAATGTCATCGAGGAGCATTTCTGGATACCGGCAATGGTCAAAAACGACGGCTCCCTGCTGAGAATCCGCGGAAACCTCCAGGCCAACTTCCATCAGCGCAATTATTTCTCGGTCGACCACCAGGGCAACATCATCTTCATCCGCAAAACAAACGACTATTTTATGGAACTTTGCGACACCTGTAATGATGGATACTTCTACTGGTCGCCCTCTGACAGCAACATCAGTGCCCTCCGTATCCTTGTCGATGGAGCCTCAAAGCAAATGGAGATACCCCTCGAACCTTCATGCCCTTGGAATTATCAAATCATCAAATTCTCTCCCCATCTCGACAGCGTGATTGCCAGTACCTATGTCTTCGACTCTACTTGGCACTACAGTTACAATGATTTGACAGTCTCCTACATTGACGCTATTGATCTCGACGAGGGCGACAATATGTATTTGAGTTTGCAGCGGACACAATATCCGTTAGACAGGATACCTGTCAAAAACTCCGATTCGCTGGCAATGGAGTGGCGCTCGTGCATGATTCGTTACGACTCGAATCTGATGCCGACAGGACTTGCCCAGGTGACAGCCTCATACCAACCTAATGGGCACTATGCCGGGGCATTAGAGATATCTGGTACTTACTATGATACAACATCACACTCGCTCTTCCTGCGTGGAACATCAACGAGAAAACCTAAATACTCCACATTGAACTACAGAGGCGATACACTCAACCTTATGAACAACGCCTGCTGGCTGCGTCTCAACGCCGACGACCTCAGCCTTATCTCCTACGGCAAGGCTCGCTCCGCAGGCACACAGACTTACGAAAGAACATATTTCAAGGGCGACAGTTATTGGTGGGCACACTACGGTTCGTTTGTGGCAACAGACAACAGGGTTTTCTGCCAAGTGAATTTCCAATCCAATATACTCTTCCAGAACACTCATATAAACAGTCCCTATGGCATGGGACTCTTTATATGGGACTATGACGGTCGGGAATTAGCTTACATAGACTATAACTCAAATGGCAGATATAATGAGCAAGGATACATTCACCTAAAGGATAGCTCATTGTGGCTTACCGGCACCCTTACCGCCGATGCCGACTTCGGCAGTATCCACGTGGACGCCGCCTCCAACAGCCACGCATACATCGCCCACTACACCGACACCGCCTTTATGACACCATATGTATATTCAGACCCGTCTACAGAACAAGTTGTCGAGACAGAACAACTAATTTGCCAGATTTACCCTAATCCGACAAGCGACAACCTGTTTATTAATGTCACTGACGAACAAATATCTAATGTCTATGTAATTTCGTCGCTGGGAAAACAAATGGAAATCAAATTATTTGGCAATAGGGTATCTTTGTCAGACGTACCATCCGGCATCTATTATATTCAGATTATCACAAATAGGAATATCTATCAACAAAAAGTAATAAAAATATGAAACACTCAGTATTAAAGAGACAATGTAGACTGATGGCTCTGTTATTAGCCTGTCTCATCTCGTCGGTTGTCCGTGCGCAGCAACCACCTCAACCGTGCCATATTACCATAACCGGCGATTTCGAGTCGCTCTGCCTTTTGCCGTTGGATAAAGACTCCGTATACAACGAAGAGCCAGAAACCATCATCGCGTGCCAGGAAAGCACAGTCAACTACACGGCTTCGACCAATACTGGCGGTATTCCTGTTGCCCAGTGGTCTTGGTCTGTTGTTGGTGCTTCATCGTGGAATGACAATGGCAATGGCTCCATTACAGTCACATGGGGTAATGGCACAACAGGACAAATCACCGTTGAAATCACAACTGCCGCCAACTTCACCTGCTCCTTGACACAGAATGTAAAGCTGATTGAAAAACCGGACATTTATGTCAGCACAGTCCCTGCTTACACCGAAATGCAGAATGGCGACAAGATAATCACCGTCTGCAAGGGCGAGACAATAGAGTTTTCAGACCTGTCAAGTACAACCAATAGCGACATTGTTGGCTACTCTTGGGAATGCGACAATCCTACAATCACATCGTCCACGCCAAACTTCAGGCTTGACAACATCTTGGATGATTGCAAAGTAACCCATCGTGTTTACAACAACTGTGGTTGCTACGATGAAGAGGTATACTATATTAAAGTCATTGAGGGTGAATTGCTGAAACTCAGTTGCTATGGAACAGTGTGTCATAATGCCGTTGTCACCTATACGGCAGAGAATCCCCCTTGCGACCAGTATAGTTGGTTTGTGGAGGGCGGAACTATAATCGGAAGTCAAAACCAGCAGACGGTGACAGTACAATGGGATAATCCACAAAATGGCTATGGTATCATTGGGCTCGATGGAATATTATGCGGACAGGATGTGTGTCCTACAATGTTGAGCAATAAAATCCCCATCATTGAGGACACCGTAACGATAAAAGGCCAAGAGGTGGCTTGTGTCGATGAAGCCGTCATCTATAGCATTCCCCTCTATGGCTCCACAAGGTACACTTGGGACATACAACCCACCAATGGTGCCGAAATCTTTGAAGTTAACGGAGCCAACCAGAAGGGTGTGGTCTTCACCCAGCCAGGCACATATCAAATCACCGTTTCCTACGAATGCGAGTTCCTTGACTGTGGGGAATTCACCTCTAAACCTCTCACCGTCACCGTCAAACCCAAGCTCGAAATCACCGGTGAGGAGCGTATCTGCATCACTAACAACTGTGACCTTAAAACTGACCCCAATGTCGCAGCAATATGGAAAGTGTATGATATTGACAATGGCGATGCTGTAATCCACACCACGCCCAATGTCTCAAACTTTTCCTTTCACTTTCCACACGCGGGCAAATACCGCGTCACGGCCGAGAATTCAAATTACTGCCGACCCGCCGTTTTTGTCATAACCGTCGTAGCAGCACCTCCTACCCCAACATATGTAGATTTTGACCCCAATAATCCAACTGTCGCTTGCCCACATTCTGGCATCCTATTAAAAGCCAACCCCACCAATCCTGATTATACTATCGTATGGGAACCGTCGTGTGCAGATGCTGATCCTCAGACAGTATCGGGTAATAGTGTTACTATCAATTATCAAAACACTGTTTGCGACATCAATGCATACAGCTATGATCGCGTGTTGGGATGTCTCTCCGAGACTCCCTATGTACACACCGTCAGTGAGTTCCAGCTGGCGAGCCATAGTCTGCCCACCAACATCACCGTATGTCCCGGTGCAGAGTTAAACTGGAACGTTCCGTACCAAGATGGCGTGATATATGAATGGCAGTTAGAAAACGGCAATCAGCATTGTGCATCCATTCAGAGCGGCTCTCACTTTGACAACTCGATTTCGCTACTTATTAATGAACTTGTTACTTATCCTAAAACTTTTAAACTAACTCTTAAACGTGAATATTGCAGCAACAATGTGCAGAACCACACTATAAACATCACCATAGCAAATAACATACAATCAACAATCACAATCAACAACCCTAGTCCTGTATGCCAAAATACACAAGTGCAGCTGAACGGAACGGGATGCAGCGGCAATGATATCGAATGGCATATTGAGAATAACGTCATTCAAGGAAGTCCAATCAACTATACATTCCATCACGCTGGCAGCATTCCTGTAACACTGATGTGTAATCCTTACTATAGCTGTCCAAACAGCAACTATTATGCCAGTTCAACAATACTCGTCAATGTTAATCCCGAACCTCCTGTTACGAACATAACATCAACAGGTGCTAATGTACAAGTCGATCCTCTTTTAAGTACAACTGATTATGATTTCAACTGGGGACACACCTCGACAAACAGCAATATTGTAAGTGCGATAGCAGGTGTCTACGACTACACCTGCACAGTTACTGACAAGGTTACCCACTGCGAAAAGACAATTTCTGCCAATGTCCAGCCTTGTCAGAATACACTAATTGTTTTAACTGACTTGCCCTACGATTATTGCACGAATGAAATATCATTTTATGTACAGAATGCCACCGACAATATAACCTGGAATGTTACAGGTGGCGACTATACTGTAGAATCGATAACGGGCATCTACGGAGAATACATAATAATACGAATGAACGAGGCTGGCAATTTTACAATTACAGCGAGAATGGAAGGCACCACCTGCCATACAGGAGCAGTTTCCTTCACCATCCCCTTCGTACACTATTTCACATTCGAGAAGGCCTGCAGCAATATTATCATCCACAACAAATCACACTACACCAACGGCAACAAGTTAATCGAAATAAAATACAACGGCACTCCCGTGACTTTCCCCGCAAGTCAAAGTACCATCTACATACCCACTACTACAACCCTAACAACATACAACTTTGTTTTAACTGGGTATGACGGCAATACTATCAACTGTCCTCTTGGTTCTGTGACGATACAAAACACCTCTGGAACTCCCGTCTCAATTGATTTGTCCAACCATACATTACCGCTTTATCAGACCTGCCATAACACTCCTATTATGTTGACGGCAAGCCTGCCCTCACCTCATACTATTGTAACATCAGACTGGAATTTTGGCGATTTTAGCAGCTCCTCCCATTCCAACCCCATCTACCACACCTTCGACGAATCGAGTAATGATTATACCGTCTCCGTTACCGTCTCCGATGAAAACGCCTGCACCTTAAATGACTCTGTCAGCGTCCACTCGAACCATAACTACTTAAAACCTGAAAATATTTTATTTTCCAACAACATTCAATGCGACGGTAATCCACGAAAGATATATTTTGATTTGAACACTCCAAATGCTATCTATGCATGGTCAAGCGGCTGTATTCCACCAAACACAATCAACGTTGAAGTCCTCCATACTGGTGACTATAGTGTAGAAGTCTCTAACCCATTTTATTGCAAAGCCCGAAAAATGCGCAATGTTCCTTTCATGAATAATCCTACGGCTATTATTGTCACAGCCAGCACCATCTATTGCGAAGGTGAAACAATTAAATTTTATGGTTCTCCTGACCCAGACTCAAACAGCTATACTTTTGATTGGAAAATAACTGACAATAGCACTGGTAACTATGTAAACTATCCCTATGCCACTATCAGTTACACCCCTTCACACGCAGGCAATTACACCGTCGATCTCACCATCACCAGCAGCAATGGCTGCTCGGCATTTACCTCTGAGATAATCACTGTAAACCCAACACCTCAGATGCCCACCATCTTCTTTAACGGCAACGAGTGCCTGGATAGGGGTGCTGTCGAACTGTCGGGTACAACACCTACCACACCAGCAAGCATCATAAATTGGAGCAACGGCTATACAGGACCCAACGCCAACTACTACACTGCTGGAGAAGCAAGAGCCTGGTACTACGACATCAATACTGGCTGTAAGTCTAAAGAGGCAAAAATTCATATCGAACCACAGCCCGATTTCGACGCACTCCTTACTGGCTGCTACAAGAAATGCAGAGGTTATTTCGAGACTAATCCTCGGCTTCCAGTTTGGGGGCTGACTTCCGGAAGGGAAGACCTTATCTGGAAATGGCTGTTTAACACCAACAATATTGCCAATGGTACTGTCAGCCATCCCGATTATTCGCTCTCTCTGCCACTGCAAGGCTTTGGCGACTACAACCTGCATCTGGATTATAACAACGGCATCTGCGGAACGCTCATATCACCCACTCTGACAATCGAACCCAAAGACACTTGTGACTGCAAGGACCTCGATGTGTCTTACGAATACGAAATGCGTGTTGAAGACTGCAGAATCTATTATGAAGTAGATGTCTCCGTCTGCAACAATTCCAACAATACTGACTGCTTGCGTGCCCTTGAATATCTTTTCAATGAGGAGTACATCCGTGTGGTATACACTGACTTTACAAACACCTCGATTGCTCCGAACGACTGCTACACCTTCCACCTGACAATCGAAGCCTTGCAGTTTGTTCCGTCATCCACAATCTCCTTCCGACTCTTTGACGAGTGCAACAACTGCACAACCAATTTCAGCATCAACCTTATGCCAGAAAAATTTGAATGTGAGGTGGATATGCAACTTGTTTCATTCGACATCAATCCTGAATGGTCAAGCAACGTGGCAGCATACTTTGATTTCAAATTTGATGTATCTCCCTGCCAGAGTCTCATCGCCTTTTGGTCGGAGCCGCCAATGGTCATCAACTACTGGTACGATGGTTCTGCAATAGTACAAGGCCTCGGTATGGTGAGTTACGCAACGCTTACACAAATGATTGCGGAGGGCGGCAAGGTCTGTTTCTATGCCATCACCTGCGAGGGTGACCAACTCTGCAGGCGTATGTACTGCATCCCAGCCGAAGAAATTCTGCATATACTGCAGGAAATGGGCATCGAACCACGACAGTCGAGCGACGCCACCTCTGACAATGACGGCAATGGAACAAAACAGTCGAAATCCCAAGAATTGGGCAATGACACCACCCCGCAACTAATGCCAAATCCTACTACTGGCGAGGTCAATGTCATCGGTACAAGTGACGAGGTCGTCGAAGTTCTGGTAATGGACATGAACGGTCGAAAGATTGCCACTTTCGAAAACACCTCCAACTTCAACATCTCCACCCTCCCCTCCGGCATCTACATCGTCCGCGTCAAGACCCATCGCGACAACACCGACAAAGTCACTTACCTCAAACTCGTCAAAAAGTAAAAAAGTGAAGTGGATAGGGATTGCCCCCTTACAAACAATCCCTATCCTTTCTTATTGTATTTATTATCAATAAAAAAACCACAAAAACATGAAAAAAATAAGAACATTAAAAAATCTTGTGCTGCAACTGCTATTGGTGCTAGTTTTCTCAATGGCAGCCTGTAGCAAAAATGAAACAGAGCATAATGAGGGAATTTTACCATCTTTTAATGAACCTGATAGTATAGAGTACATTGATATTCCTTTTAATGATTGTTTGTGCCAAGTAGCAGAACCCGAACAACTTGTAATAATTAATTCGCAAGAGGAATTTGACTCCGTATTCCATGGATGTGCCATGCCTTTGGAGGTTAATTTTTCAAATAAAACATTATTGTGTATTTATGGCTATTGTACTCAATGTGTTATTGATACTTATGCTCGCGTTGATTTTAACGAAGATAGTAGTGTGACTGTTACAGTTACCGTGGAACTTGGAGACTGCTTATCCGCAGAACCTTGGTATATGGCATTTGTATGCGATAAAATTGAGAATATTCATAATGTTTCATTCGTAATAAATACAGAAAATATTACTGATTTAGGTGATGATTATTTAGTAGGGTCTGTTATTGGTTACGAAACGTGTTCAAATGAAGTATTTGGATATCTTATCAAACTAAATCATCCTCAAATAGGTGAACCAATATTATTATATGGCGAGGAGATGCAAAATGTAGTAAAGACTTATTCTTTACCCTCACGGGTCTTGAACATCGGAGAAACGGTTCGAGGTACATTTAATCTAATCACCGACTCTACAAGGGCCATTGTTTGCCCTCATTATTATCAGATATTTCATGTTCCAGAATTAGAAATAATCTTTCAAAATTAAATACAATGAAAAAAATCAGTTTATTTGTTGTTGTACTGGCACTTACAACATTAAGCACACGTGCACAGTATTATTATAGTTATGAAAAAAAGATTCCGCTTAATCCAACCAACTTCGTTATTGTACCCAATAATTTTTCGGTTAGTCCTGATAGTTTAGCAAAAGAGTCTGATGCAGTCGTAATATATACAAACACCTTGTACTCAGTACTAGAGTGCAAAGATACCAAAGATTTAAGAAACCAGCACTACCCTGTCTATCAATTACCAGATGGTGAACTAGTCGGACATCTTGATGAGATGGTTTTTTCACTCAAAAAAAATGTCTCGCTCGACTATGTTTTACAATCATTTCCAATAGAAGTTGTTAAGACCACTTCATGTTATATTCTTGCAAAATTATCCAATCAAGAAGCGGATGCTCTTAGTATCTCAAATCAGCTGCAAGAGTCAGGTCTTGTTATCTTTTCTCATCCTAACTTTATTGCAAACGTTCAGCCATTTGACAATTTCCCTGATGACCCGTTTTTTAACCATCAGTTTTATTTAAACAATTATGGGCAACAAACGAACGATGGCCATTTTGCAACATCAGGGGCTGATATTAGAGTGCTAAATGCATGGAATATTACCAAAGGGGATTCTTCTGTCATAGTAGCTGTAATTGATGAGGGTGTTACTAGCAATCATCCAGATTTGCCAAATAATAGGCAAGTTCGACTATCAGGAAGTAATTTCGCTTCAACCTATGACAATTCAGATATTAACGATCCATCTCCTGTGGAAAATGACAATCATGGAAATGCATGTGCTGGAATAATAGGTGCCACCCATAATAGCGAAGGGATCGCTGGGATTGCTCCTTTTTGCAAAATTATGCCGATAAGAATACCTTATGGGTTTATCCCTGCAGAGACATATGCTGCAGCTATTGAGTTCGCGACAAACAATGGTGCTGATATAATTTCAAATAGTTGGGGGTATGGGTCTTCCACACCAGACCTATTTCCAGTGATTGTAGAAGCCATAAACCACGCGACAGATCAGGGAAGAAGTGGTAGAGGCTGTCTAGTGTCATTCGCTGCTGGTAATACTGCTGATAGAATTCGAAACTATAATGGTTTTGTTACGTTCCCCGCTAGTTGTAATAATTCTCTATTAATTGTTGTCGGTGCCTCTGATAGAGATGATAAAATCGCGGCATATTCTCCTATGGGGGATAAAATATCTGTGGTTGCACCGTCACACAAAGCATACAAGCAACAAGTAGAAACGGAAAATCTTGAAGTGTGGTCTATTGATATTCCGGGGATAGCAGGGTATAACCCCGACAATCAAAATGAAACAGGAGAATTCCTGCCAAGTTCTGGGGTGAATTATCTAGCATATACTGGTCGTTTTGGGGGAACCTCGGCCGCATGCCCACAAGTATCTGGAACAATGGCTTTAATGCTATCAGTCAATCCGAATCTAACAAATCAACAAGCTTCACGAATTCTAAAAAAAACCACGAGGAAAGTGCCTGATTATATTTTTAGTAACGACAATCAACATCCTTGTGGTTCTTGGAATATCGATATGGGATATGGTGTAATAAATGCCGGCGCTGCCGTACAGATGGCATATGATTTGAGGAATGTCGGAGACCTGTATGTAAAGGATAATCTGGAAGACACGGGCATTGAACCCAATACAACAACTTCCATATATACCAATGCTCCCGAAATTCGTATAGTGAAAGACGGGCAAGAAGTGACAACAATTAAAGCTGGTGAAACCTATGAAGTGCGCATCACGGTACGTAACTGCGACAGCCGTTCGACACCTGCCGGAAAGAAAGTCCGTCTTAACTGGTCTCGTGTAAGCAATAGTATGCCGTGGAATAGTGCATGGAGAAGTCTGCCTCAGTATCCTTGGAATCCTTGGTCATCTGTGCGTGGCGGATACATAGGGCAATGCGAACTTCCCCTAATTTATGCAGGTGGCTTCTATGAAGCATCCGTTACTTGGACGGTTCCTACATTAAATGATATTGTAGCGTATCCGTTTGGTGGCTTCAACTGGAGTTGTGCACTGCTGGCACGTATTGAGGATGGCTACGTTACAGAAGGCGAGAATTTCACCAATTACGACATCACCTCTTTTGTTGCAAACAACAACAATGTGGCAAGAAAGAATATCACTATACTGCAAGAGAACCACGAACCGTTAGTTGCAGCTTTGGAATATGTACGTGATATTGATGGCTCTTTTCCCATACGTCTGCAATATAAATCCAAGCCAAATAGTTTAGGTCAACATTTATCCGAAGTCGCTGAGATACATCTTCAATTCGATGAAAACCTAACCCAAATATGGGAACAGTCTGGCAGTGTTCCGGAAGGATGCTCCTATAAAGGAAACGGCTTGTTTATCATCAAAGACACCGTGGTTAATTTTGATGGGCTTGCCGTTGACACTAGCAAAACCTACTTCTTCTCGGCTTATGCCAAATTCCACGAGGCTCTGCCGGCTGAAGAGTCTGTAATGTCTTTTGACATCAATCAATTTGTTCTTGCAAAAGACGATACCATTTTTGGTGGCAATATCAATTTTACAGCTGTTTATGACGAAGATGCATATATGCAAGTTGTCGCCTACGAGGACAAGTCCGCTTTGGCAGGAGACGGAATTCAATTCACCGCAGCGAGTACCGCTAGTGATGCCGAATATGTTTGGTTTAATATGGTCGGTGACACCATCGGCATTGGCGATGAACTAAATGTTACAGCGTCGACAACACAAAGGTACTACCTTGTCGGCCGGTCTGAACTTGATGAGGCAATCGGTTATGACTCAGTGACGGTCACTGTGCGGCTTGCAGCCATTACTGCACTCACCCCCAATCCCGCCAATAACCAGACTGTTGTCGGCTATCGTCTGGCTACGAATGTCACCAGCGCGACAGTCGTTATTACAAATGCCACAGGTCAAGTGCTATACTCCGCACCGCTTGATGTGACACAGACTACCCACACCGTTAACTTACAGGCTATCCCAACAGGACAATACTCCGTCCGCATCGAGTCACAGGGCTCTCCCCTCGACTCCAAAACTCTCATCGTCTACTGACCCTACAATTATTTATCAATAACACTCACAGCCACGGCAGGCACGTATCGCGCCTGCCGTGGCTTCTTTTTATTGTCTTGCTGGCGATTCGATGCATAATATGAATTTTAATTCCGGTCCTGACTTACAAGTCTGGCCTATTGTTTCTTTTAAATTTTCATTATTATGTACAAGTTCAAACAAGACCTTGCCATGGCCTATTTCGACGGCTGTAGCAAGAAGACCGCGGGAACTGCGTAAGCTGAGCGGAAAGCAAGCTTGCTTGTTTTCCCGAAGTGAAGCAGTGTAGCCGTAGGCAGCCGCCTCCTCGCCCGTGAAATCACCCCTGCAAGGGCGGCGTGGTTTGCCTGCCGAGCTTGATGAGGCAACACCGATAAATCAATCAAATGAAGTGAGCAACCTCACCCCAGGCCTCCTTTTTGTTCACCGCTTCGCTATCGAAACATTCACCGGATGTTTCTTCTCACTCCGCCCCACCGGCAACCCTGAAAGGGAGCTGAACCAAAGGTCGCGAGCACCTATGAATCAAATTAGATTAAGCGAGTCAGCACCGCTGAAATAAATCAAATGAAGCGAAGAACCGCCCCGCCCAAAAACGCCTCCCCCGTCAACTCCAAATCCTCTTCTCCTATTTAGGTGAGCCCTAAGCCCCCTTCAAAAAAAATTAAACGCCGAATTAAATCGCCATCAAAACAAAAATAATTTCACCATCTTAAAAATTATTCCTATCTTTGCATTTCGAAATACTCACAATTTTTTGCAAAATTTGTGAGTATAAAGAATAGAAATATGACTGTAATAGAAAATATTAGGAGGATTATTGGCAAGAGTGCCAAAGGAACGCTGTTCTTTAACAACAGCTTCCCTGAGTATGACGAAGAGTATGTTCGTCATGTTCTGTCAGACTTGTGTGCCCAAGGTACGTTGGAACGTATAGCATTCGGTATTTACTTGAAGCCTGCGAGGAGTCGTTTTGGAGTGGTGTATCCGCCAGTAAACGATATTGTGAGGGCCATTGCCGTGCGCGATAAAGCCAAGATTCTGCCTACTGGTAACACCGCAATGAACCAACTGGGACTTTCGGAACAGGTTCCAATGAACTTGGAGTATATAACAAGTGGCTCAGCCCGGGAAATTAAGTTGGGGAAAAGGACAATTAAGCTACGTCGAAGTGTACCAAAGAATTTTGAGTACAAGGGAGAACTGGTCCCAGTCTTGGTGCTGGCCATGAAGGCTATTGGAAAAGGGAACCTGACAAATGAACATCTTGGCATTATCAGAAAACTGATAGAGGAAAATCCCGAGGAAAAAACTTGGCAAAGCGACCTACAACTGGCACCGGCATGGATTAGAAAAGCATTGTCTAACTTGAGAAAGGAAATAACGGCATGAGAAGGTGGATTGAAAACAGTTTGGCGGATAGGCTATACATGGTGAATCATGTATCCGAAGAAAAGAATATCGCCCCGGAGTCTGTGGAGAAAGATTGGTGGGTAACTATGGTGCTGAAGACTTTGTTTAGTCTGAGTGTTGGCAAGTACGCATATTTCAAGGGCGGTACAAGTCTGAGCAAAGGTTGGGGGTTAATCAACCGTTTTTCAGAAGACATTGACATTGCCCTCTATCGCGACTTCTTCCTTTTGGAGAAAGGTTTGGCTTGCGCACGTTGTGAAAACAACAACCAAATCAAAATGCTACGAAAGGCTTCCCGTGACTATGTACTGGGCTCTCTGAAAGAGGATCTGGAAGCGGCACTAATGGTTTCAGAATTTGATGTGACTGTCGAAGGTGTGACTATGCATCATACTGCAGAAGGGGATAAACCAATCGACCACGATGCCGACCCTACAGTACTGTTGGTGCGATACCCGAGTATTTTCGCAAGTGGTCATACCTATGTAAAGCCACTGGTAAAGGTGGAAATTAGTTGCTTGTCTATGCGAGAGCCTTTCGAGGTAAAGCATATCTCGTCGTTGGTATCAGAGAGTTTTATCGATGAAGACAACGAGACGGCCTGTGATATTGCAACAATATCACCAGCTCGGACTTTCTTGGAGAAAGCCCTGCTGCTGAACGAAGAGTTCCAACGTAAGAATCCGAGAACATTGCGTATGAGCAGGCATCTGTATGACTTGGAGAGGCTGATGGATACTGAGTATGGGCGATTGGCTCTTGGAAATGTCGATTTGTACAAAGCTATCGTTGAACACAGACGAAAGTTCTATCATGTGGGCGGTGTGGATTATTCGTTGGATATGCCCGATAAAATAGCATTTTGCCCACAAGGAGATTTGATGGAGCGATTTCGTGCAGACTATGAGAATATGCAATCGAGTTTCATCTATGGTAATCCGATTGATTTTGACACTCTAATAAAACGTATAGAAGAACTGCAAGAAAGGTTTCATCTGCTTAAGGTATGAGGTGACGGGAATCATAGAACACATATTGGCATCCTTTCAACAAAAATCTTTTTATCAGAAATACAACATAAGCCGCTGCATAGCGGCTTTTTTATTGCCCCATCCACCCCGATTTTTCCCAAAACCACGGGTAAAAGAGCCACTGGCTCTTTCTTTTCAGTTCTCCGCTTCGCTATCGAAAGAGCCACTGGATGTTTCTTCTCACTCCGTCCCACCGGCTACCGCCCCACCCAAAAACGCCTCTCCCCCCGCCAACTCCCAATCCTCTTCTCCTTCCTCGGCGAACCGTAAAACTCCAACAAAACCAAGGGCGAGACCTCCGGTCTCGCCCTCAATTTTCATTTTTCAGCGTATGCTTATGATTATACAGCAATACCCGTCCGCATCACATCATCATATAACGGTGACGGGTGCTCAGGTGACATCAACACCGGCTCTATCAGTGTGCTGACACTGCGGGTATCATGCCACAGGTTCTTCGACCATTCAAGCCAGTTGTCTCCAATGGACGGAACAATCACAGCCACATCAATATCGCTTTCGGGACGCGCATAGCCTTTGCTGTATGACCCGAACATATAGACTTTCGTGTCATCGCCAAAACGAGGCAAAATCACCTGCTTATAGCGGCGCACTAAATTGAGAGCTTCTTCTTTATCCATTGCATGAAATCTTTTGTATCGTTAACGATGGAACGGCAATATTTGGGAGTGAGGGCTCTTGAGAGTTGGTCTTTGTATTCAGGATATCGTGCCTCTATATTCATCGGTGTCAAGGTTTCTATAAAGTCACACTGCTTCTCATTCAATTCCGTCAACAATCCCGCACCTTCGGCAAGACGGTTCAAGTTGTGGATATACGGAGGCTCTTTCTCCTGTGTTGCACACCAGTATGCTTTGAGCATCTTTTCCACAACCTGATGACACATGAACGCCACATAGAGCCGCCGGCCACTCTTAAGCATAACCTTTGCTGTGTCAAAGTCATACTCGGCAATATCAATCCAATATTTTACACGTTCCTCTTTAGTCATAATACTTCACTAACGCAAAACATTTTTATTTATTGTGTGGCGAAAATCAAAAGTTGTCTATGTGGTGTAACTTGTTCTAAAACAAAAGTTCCACCCTGGTTCGCTATTCAAGTGGGAAGCGTGGTGGAAACTGTCGGTGCAAAGATACGCACTTTTTCCATTCTGACAAAATATTTTTTACATATTTTTATAATTTACTCTTATTGTCAATGTATTATATATTATTGCCAACGACAAAAACCTCGTCTTCATATCCTCAATTTTCACCTTTTCCACCTCTCATTTCCTCTTTTTGCTCCTCTTCCCCCTCCCTCTTTTCGCGACAATCCCACCCCGAACACACACGTAACGCACCCCCGACGACCATCGGAAGCTGACAAAGCCCGATCCTTTTTTTTGTTATCCCTGTATTTTCTCCGCTTCGCTATCGAAAGAGCCACTGGCTCTTTCTTCATATTTTGCCATAATTAATTAAATTACTTAAACATATAAGGATTAATATGTAGTTAATAATATATCCACAAAAGTGATTCTGTAAAAAAACTAATTCAATAAATACAAAAAAAAGATAAACATTTCATGGAAACAACTTATATTTCTATGAACTTGCCTGAGTTAAAGCCATTTCTGATATGCTCTCCGTAAGATACGTAGCCCAACTGGTTTGAAAGAATATGAGTATTTCCAATCTGGGCATCGATGTTTCTGTGCGAATGACCATAAATCCAATAATCGATGTCGGATTCGGCCATATAATTACCCAATTCTACGGTGAAAGCACCATTAATGAGGCTGTCAAAAAAATCTGGTGCAGTACATTCGTTAGTAGGCACATACTTATTGTTCAATATTTTTGAACACGCTAATATTTTGAACAAACATTCCGCAAAAATACTCAAAATAAATAAACTACACAATTTTTTTTACGAATTTATTCGACCATGAGTAATCTCTTGTGCTATTCAAAACATCAGGTTATACATACGACAGACTTTTCACATACGACCCAAACACATCTTAAAAAACACCTCCGCGATGAACTTTTTATTCACAACGGAGATGGTTTTGTCGTAAATGGTAATTGTCAAATGATTAGGAAATCCTTAATTATAGGAGGTGGCAGGTTGGAGTCTGATGTAAATGATGATTAAAAATTAGAATAAAGAGTCTTGTTTGTTCTTAATGATTTGGTAATATTATTATAGGCCTTTATAAACAACTTTGTAAATCTTTTACAATCCTTTTCGATACGGTCCTGAACATCAATATTGGTTTCAACTCTTATTTTTATAATCCCTTTTTGGGTCATAGACATAATATCTTTTTGGGATATTTTATACATAGGTTGTACTACATAATGCAGCGATCCAGAGTAAAAAAAAGTCTCATAATCCAAGGGACCTATTTGATTATCATTTTCTAATGTAATAATTTGTCCATCTGCCAATTTAATCAACATTTTCCTACCTCTATCGATTTCTCTCTTCTCTCCCAAATAGTAGGTTAACGCCCAAGTAGTATCACTTCCTTTTGCAAAGCAAGCTAGTGAAAATCCACAGGGAGAAGTTGCGATAAATCTTTCTCCTTCTGAATTCACTTTATCTATAAAAACCTTTTGGGCTTGAATACACAATGATGAGATTAAAAGAAAAGTAAGTAATAATCCTTTTTTCATTTCTTAAAGTATTTTTATTTTCTGAATAAATTTCAATAGTTTAGGAAATCTTAATTGAATGTCATAACGAATTGTATTTTTGACGCAATGTATTAATTTCAAGCGACTACTTCTCAAGCATATTTAATAATGTGTCTATGTGTTTTGTTATTTCTTCACTTTGTTCTTTTAAAAATTCATGAGTTGACGATGTGATTGATTCCTCTTTTTCCATATACATCTTCATTGTTTTTGCTTTTGAAAAAATCATTTCAAGTACAAGGCGGACATCCGCGCATTTTGCATTATTTTCCAATTTCCGTTCCATAATTATAGATTTATTTAAATATTTGTGTTATATTTTAGTAGTCATCCTGAAAGACAAATTGTTAAATTCCATTTCTGTATTTTATTTTCCCTAAACGAGGGTCGTCCTTGTACAGAAAAACGGCCTTTATGTTGGAAAGAATATAAGATCCTATTTCACTAATAAGAAAGTCCTCCATTATTGTTTCTCGCATACTATAGGGAGGTTTCTCCATCAAGGTATTATGTATTTTTATTTTTTCTGTAGCATAAACCTTAATGTCTGGCTTATAGTAAGGATTATAAGCAGTAAGTTTTTTTATGACTGGTGACGAAATTCGTATACTTGGACGATTCCAATAATAGATTGAATCTTTCCATTTCATTTCATATCTATCCTTTATCTCGAACATAATGGAAAAGTCCACATACAATTTTAATTTTTCCGTGTAGTCTAATCCAAGACTTGTTGCATCCATTCTTATTATTTTGTTGCCCACTATTTGAATATTGGCATCTTGATAAGTCTCCGCCAGTACAGAATAAAGTGTACTAATATCATTAGTGTCTCTTAATTATTGTTAAATTATTTTGTATTTAATTTAAGCACATTGTTTTATGATAGAAAAGTATTGTCCGGGGCTTGAATTTCGTACCTTTGTTTTCATCAAAAAGAAGCAAAGAT
>Ga0256405_10003752_pt1 | contig 30595 bp, 28 predicted proteins | sample RumenRJG_02DNA_FD_189096 | JGI IMG/M metagenome (GOLD analysis project Ga0256405, IMG submission 189096) | Bovine rumen microbial communities from Lethbridge, Alberta, Canada - RJG_02 | ecosystem: Host-associated > Mammals > Digestive system > Stomach > Rumen | place: Canada: Alberta...
GACATTACCCTTCACCTTCTGCGAGATCCACACAATCAGCATCATCACGGCCAATGCGCCAACGATGGCAGCGACAGACATCGCAGCGTCGCACAGATAGCCGAGACGGGAAAGGGCGACACCCCCTATCCTACCCGACAACAGCACGACGAAGGCCACACCCAAGGCGGAACCGTTGGAGATACCCAGCACGGAAGGGCCAGCGAGCGGATTGCGGAATACCGTCTGCATCTGCAGTCCGCTGACGGCCAGTCCTGCACCAGCCACAATCGCCGTCAGCGCCTGTGGCAGGCGGGATTTCCAGATGATGTTCTCCCATATCTCGTTGGATTCGCCGCCGACGAGGATGCGGCAGACGTCAGCAATCGGGATGCGGACAGATCCCAAGAGCAGATTGACAATCGCCAGCACGACGATTGCTATCAGCAGGATGATAATCAGGGGCCAAGTGCGTCGCATATCCTTAATCTTTCAGCAGATGATAGAACGTAGGCTGATAATCGGCTTCCACGAGTTCGGGATGGAAGATAGCCACGAAATCCTTCAGCAGCACGTCGGGCTCAACGGGCGAAATCTCGTAGTAAGGCGTCTGTTTCATGTTGCAGTAGATCACCTTCTTCTCCTTAAACGCCTTGAAGAGTTCGTTGCGAGGCTCGGATGCCTTCAGGGCCTCGTAGGAGAACGCATCAGGATAACTGTTCAGGATACGCCAGTAGTCGGCATTGGCCGCAAGGGCATACATCTGCTCGAACTCCAGGTTCTCGCCGCTGGTCTCCTCGTCGTTGATCACATAGTCGGCTCCGGCATCACGGAATATCTGTGCCAGATAGTTCTTGCCGCCCACAGCGTGCCAGGTGCCATAGTGCATCTCACCGCTGAAGACGGTAGGACGCGACGTAGCGGCACAAGCCTTTGCCTTGAGGTCGTTATAGCGGCTCTCAATTCCTGCAAACACGTCATTCGCCTCCTGCTCCTTACCGATGAACATGCCCACGAACTTGATCCATTCAGCCTGTCCCAGCGGATCGAGTTCCTGATAGCCGAGATGGGGCACCAGCGTGATGCCCGTCTCCTTGATGGCATCATAGCCGCCACGCTTAGAAGGCGAGATAAAGATCACCTGCGGATTGGCTGCCAGCACCATCTCAGTATCGAAGTTGCCCTCCATACCAATCTTCACGATTCGGCCATCCTTCACGCGGGCGAGAACATCTTTATTATATAGATTCTTCGTCCCCGTCAGCCCCTTCACCACATCGTGGGCATCGAGGATCGTGAAGTTAGACAGCTGCAAGGCCGTCATACAGATCGTACGTTCGATGGGCACCTGAATCTTCGTATATCCCTGAGGCACAGCCACATCGCCCTTCACCAAGGCGAAATGATAATGCTTGCCTACATCCACCAGACGGATACCAGCCGTATCCCTGACGGTGAAGCCCGTAGCATACTTTACCTTTACCTCCACACTGGCTCCAGCCTCAGCCTCATCCGCAGTCGCCGTCTTCGCTCCCCCCTTTCCAGAGCATCCTCCCAGCACCACGCCCATCACCAGCACCAATAATATCAACACTTTTCTCATATACTCGATTCTTTTTATCATATCGACTCTAGGATTTCAATGGCAAAATTACATAATCTTGGGCAAATTCCAAAATGTTTTGATAGGAAATCATGTAGAAAACAAAGAATAAGTCTCCCCAACACCTTAATTTAATATAATTACATTCCAGTGCGGGCATAAAAAAGCTACACCCCATTCTGGAAACTTAGAATGAGGTGTAGCATAATGATATTCTATTATCTTACTTCACTTCTTCAATAATCTTGGCGCCTTCCTTGAGGGCCTCCATATTGAGGGGGATCAGCGAGTGATGGCGCTCGGGAAGGGTCTTGAAGAGGGCCTTCTCCACACCCTTGTCGCTCACCACGGGAGCCACCTTGAGCAGACCACCGAGCACAATCATGTTGAACACCTTGCCGTTCTTCATCTCGGCAGCCTTGTCCATGGCATTGATCTCGTAGATGGTGATATCCTTACGGGTGGGCTTGTTGATGATACCAAAGCCGTCGTAGATGAGAATACCGCCGGGCTTGATCTTCGGCTCGAACTTCTCGAGTGAAGGCTGGTTCAGCACAACGGCGATATCGTACTTGCTGAGGATGGGCGAAGAGATACGCTCGTCGCTGACGATTACCGTCACGTTGGCTGTACCACCACGCTGCTCAGGACCGTAGGCAGGCATCCAAGTGACTTCCTTGTCCTCCATCAGTCCACTATAGGCCAGAATCTTACCCATCGAGAGCACGCCCTGACCTCCGAAACCACTGATAATTATTTCCTTTTTCATTTGTCTGTCGTATCTTTTAAGTCACCTTTGGGATAGAAGGGGAACATATTCTCCTTCATCCATTCATTAGCCTTAGCAGGCGTGAGCTTCCAACCGCTATTACAGGTTGACACAAACTCTACGAGCGAGCTTCCCTTACCAGCCATCGAAGCCTCGAAAGCCTTGCGCAAAGCCTTCTTAGCCTTGTTGATAGAGGCTACAGACTCTACACTCTGACGAGTGACGTAGCAGGTTCCCTCCAGTTGGGCAGCGATATCCGCCATCTTCAGGGGATAGCCATGAATCTCAGGATCACGGCCGTAAGGACAAGTAGAGGTCTTCTGACCAATCAGCGTCGTGGGCGCCATCTGACCACCCGTCATACCATAGATGGCATTGTTGACAAAGATAATCACGATGTTCTCACCACGGTTCAGGGCATGGATGGTCTCACAGGTACCAATACAAGCCAAGTCGCCGTCACCCTGATAGGTGAACACGAGGCGATCGGGCCAGCAGCGCTTGATGCCGGTAGCCAGTGCGGGAGCACGACCGTGGGCAGCCTCCTGCCAGTCTATATCTATATAATTGTACGCGAAGACGGCACAGCCTACAGGCGATACACCTACAGCCTTGTCTTCCATACCCATCTCTTCGATGACTTCGGCAATGAGTTTATGTACTACGCCATGCGAACAGCCCGGGCAGTAGTGCATATTGTTGTCGTTCATCAGCGTCGGCTTCTTGCAGACGATGTTCTCTGGTTGAACTATTTGATTTCTATCCATAACTTACATGACCTTCTTTAAAGCTTCAACAATCTCCTCAGGATCGGGAACGATACCACCCAGACGACCGAACTGCTCTACAGGCACAGCTCCGTTCACAGCGAGGCGAACATCCTGTACCATCTGTCCGGCATTGATCTCGGCGACGAGGATACCCTTCACCTTCTTCGACAACTCAGCAATCTGATTCGTGGGGAACGGGAACAGCGTAATCGGACGGAAAAGACCGACCTTGATACCCTGCTCACGAGCAATCTCAACGCTCTTCTCTGCGATACGGGCGGCAGAGCCAAAGGCAACGATGGCATACTCGGCATCGTCCATCAGCTGCTGCTCGAAGCGTACCTCGTTCTCCTCGATCTTGCGGTATTTCTCCTGAAGAGCGATGTTGCGCTGTTCCATGATCTCAGGCTTCAGCTCAAGTGAGGTAATCACCACACGCTCACGGTTCTTCGGCTTACCAGTAGAAGCCCAGGGACACTGCTTAATCACCTCCTCGTCGGTACGACGGGGCTTGAACGGCGGCAGCACCACCTTCTCCATCATCTGACCGATGACACCGTCGGAAAGGATCATGGCAGGGTTGCGATACTTGAAGGCCAGCTCAAAGGCGAGGTCAACGAAGTCTGCCATCTCCTGAACAGAAGAGGGAGCCAACACGATCACCTTATAGTCGCCATTACCACCACCACGGGTAGCCTGGAAATAGTCACCCTGTGAAGGCTGGATGGTACCCAGACCAGGACCGCCACGCTGCACATTGACAAACACACCCGGCACCTCGGCACCAGCCATATAAGTGATACCCTCCTGCATCAGGGCGATACCAGGAGAACTAGAAGAGGTCATCGCACGCTTACCGGCTCCGGCAGCGCCATAGACCATATAAATAGAGGCGAGCTCACTCTCAGCCTGAACCACCTGCATACCAGTGGTCTCCCAAGGCTTCAACTCAGCCAGCGTCTCGATTACTTCACTCTGCGGAGTAATAGGATAGCCGAAATAGCCGTCGCATCCGCAACGAATAGCAGCATGGGCGATTGCCTCATTGCCTTTCATCAACACAACTTCTTTTTCTTCTGCCATAACTTACTCCTCCACTTTTTTACGATACACGGTGATACAACCATCGGGGCAGACGATGCCACACGAAGCACAGCCCACACAGGCTTCCTCGTTGACAGCCTCCACATAGGGATAACCGTGAAGATTCACTTTGTTGGCCAATGCGATGACCTTCTGAGGGCATGCGATGACGCAGAGACTGCATCCCTTGCAACGCTCAGTATTCACCTCGATGGCGCCTTTCATTTTTGCCATATTATCCTGTAATTAATGCATTAATTTCTAAATTGGGTGCAAAGGTACGAATAAGTGAGCAAAATGCAAAAGAAAAATCGGTATTTTTCTGCAAAAACAATCATCTTTCTAGCCTAAACTGCATAATTATTAAATAATTAAAGAAAAAAGCCCGCTCCTATGAAGGAACGGGCCTTGAAATATTATAAGATTGAAATTACTCTGTTGTCTTGAACCATCCAGCAGGTGCACTGACACGTTCTTTCATCCAGTTGGTCGTAGCATCAATGGCGATAATCATAGGAGACTCGCCCCTTGCAGGGAAGCCGATGGTCTTCTCACCAACACCCTCATTGCTTTTTCCTGCTACTGTAACTGTAATATTATTGGTTGTAGGATCCCAACCCTCTACCGTGAACTTATCGAGCTCTGCACCATAGCTGATAGCACTACCTTGCCAGCCAGTGTTAAGCATCTCCTGATAGTTGGGGAACTTTGCACTCTTAGTCCAAGTAGTAGTACCAATTGTCAGCGTGAAGTCAACGGTACCACCGGCAGCACGCACAATAGCCTCCTGAGGCAGGTCTTCAATAATCTCTTCGTGATTAAATGTCCAACTGCCATTTGCGGCAATATCGTAGTAAATCTTCTTCTTGACTCGCTCTGTCGTTACGTCAACAACGATATCATTGAAGTCGAAGTCGTATGGGGTACTACCAAGATCCTCCATCATATAACGCTTTGTCTTGCCTACGATGACCTCGTCAACATGCTGGATTGGAGGAGCAGGATTACCGTACATCATGAATACCAGATCCTCATAGTCGTAGTCACCAGTCTTATTGTCCTCACAACCGATAATTGAAACCTCATTACCCTCGGGTACATTAACAGGTCTGGGACAATCTATCAGCGCCAGCATCATCTGTTCCAGAGAAGTGAGCTTGCGAGGATTCTTCGCATTATCCTTAAAGTCATCGTATGAATTCCAAACCTTCAGATAGAAATACATCTCCGCTTCTCTAGGCAGGTTGGAGAACTCAAAAGTTGGACTCTTTATCTGATAAGCATTATTCATACCAGCATTGCCTGTACCAGGAGATTTCCAGTCAGCATCAGTCTCAGACGTTATATATTCGATATCACCCTTCGACCAAATCAACTTATCATCTGCGATGCCATCAACATGCATCCACAGCTGCCAATAATAACTGGCGGTACCCTGGAAAATAGGAACAATGGTGAAAGAGTTCTCAGGAACCTGAAGGAAGAAAGGCTTACCTTTCTGGACATTATTGTCACCAGCCTTCATGTTTGCACTCATCCAGTCAATAGTAGCCTTTTCGACAAGCATCTTACCTTCAACAGCATCAGCATTAACATTAGCATCACCGTCACGTGTCAATGCACGGCTGCTAGATTCCAAGCTGTAAGAGGGAGCCATGGTACAGAAGTCCCATGACTGATTAGGATCTATCTCGCCATATTTCTTGACGAAAGTAGATGCATAATCATCCTTCTGCTTTTCAATTTCCGCATTGCTGTCAAAGACGTCTGTCTTCGAGCAAGACGTTAAAGCCACGCCTAACACGGCGAAGCTACCAATCAGAAATAATTTACCTGTTCTCATAATTTGATTTTACTAGTTGGTTATAATGATTGAAAAAAATTTTAAATTGGCTAATCACCTATCATCTATTCGGGTGCAAAGTTACTAACAATCAATGACATAGACAAATTTTTAAGCAACTTTTTTTCTTTTTTAAGCAGAATCCCTGAGCTTCTTTCTGGGCTCAGGGATTCATCCTTATTTCATTATCATTACAATCGTTACCTGAGATTGAAGAATGGGAAGAAGTACATCACGGCTACGCGGCGCACATCGGTCATATGCTCGGCACGGCCGATGATGGAACCGTTCTTGCGGATATCACCGTTTTTCTCTACCCTACCGACGATGGAGCCGTTGATGCGGATGTCGTTGTTCGACTCCACCCTACCGATGATAGAACCATTTTTACGGATGTCACCGTTAGACTCGATACGGCCTACGATAGAGCCGCCTACACGGATGTCGCCATTCGACTCGAAACGGCCTACGATAGAACCATTGATGCGTACGGCACCATTCGACTCAATCTTACCAACGATGCTACCACCCAGACGAAGATCGTCAGCCATCACATTACCATTCACCATGAGTAACATGGCAACTGCCATCACTACTCTCAAAATGCTTGATTTCTTCATTGTCCTAAAGTTTTAATTGTTATGATTCTGGTTTTGTTCTTATTCGTTTGCAAAGATACGAAATAGTTTTCAATTCTGATTAGAATTTGCCCTGAATCTTGTCAGCGGGGATCTCTACTGGTGTCTCGATGCCAGGCCAATAGAACTTCTGGGGCTGGGCACCACTCTTGTTGTCACCCTTGTCAATGCTCTGGCGGAAGGCGCTCTTCACGACATAATACTTGCCACCCTTCTCATAGAAGGTCTTAAACTGCATCTCCTGAACACTCTCGTATTTCTCCTTCAAGTCGGGGTAGTTCTGCAAGGGCAGACCCTGCCAGGCAGCAGATGTAGAGTATGTGCCGAGAATCTTCGTGGGAGCGAGCTGCTGCTTGATCTTGGCATTCACCTTGGCCTTATAGTCGGCCACAGGCTTAGCCTGACGGTTTTTGTCGGTGAGGTTGTCGAGCAGATAGTTCTTGTTGATGATATCCTGCACGTAGGCCTGATCTGCCTCAGCCTTCTTCTCCTCGGTGCTCTTCTCCGTCGCACCTGTACGTTCCATATACATCTTCTTTACGCGGGCAGCCTCAGCCTTGATGGCGGCGATGTCCTTGGCGGGTACAGGATTCCCGGTTTTCGACTTCTGGGCAGCACGCTTCAAGTCGTCGGGTATATTATTGTTAAAGAGGTAGAGCACATGATTGGTGTCATTATAAAAATCAAAGGTCTCCGTATTGCCCTTCAGATAGCGAAGCACCTGCACGACATATCTTGAAGCACTCCAGGCATTCTTAATCTGCGAGGTCTCCCATTCTTCCATACTTCCATACTTCCAGAGAATGCGTCCGTTTTCCGTTTTGTCGAGACCCAGATACTTGTCCATACCGCCAGCTGCTTCGGCAGCCAGTTTCTCCTGCTCCCGGGGATGTTCTCTCACGTAGTCGGCCTTCACTTTCTTCTCCTGTGCACTCTGTGTGGCTTCATTCGTGACGGCCTTCTTGGCCTTGTTCAACAACCCGCCTAACTGTGCGTTGGCACTCATGTTCACTGCAAACAGCATGGCTACTGCCACTGCCAGTTTCGTCAAATTACTCATTCTCGTCATTGTTTTAAAGTTTTAATGTTAATAATATGGTTTATAATGTTATTTCTGTTGACTGGCTGCTTTGATACGCTCATCGATATAGGCATCTATCTTAGGCTTCAGTTCTGCCCACCGCTCATCGACCATGCGTCTCACCAGCTTTTCCTGGTCAGCTTCATGGCCCATCAGCAACTCCAAATACTCAGAGGCGAAAGCCATGGCTCGTTTCTGTCGCTCGGTCTTTTCCATTTCTGGGTGCAAAGTTACGATGAAAAGGGCCTTCGGTGCTAGACATTTTGTTACAAAATGCATTTTACGACCATACATTTTGTTACAAAATAAAAAAAGCAAGCGTTTTTGCTTGCCTTTTATGCTTTATATTGTGACGGAGGCACGCCGAATGCCTTCCTGAAGGCACGGGTGAAACTGGTGGTCTCCTCATAGCCGCAACGCATGGCTATCTGCGAGATCGGCATATCAGGCGACATGGTGAGAAGCTTGGCGGCACGTTCCATCTGGATGGCAGAGATAAAGGCCTTGGGAGAGTCTCCCGTCACCTTCATCAGTCTTCTGCGAAAAGTCTGGGTACCCATGTTCAAGGCTGAAGCAATCTCGTCGACACCATAGTGACCTGTGGGTAGTCCGTCGTTCACAGCCTTCACGACACGCATCAGGAAAAGATGATCCTCCGTCTCTTCTTCGGGTTCGGTCTCAGGCTCCTGGGTTTCTTCCGAAGCCGTCTTGGGTTGTGCCTGCTCTCCTGCCTCAAGGGCGGCAGAGAGTTCTTGTATCTTATGGATCAACTGTTCGGTATGCTGCTGTTCGCGCCGTTTCATCCACAGGTAGAGGGCAATGCCGGCGACAATGGCCACCAACAGCATCACCACACCTATTATAATATATAGGCGGTTCGTCTTCTGCATCTCCAGGTTCTCTGCCTGCAGTTCGTTATTACCATACTCGGCGGCATATTTCGACAACAGTTCACCTGTATCCTTGTCATAGAGCGAGTCGCGCAGGGCTAAGTAACGGTCGTTATGCTGCATCGCCAAATCTGGATCGGTATGTCGCAGCGCCTCGTAGAGTCCCTTGCGCGAGGTAGCCTCGTTGAAGAGATCGTGCTGCTGGGTAAAGATGGTGAGCGCCTCGTCAAAATAGCGCACGGCAGCCGAGTCGTTAGCCCGTCTGTGCATCATGTCGCCCATCTGGTTACAGGCAATGCCAAGCGAGTGGATGTTACCACTCTCGCGTAATCCGGGAATGGCCTCTGCCAACGCTTTACTGGCCTCGTCGTAACGCTTCAGGCCTATCAGAGCCGCAGCACGCTCTGCCTGACGGATAGCCATCTTGTCCTTGCGACCAAGTTGCTGCTCCATCTGGTAAGCCTTTGTGGCGTATTCAAGCGACTTCTCTTCCTGTTGCAGTTTGTAATACACCTCGGAAGCCATTCCATGAAGCACCGCCATCCGCTGGGGGTTATCGGCCTTCTGGGCATAACTGATGGCTTTCAGAATGTATTTCTCTGCTTCTTCTGGCTGGCGCATCGACATATAGATACCTGCCAGCGTGTTCAACGACGAAGCAATGTTATCGGGATCTCCCGATTCCAGATCGATTGCATTACAGCGCTTGGCGTACTTCACTGCCTCGCCAAACTGCCCCTGACGCACATAAATCAGCGCCAGCAGACTGGTGCAATCTGCCACATCAGCAGAATCCTTACACTGAGCGAGTGCCTCGAGGGCCAGTTTCTGAGCCTCGTCATACTGCTGTGCGTTATACAGACTGTCAGCCTTGTCATAAAGTGTCCCGACATCTGCCAGCACCAACATCGGCGCAAGCATCAGCCAGATAACAATATAGCAACGTATCTTCTGCATCGCGAAGAATCAGGGGTTATACATATCCTTGCAATAAAAGGCCATGATGTCATCGAGCATACGTTTGGCCTCGACAGCCGGACTATCGGGATCAAGTTCGATAGCCTTTATGTAGCAGTTGATGGCTTCATGCCATTTCGACTCCTTCCGTAAGGCGTTACCTTGTTCGTACCACTCCTGAGCTGTCATTTATAGTATTCTTTTTTGCCGGCGGCGAGGGTATTCTTCATCAGCGAACAGATGGTCATCGGACCAACACCACCAGGCACGGGAGTGATAAAAGAACACTTCGGAGCCACCTCGTCGAACTTCACGTCGCCATTCAGACGGAAGCCACTCTTGCGGGTTGCATCTGGTACACGAGTGGTACCTACGTCGACAATCACAGCCCCCTCTTTCACCATGTCTGCCGTCACAAAGTCGGGCTGTCCGATGGCAGCGATAATGATGTCAGCCTCACGGCACTCTTCCTTCAAGGTCTTTGAGCGTGAGTGACATACAGTCACCGTAGCATCGCCATACTGCTTCTGCATCATCAGTTGGGCCATGGGCTTACCCACGATATTTGAGCGCCCCAGAATCACGCATTTCTTACCTGAGGTCTCGATGTTGTAACGCTTCAGCAGGGTGATGATACCCAGCGGCGTAGCCGAAATGAAACAGGGCAAGCCGATAGCCATACGGCCCACATTGATGGGATGGAAACCGTCCACATCCTTGCGGTAGTCGATGGCCTCGATAATCTTCTGCTCGTCGATATGCTTCGGCAAGGGCAGCTGTACGATGAAGCCGTCGATATCTCCATTGCGGTTCAGATTGTCGACACAGGCCAACAGTTCCTCCTCGGTCACGTCTTCCTCAAAACGGATGAGCGTTGATTTGAAACCACAGGCCTCACAGGCCAGCACCTTATTCTTCACATAGGTTTCCGAACCACCGTCATGGCCTACCAATACAGCAGCCAGATGGGGCTGCTTACCACCTTTTGCGACTATCTCCTTTACCTCTTCGGCAATCTCAGCCTTAATGGCTGCTGCCGTTGCTTTTCCGTCAATCAGTTGCATCTTTATTACTTTTGTTTAAAACTTCGGCATGCCACCCTTCATGGCTTTCATGGCATTGGCCATCTGCGCCATCTTTGAGGAGTTCATACCCGTTACCATCTTCATCATCTTGCGTGTCTGGTCAAACTGCTTCATCAGACGGTTCACATCCTCAAGCTTTGAACCCGACCCCTTGGCAATACGCATGCGGCGGCTCTGATTGATGATATCGGGATTGGCACGCTCCTTCGGCGTCATCGACTGGATGATGGCCTCAATACCCTTGAAAGCGTCGTCGTCGATGTCGAGATCCTTAATCTGCTTACCCACACCTGGTATCATCGCTGCCAGATCCTTGATGTTACCCATCTTCTTAATCTGCTGGATCTGCCCCATGAAGTCGTCGAAGTCGAACTTGTTCTTGCGGATCTTCTTCTCCAGACGCTTAGCCTCTTCCTCGTCGTACTGCTGCTGGGCACGCTCTACCAGAGATACCACGTCACCCATGCCGAGGATACGGTCAGCCATACGGTCGGGATGGAACACATCGATGGCCTCCATCTTCTCACCGGTACCAATAAACTTGATAGGTTTGGTGACAACGGTGCGGATAGAGAGGGCCGCACCACCACGGGTGTCACCATCGAGTTTCGTCAGCACCACGCCGTCGAAATCCAGACGGTCATTGAACTCCTTGGCCGTATTCACGGCATCCTGACCAGTCATCGAATCGACCACGAAGAGCGTCTCATTGGGATTGATGGCATTCTTCAGCGTCTCAATCTCATTCATCATCTCTTCGTCAACGGCCAGACGACCTGCGGTATCGATGATTACCACATCGTTGGCCTTAGCCTTGGCCTCCTGGATGGCGTGGTTGGCAATCTCCACGACGTTTTTGCTGTCAGGCTCTGAATAAACGGGCACGCCAACACTCTCGCCGACCACATGCAACTGCTGGATAGCAGCCGGACGATACACGTCGCAAGCCACCAGCAACGGCTTCTTGTGATAGCGCGTCTTCAGCAGATTGGCAAGCTTGCCGCTGAAGGTGGTCTTACCCGAACCCTGAAGACCGGACATCAGGATGATGGCAGGTGCACCAGGTCGACCTTCGATCTTCAGTTCAGCAGCCTTGCCGCCCATCAGGTCTGCCAGTTCGTCGTGCACGATCTTCACCATCAACTGACTCGGTTTGATGGCGGTAAGCACGTTCATACCGAGTGCCTTCTGCTTCACCGTATCAGTGAATGTCTTGGCAACCTTATAGTTTACGTCGGCATCGAGCAAAGCCCGACGCACGTCTTTCAGCGTCTCTGCGACATTGATCTCGGTGATTTTTCCCTCACCCTTCAAGATCTTAAACGATCTCTCTAACCTATCACTTAAATTCTCAAACATATTCTTATTCTTCTGTGCCTATTTAATTACTCAACTACGATGCCCAGTTCCTCACACAGCTTCAGGCTCATCTCCTTCAGCTTGAACTTCTGGATCTTGCCTGAGCCTGTCAGCGGGAATTCCTTGATAAAGAACACATACTTCGGAATCTTATAGCGGGCAATCTTGCCGCGACAGAACAACTGCACATCCTCTGGCGTCATCTCTACCCCATCCTCCAAGATGATGAAGGCACCCACGGCCTCGCCATATTTCTTGGAGGGTACGGCAGCCACCTGTACATCGCGAATACCAGGCATGTGGTAAAGGAACTCCTCAATCTCACGGGGATAGATGTTCTCACCGCCACGGATGATCATATCCTTGATACGGCCCGTAATCCGATAGAAGCCCTGCTCGTCCTTGACGCCTAAGTCTCCAGAGTGCAGATAGCCATTCTTGTCGATCACCTCAGCCGTAGCCTCAGGATTCTTATAATAGCCCTTCATCACATTGAAGCCCTTACAGCACATCTCGCCCTGCACACCGACAGGACACTCCTCGCCCGTCTCGGGGTCAATCACTTTCACATCAACGAACGGATAGTCGCGGCCAACGGTGGTACAGCGCTGCTCGAACGTATCGTTCAGACAGGTCTGTGTCATACCCGGTGACGATTCTGTCAGTCCATACACACTCGTGATGGTCATATACATCTTCTCCGACACCTGCTTCATCAGTTCCACCGGACACAGCGAACCTGCCATGATACCTGTTCGCAGACAAGTCAGGTCGAACATCGAGAACATCGGATGGTTCAATTCGGCAATAAACATCGTGGGCACACCATAGACCGCCGTACAACGCTCCTTATGGATAGAAGCCAGCACCACCAGGGGATCGAATTTCTCCACCACCACCTCGGTACAGCCATGCGTCAGACAGTTCATCGTGGCGAGCACCACGCCGAAGCAGTGGAACAGCGGCACACAGACGCAGAGTTTGTCATCCTGCGTAAAGCCCATGTTCTCACCCGTAAAGTAACCGTCGTTGGCAATACCGAAATGAGTCAGCATCACACCCTTGGGGAAACCTGTCGTACCACTCGTGTACTGCATGTTGCAGACATCGTAGCAGGTCACCTGGCGCTTCATCTCGAGCAGTGTCTCGTCCTCCACGTTCTGTCCCAGCAGCAAGAGTTCTGCGGTGTTGAACATGCCGCGATATTTCTCCATACCGATAAACACCACGTTCTTCATGTAGGGGAAACGCTCACTGTTCAGATGGCCGCGCTCACAGTTCTTCAGCTCGGGCAGCATCGTATAGGTCATATCCACGTAGTTACAGTCCCACGTACCGTCGGTAATACAGAGGGTATGCATGTCGGAGTCCTTACACAGATACTCCAGCTCATTCTGCTTGTAGTTCGTGTTCACCGTCACCAGCACAGCACCGATCTTAGCCGTTGCATAAAGGAACGTCAGCCAGTCTGGCACATTCGTAGCCCAGATACCGACATTTGAACCCTTCTTCACGCCAATGGCAATCAGACCCTTGGCCAGATTGTCCACGCGTTCGTTGAACTTGCTCCAGGTGAAGCGCAGGTCACGATCGCTGTATACGATGTATTCCTTGTCGGGCGTTGTCTCAGCCCAGTGTTCGAGCCACTGGCCCAGCGTACGCTCTGAGAGCGAATAGCCGTCACTGCCAGTCTCTGCAGGATATGTTCTGTCTGGCAGAGGCCTGCCTGCCATATCTAATTTCACGTTGCTCATATCGTCTTTCTGTTCTTATGTTCTGCCGCCTGAAATCAGAACGGGATGTAAATCAGTGCGAGAATCTTGGCAGACTTCCCGGGAGCACCGTGCAGGTGATGCTTCACGATCGAGTCGTAATAGATCGAGTCGCCTTCTTTGAGTGAATACTTCTCCTTACCGTATTCCACTTCCACTTCACCCTCCATCACGTAGATGAACTCTTCACCCTCGTGAGCCGAGAGTTTGTAGTCTGGTGTCGTTTCAGGATTGATATCGATGATGAACGGCTCCATGTGGCGACCAGCCTTCTGCTGTGCCAACGGATGATACTCCATGTGCTTGCGGGCATCGGTAGCACCGTTCGAGAAACTGATGCTGCTATCCTTTTCACGATCCTCAGCACGGCATACCACCGGCCCCAAGGCATCGTTATCGTCCATGAATGTTCCCAGTCTTACACCAAGTGCTCGTGCTATCTTGATCAGCGGCCCCAATGAGGGCAGGTTCTGGTCATTCTCAATACTGCTGATCTGCTCTACTGACAGACCAGTGCTCTCTGCAACCTCCTCAATCGAGAGGTTTTTGGTTTCTCTGAGTCCCTTAATCTTGGAACCCACATACGTGTTGGTGTTGCCCATAAAAATACTTCTGTTTTTTATTATTTGTTATTTTGGGGTGCAAAATTACAATAAAAAAACGAAACTCACAAACTTTGGGCTCCGTTTTTCACCTTTTTATTAATAGACTCCGGCATTTTTTTGACTCTGGGGTCAGGCCCCGAAATAAAGTTTTGACTTTGGGGCCTGGCCCCAGAGATAAGTTTTACCTGGTTTGTTCGAACGCTTCACGCTGCTGCAGGGAGAACTCACAGCCGCAGTATTTCTGATTATAGAAGTCAAATTCTTTCAGCAACTGATTACGTCGTTCATAGAGTCCGCCCTTGCGCCAGTTCTGCGCCCAGAATGTCGTACCTTCCACCGCCTGTTCTGCCAGATGTCCTGCCTGCTCTATCTGCGCCAGACTCTTCCAACGGCTCGAAGCCAGTGTCGTTGTGAAATAGCGCAAGCCCAATTCACGTGCTTTTCTTGCAGAAGCGGTTAATCGCAGAGTAAAGCACTGTTCACAACGGCGACCACGTTCTGGCTCTCCTTCCAGACCGCACACCCCTTCACGCCATGCCTCATGGTCATAGTCACCATCAATCCATGTCAGCCCCAACGCCTCTGCATGCCGCTTGCTTTCCTGTTTACGGATCTCATATTCCTCACGGGGGAAGATATTCGGATTGTAATAGAATATGGTAGGGTGAACACCATTCGCCAACATCCACTCCACAATGGCCGATGAACAAGGAGCGCAGCAAGCATGCAACAGCACCTTACCCGCCTCTTCCTCCATCAGTCCTTCCGGAACAATGATTGCTGGTCGATTTCTCATTATCTATAACTATACCTTTATCAAACCACCTATAGGTTTTTCGAGTGCAAAGATACAAATAATAAACCAACTCCAAGATAATTTGCCCATTTATTTGGTGGTTTGCGAGATTATTCGTACTTTTGCAGTGGCAAACGTCTATAACTGTTGACATCTTTTATAATTTTTAAACTCTATAATGATATGAAAGTGATGAAAAAGATTTTGATGATGGCCGCCATCTTTTTGGTGTGCGGCAATGGTATCGTGATGACATCCTGTAGCAAGGACAACTCCGAAGCCATCGTAACGAAGAATTATTTCCAATCGTGGAACAACTGCGAGGCCCTGACAGCCCTGCAAGCGTATGTGGAAGACGTAACCAACCCGAAGTCGGCTAACTTTATCAAAGAGGAAGACCGTATTGCCACCTTCGACATGGACGGCACCTTCGTCGGAGAGCTCTATCCCACCTATTTTGAATACAATATGCTGGAATACCGCGTGCTTGACGATCCCTCCTACAAGGACAAGGCACCGGAGGATGTGCGCAAGGCAGCTCAGGACATCAGGGACTTTGTACGTAAAGGCACTCCCCTGCCCGACCATTTCGACATGATCCACGCCCGTGCAGCAGCCAAGGCTTACGCCGGGATGACCATCGCCCAGTTTGATGCCTACGTGAAGGAATATGCCAAGCAGCCTGCTAACGGATTCAAGGGCATGACCTACGGCCAGAGTTTCTACAAGCCCATGCTGGAGGTGTTTGAGTATCTGAAGGCCAAGGGATTTACCTATTACGTAGTATCTGGATCTGACCGCTTTATCTGTCGTGCACTGGTAGAACCTATCGGTATCGCCCCCAACAGGGTAATCGGTATGGACGTAAAACTTGTATCAAGCAAACAGGGAGAGTCGGAAGGTGTCAACTACACGATGGAGAAGAATGAGAACCTGATTCGTACAGACAGTCTGCTGATCAAAAACCTGAAGACCAACAAGGTGCTGCAGATTTCTCAGGAGATTGGTAAGATACCCGTACTGACATTCGGCAACAGCGGTGGCGACAGCGCAATGCACAACTACTGCCTGAGCAACCAGTACCGTTCTGCTTCCTTTATGCTCATTGCCGATGATGAGGATCGCGATCATGCCAACCGCGAGAAAGCACTCACGCTGGCCACGAAGTGGCGCGATTCAGGCTATTACGTCATCTCGATGAGAGACGATTTCAAGACTATCTACGGTTCTGATGTACAGAAGGTGGACTTCACCTTCCCTGCTGAATAAGTTTCGGCAAAAACCGACGACATCAAGGCTGACATGTGCCGTATTTGGGCAACGGGCGCATTGAAGGAGTAAAGACGCTGAAGAGCACCGTATCATCCGCATCGCCTCGCACTGAACTCTCACCGCCGCAAACGCCTCGCACTGCGCTCTGCCCCCGCCGCAAACGCCTCGCACTGGGGTCTGGCACTGACGCATCGCCTCGCACTGGGGTCTGCCCCCGCCGCAAACGCCTCGCACTGGGGTCTGGTACTGACGTAAAGTCGCTTGCGACTTTCTCGTCAGGCCCTGACCCTAGCGCGAGGCCCCGCCGCAAATGCCCCGCCGCAAGTGAATGCTAAGTCTGCAAAAACGCAACCTTGAACTTCGTTCGAGCTTGCTAAGGCTCGGTAGATTGATCAAGATCATCTACCCTCGCAAAAACGCAACCTTCATCCTATTCCCCTCCGCCCTAACCGCGAAATGCACCCAATACGTACCCTTCTTCGAACGCTCAATCAGCAATTCATCAAACTCCTGATCCGAATCATCCGCATAATTCAGCAGGATCACCGCATACCTCAACGCCTGCTCAATCCCAAACACCCGGATATCCGCCGCACACCCCGTCAGATGATTTGAATTTGGCGCACCCCCAACCTTCCTATTCACCTCCTCCGAACGATACCCGCTGTTGATCACAATCGGATGCGACCCGTCATCATACAGCAGATTATACTGCGCCCGCAGATGCTCCAGCCATTTGCACAACCGCTTCAAATTCTCAATCGCCACATGACTCGGAATGTTCTTATCCGCAGTCTTCACATTCGTCACTGTCAACTCCCCGAGCGTAAAATGCTCGGAGAGTTTGATACTTTTATTGATTTCTACTTGTTCCATTAAAATTTTGATTTTGTCCCTTTGTCCCTTTGTCCCCTTTACTGGAGAATCTGTTTCAGCTTTTTGTAACAGCCTTTATTTTCTCCCTCATCTATCTGAGCGATATATCCGCTTTTTGTGAGACGATAGATCTTCTTTTTGACTGCATCAGGAGTTTTCAGACCGAAACACCTCATGACATCATTTTTCGTAAAGGGGTTAGGTAGTTTACTATAACCCTCTGTACTCTTCTCGTGAACATGAGTTTCTGAAATTGTCACGTCATTATTCATGTCTGTAAAGTACTTCTCAGCCATGACGAGGAAGAACCGTTGCTGCGTAGCATACTGGATACGGGCGATTAGTTCGCAGAGCTTCCAGTCCGTCTCGTCCACTTCATACGATCCCGTCCAATAGCTGCCGTCTTGATGCAGGCTGTCCCAGTGACGTATATCGATGAATGGAGCCGAATAGTTCAGGGCATGATAAGGCACGCGTTTTAGCAGCAGCTCATAGGCGTCGATCGTTGCTTCTGAAAAATGATCTGTAATGCCCTCCATCCATCCACCCGACCAGTCATAGAGTTTTTTCACCAATGGCCACAGGGGTAATTCCCCGATGCGGGCATCCAGTTTGAAAGCCCATTCTTTCATGCGTTCCAGCCGTTCCCAGTCGACGGTATCCTTCTCCTCGAAGGTGATCATCTCACAATTGGTCTTAGGCATAGGGATCACGGCGAGTCGTGTAGAGAGGCCGCTGCCGAAATTACGTTCATTCACCTTCCGTTTCAGCGCAATGGGCGTACCGGTGTAGATATAGTTCCATGTCACGAAGAACTCATCCACGGGTGAATCCGAGTTCTGGTACATCTGTCCGTCTTCCTCGTTGTGGAAGGCTTTCAGTTCCATGCTCTGCTTGTTGATCCAGGAGCCACCCTGCTGCAAGGTCGTTGCATTGTCAAGTTCGGTATCAAAGGTGAACATGTGGAGTTGCACTTCTTTTCCGTCGATGTTCTCCTTGGCGTTGATCATATCCTGAATCAGCTGACCGTTAGAAGTACGTGCCGGGTGGATACGGATGATTCCCTGGGGTTTGTCCTTACCCTCCTTGTTGGCGGCCTTCTTCTTCATGTCCTGCTTGTAACGGTTCAGGGCAGCCTTGCCAGCTTTGTCTGCGGCAGCCATGGGAGCCGAGAGAATCTTGTAGATGTCATCAGCCATCGACTTGTTCGATGCAGGGTGACCGATGATATACAACGAGCAATTCAGTCTGCGTTCCTGATACGGGCGATGATAGAATTTATACCAGCAGCGAGTCATCAGCGTCATCAGTACGCCTCCAGCCACAAACAACGCCGCCGGATACTGGCTGCGCTTCAAGCCCGCACATACATCCCTGATCATCGGGAAATCAGGGAACAGTGCCTCAATCTCAGCACCCCATTCATCAAGCTGTGTATTCAGAATCGCGGCTTTCGACTTGCCTGCATTTTCAGCACCTGCGCCTTTGACGATCTCCCCGTAGCTCTTGCCTGTAAACGCCTGTATGGCTTCCAGCATGGCCTTTGACGGCTGTGAAGAAGCGTACTTCTTCTCCTTCTGCTTCACGCATTCCGCCGCCGATTCCACCGTCTGCTCTACATTCTCATCACGCTCCGCAATAATCTCCTGTACCCAGCTTTGCCCTTCCACAATCTGCTGCACCAACTTCTTGTCCCCGTCGAGCATGAGCAACAGGTCTGTGGCGAGTTTGAGTGATTCATTATGTCTGTTGCTGTCCGCCTGGCATGGCAACTTGCCAGCGTAACGCTGATCAATGATAGACTGAATTTCATATCCTCGCCACCTTATAGCGTCACCCATTGATTGAGCATCCACTTGCCCGATAGGTACAGACCCTTGTTCAGCTGTTTCAGTGGCCACAGCAACAGTCTTAACATTAGTATCACCATCAGTCCCATCAGCAGAAGGGAATTTGTGATATAACGGTTGCGTCTTTTTCTCACGATACACGGGAGTGTACTTGTTGTCAAATTCTTCATTGTAGTAATTGAATAAAATTTCTTCGTTAATGTATAAGATATCCTCCTCCTTGGGAGCAAAAGAGTTGCGAGTAGCATCGATGCAGCTTTCATCAGGCTTCTGCTCTAATGCAAGGGCAAATGCTATCTGATTATCTGCTAAGTTGCCTTCGCTGATGTCTGCTGTAAACACCACTCGGAGTCCTAAACCACTACTGGTGATATGAACTAGCGCCGTACGCTTCATCAGCTCTTCATTTTCACGCAACTTCCACCATATCTGCATGGGGTTCTCCACATGATCAATGTCGAGCATCACGAGACCATTCAGATGACATTCTGCAAGTCTTCTATGACAGAAGGGGTTACCGTTGGCGGTATTCGTAGCATCGAATTCCCGACAGGAAAAGATAAAGGCTGTCTGATTATCCTTGATCTCCTGCGCGAACGCCAGTAGTTTCTCGGCATCCGTCTTCTTAGCCCAGGCTTCTTTTGCTGCCTTCTTTTTCATTCCCTGCTTTTTCAGCAGGAATTTCTGATAGTCAGCATTATTGAGCCAATTCTGAATGGCAGCGATGCCCTCAGATTTAGAGGCTTCGACAGCTGCAAGAATTGCTCTTCTCGCATCTATACGCCAAGCCGTTGATGGCTTGCGAACTTGCTCCCAGAACTCTTCCCTGGTGCAGGGAAGAGCCTGAGAAAAGTGTGTATTCTCTTGGAATGTTATCATCGGCTACAGACTTTGAATGTCAGTAATGTAGAACACGTTCTCATGGCGGTCATTGTTGTCGCCCCAAGTACGCTGCTTCCAGAACCCTTTCACCACATAGATCTGATTCTGATAGAACTGCGTATCGCGGTTCTTGCTCGCCGCCTCGCCTGTGAGTTCTCCATAGATCGTGTCACCGCCATGTTTTAGCGTGAATCCACGACTCTTAAAATACTCCGTTGTTCCGTCCTGTCGCTGATACTGGCGCTCAGAGTATGCGCCCACCTCTACTACTGTTGCTAATAATTCCATCTTATTGTTTTTAAGTTATACGCGATCTATGATTTCTTTGTCTGAAGGAGAATCGGCTTTCTTTTCATCCTTCTTGACGGTGTTAAACACTTTGATGATCTCTGAGTAATTGGCTCCGATGACTTTCGCCATTTCGGCCTGAATCTGAAGGAGTTCACGCTCGATGGTAGGACTGCAACCGATGGTGGTCTGAAGCACTACATCCTTGGTGGTCTTGTTCAGATACACCTTCAGGTTCTTCGAATCATAGAGCAACTTGCCTTTCACCTTCAGCTTCAGCTCGCTCTTCAGCTCCCCTTTGGTGAGTTCTGCAAACTGCTCCTGCATCGTGGCCACGGGATCGGGATCATTCGCATCCACATTGATGTGGATACTGTAGGAACTCTCCTTCTCCCCCTCGCTCTTGTAGAACGAGCTCTTGCCCTTCTGCCTGATCATCCTTCTGTTGCTCTCCTTCGGAGTCTCAGGGTTCACCACCACCACGTCGTTACCGTACATCTTTACTCGCGCGCGGAAATTCTTTACCGGCTTTCCCTCCGGCTTTTCAATAAACATTTCTTCCATACTTGTGTTTGTTTGTGTTTGTTGTTGTTACGGACTCTATTCTTTTTCCCAATATAAGCGGTACATCCAAGCCTCTTTTTACTGCTATTGGTTTTACATTTCTTCTTCATACTGCTCCTCGACGAAGAGAAGATGATCCCTTCGGATAGCCCTTCTCATGTTCCGCTTGATGCAGCTGTTCACCCTTCTCTTCGACAGTATCCCGCCTTCTTCGCTCAGTTCGAAGGCCTTGTATGCCCCGATGATACCCTCATCTATCAAGTCGAGCACCGAGAGCGTCTTCACCTGATCCATCTTGGCGTAGGCCACCCAGATGATATAAGGGATGAATTCCTCTACCAGTTTTCTGACTGACTCATACGACCATCGGTTCTGCAGGCAGTAGTCCCGTTCTTTCTTCGAGAGCCGCTTGATCCTCGCCACGTCCTTCAGGAATGCCATGACATTCGGATCGCCCGTTCCCTTCAAATCCTCAATTATACTCTTGTACTTCATACGCTTTACATTTTCAATTTTCTACTTTTGTTCATTATACCTTATTTGTTTTATCACTTGCCAGGCAGTCAGAGGACCGGTCTTTCTCGCCGCCTTAGCTTTTCGGGCACAAAGGTCGGAAAATTGTCTGGATGGATAAAAGAAAGAATCTTGGCTAAAATCCATCCATCGTCCAAGATGCTGAAATACAAAAAATTAGGCCACTTATTCAGTGACCTAACTTTCTTTATACGTCCGTAATATTATTGCAATTTATCTTTCATGAAGTCTTCTATGGCTTTTTTGATTGGCTTATCCGGCGACTCACCAAGCTTATGCCTTATAGAATGATCTGCCCCCTTCTCAGGTTCAAGGTATGTAGCCTTCTGAGCATTATTGTATATCGGCATATACAACTCATCCACTTGATGGACAATCTTCGCAAGAAGGTTGCGGTTGAATGTCGTGTCTTGCTGCTTGCCTTTATCATAGATCACAGCTTTTACCTGGCTCAGTTCCAAGATACCTTCCCAGATATTATCATACTGGTCACGGTATTGCTCCTTCACTGCTGGCTTCAGTCTTCCTACATATTCCATGACAGCCTTTTTCCCCTGCAGGTCTGAGTCGCTTTGCTTTTTAGCATGCGCTTTCTCATGGCCATAACAAACCGTAGACCCCTCTTTGGCGATGCCTACTACCACTGAATCCTGAAACGAACAGTTGCTGAACATATTATTTACAGGTTCTTCATTTCTACTCTTTTCCATATTTGTCTATTTTATGATGATACACGTTTGCGCCTTTCTCTGCCTTTCCCACTGCCACATCCGCATGAGCCAAGTGCATGTGGTCGATATTGCCCTTGAATTCATTGTTCACATTGATTGTCACATTGAGCCCGCCGCTACGGATAAACATTTCCAAGTCCGCCTGATTCTTAAGCAGCGAGGCTATATCCAGATTCGTTTGATCCAAGATGGGCTCTGTATCTACAATGACACTCTGGCGTTCTTTCCAATGACAACAATGATTGTAGCGACTCTTAATAGAGCGCATCATCTTGAAGATCTTCTTGAGAGGGAATTGTAGATGCTTAGGTTTGAAGGCTATGTGTATCGGGCTGCTCTTTGCCTTTAAGAACAGCCCATAGAGGCTCTCGGCGAGCGGGTCGTCGAGCAGTTCCTCCATTTTCTTATGTCCTTTCCAGCGTATGTGGCTGGGTATTCTTGATCTCATATCTAGTTTTTTATTAATTATTCAACATATCGATTTATGAGGTCAAGGCCTTTTGGTCATATCTTTCGAAATGCAAAGATAGTCATTTTTCTCAATCCTACAAAATCTTTCTAAGGAAAATCTGGAAAAACAACACATGTTTGCTACTCTCATATAAATATTGAACCAGATTTGAGTACTTTTCCTACAAAAAGAACGCCCAGCAATAACTAAGCATTTAAACAATATCTATAAATGTGAGGAACTGTTGGAAGAAAGCACATGTTCCATTTTGGAACACATGGGTAACGATGGCAAACAGTTGTACACAACAAGGTAGATTTCTTTGTACGAACATCCCTGCCACCCGTTGAGGGAATCTTCTACGATGGCCAGATTTTCGATGCCTACGTGCAGATTGTCAACCTCATCAAACAGGCAAAATGTTCAATCACACTTGTCGACAACTACATCGACGAGACTACTCTCACCATGCTCAGCAAACGAGATCCAAATGTATCTGCCACCATCTACACACGCCAGCTCTCCCAACAGCTGCAACTCGACATCCAACGTCATAACCAGCAGTATCCACCTATTATAATAAATGTATGTCAGCGCAATCACGATCGTTTCCTGATAATCGACGATGTGGTGTATCTCTTTGGGGCCAGTCTGAAGGATGCCGGCAAGAAGCTCTTCGCCTACATCAAGATGCAGGAAACCCCAGCTACAGAACTACTGAACAATATCAGATAAAGAAATACCCCGTCGTGATGACGGCATCTTTTGGTTTTTCATAGTATTAGATTTAAGGGTAAACAAAAGGGCTCACAGTGATGTGCGCCCTTTTATCATACATATATAATTATTGGGGGCCGATAATCGTTAATCTATCATGATAACAGTTCCTGTTTCTTTCATTTCTCCTCCACACTTAGGACATTTGCTCGGAACCTTCTCTGTTTCGATTACACCCATCATACCCATGGTACGCCCTTTCTTGGTGCCAGTTACGGTATAACCACAACCATTGCACTGATACTCTTTCAATGTTCCCATAATCTATGTCTCTTTTAATCGCTTCAATACATATTGCTCAACATCATCATAATCATAGCCTTTATCCAGCAATAAGTCAAGCATGATGTTGGCAGAACTTATGAGTTCAATCGCTTTATCTTTATCAAAGTCAAGTAAACTTTGAGCATCTTCCAACTGAACTCTTATCAGCATTTTAAGACTCTCGTTATAACTCTTCCTATAGCATTCATCAATTTCGTACCTGAAGTTATGCTCATTTATAGCCATCTTCTGGCAATAGGTCTTAAAGCTATCAACAGGAGTATCAACTGGAATACTATAGATTTTCATGCTTCCACCATATCCTTTGAGAGTTTTAGGAGCGGAATCAAGATCACTCTTTCCGTATCTTCCTGGCACAATCAAGCCACCATGTCGCGCTGATAATATATACATATAGGTAATAACCTGATGCAGATCGTCGCCATCAATATTCTGTAGAGCAATATCTTCGTAACGTTTGTATTTAGCATCAAGTACGATATCATCTTTATAGAAGTCCGGATAGCGAGCACCACTATTATCAGTAAAAAGATTGATTCGCCCTGAGAACACCTTGTTCTGCGGATGCTTAAAGCCACAATCCTTCAAGATGGTATTCAGATATTCCTCCCAGAGCCATGCACCATCGAAGAGTACGCCATATATCTCATCGTCATTGCGCCCATACTTGATTTCCTCATAACGAAGTATCTGCACGCAAAGTCGCTGCAAATGACGATATTCGCTAAAGTAAGGATGACTCAATGGTCGAAGATTCTGATTAATAACCTTTCTGCGATCATTCTGACTATAAGTAGGCGTAGCTTCCCTGATGAGTGTTACAGCATCCTTCGTCATATCATCATTCTTCAAGATGCCCCCACCATATTGATGATCGGCTATGTACTCAATGGTGTGGCGAATTAGCTGGGTAACATGATTATCGTATGCATACTCTCTTGTAGAATAAGCCACCTTTCCTGCAAAGGGAATGTTCATCCGGATATGTCTGGCAACATCTATCCTACCCCTGATATTAGCATCATTGTATTCTCGCGTCTGATACTCCTTATAGAGCCCTTGACGCATAGCTCGATTCAGGAATGCAGGGAACAAGTAAATCAGGAAGTCGAAGATACTCTCATCGTCAGCATGATACTTCAGGTCAAAGAGATTGATGGAGAAAACCTTCTGCAGCATATAGTGCAGAAAATAGTCATCCTCGCCCTGCGCAAAGCGAGAGTGTATCCTGACTTTGGTATCACGATAGCCAATAAAGCCCATGATGTTCTTGGTACACAACTTTCCCTCTTTCACCTCAAACACAAATTGCTTACCAATCTTATCCCCATACTCTTCAAGATTCTGGGGAAAGATTAGCAAATTGGGGTAATCTTCGAGGCTTAGTTGCTCTATGGGTTTTTCTGCTATCTTTTGGAGATTCGCAAGATGCAGCTCATCGTCTATAGGCAAGCCATCCCAATTATTATCTGCTATGTTAATTGGTAGCTCCATCCTTAACGTTAGCTTTTGTAAGCTTCATACAATTCTTTCAGTTGATCCTCTGCATTCATGTTACCACGCAGGTACTCGTAGAGCAGACCTTTCAGATGGAAATCCCAAAGCTTCTGGAAATCGCCATTATAGTCCTTAATCTTCTTGAAATAAGCAGCTCCTATCTGGTAAGCCTTACCAAGTCCGCGTACCTTTACGATGGCAGCATTCAGATTCTGCATTCTCTTCTTGGCTTCCTTCTCATATTCTGTGCCATCAAGCATCTTCATGCTATCCTCTGCTGTTACCTCCTTCCATGCAAACCTACGACGCATAGCGAAATCCATGCTTTCCACACTACGATCAATATCATTCATCGTACCTATGATATATACGTTCTCAGGCACGTAGAAGCCATCTTTAAAGGCATCACCCTCTTCTATCAGGTTCTGATATTGCGTCTTCACACGTCCAGCCACACCTCTGTAGCCTGGATCTATCGAAAAGAACAGTTCACCAAATATCTTAGATATCTCACCACGATTAATCTCATCGATGATGAAGATGGCAATTTCTTTTCTAGGAGTCTCGGCGATATTCCCTGAGGTATATTTCTGCACAATCTTCAAAGCATCCTCAGCAGTAATACTGGCCTTATAAACAGTAGAAAGCGTGAAAGTCTTATTGTTATTTATATCCAGAATATTCTCCTTGATGCCTTTTACCAGCCACTTTACATTTCTGTATCGAGGATATTCGCCTCCTTCCGCATGATACTCGTATTCTCCTGTAACTACTCCAATAGCATCTACCTCTTTCGCTGAATAGCACGATACGACAATATCACCTATCTGCATTCCGCTTTGGAAGGCTCGAAGCACATTTTTACCTCCAAACTGGTAATCCTCAAAATCATTAAAGTCATCTATATCGCCATAATCCTGCCAACCTATTCGAATATAGCCATTATCTAAGCAATCAGATCTTGTTGGATTTTCGTATGTTCCTCCAAGCGATACTTTCCAGACATTGGGATTGTCGTTAATGTCGCTCAGTGTTTCTGCATCAGCAGTTTCAGTGAGTATGGCCTGTTTGCAGAAAGCCTTGAAGATTCCATCCTGACGAATGAAGCCTACATTACCCTGACTATCTCTAATTGGTCTGAGGCCTTCTACGAAATCAGTATAATCATAAGAAGGATGGAACTGAACAAATCCATAACGTTTATCCTTCTGGAGTGCATCATCATCGTCAATACCCAGAAGTTTCTTTGCAATCTCCTTTGCCAGATAGGTTTTACCAGTACCAGGAGCGCCTGTAAGAATCAGGTTTTTATTTGATCTCAACAACTGAATGTAATTATCAATATTCGTCGTTTGCATATTTGTTCCTCCCTCGTTATTAATACCTAATAGTTCTATTATGTTAGCAGCATCTATTCCCGTAATCTCATGGAAATAGCGGGTGTTTCTCGTTTCTCTTTCTTGAATAGGTGATGCAGGAAGAGGCATGTGCCACTCAACTTTTCTTTGGATGGGGTTTTCGTCATTATTATTAAAGAATACATCTGATGAAATACGCCCCCATCCATACAGATTATGGCTAATTGTTCTTCCACTCTTTAATGTATCGAAAACCACCACAATATCACCAATCTTCACTTCCTTTAGAAGTTTCCAGTACATATCAGGAATAGCAACGTCAGTATTACCTCTGATTTTCCGATAGGCATCGCCAAGTTGCTTTTTACTCTTAATCGTAGAGAAGTCTATTTCGCCTTTCGCAGATGATCCCATCTTGATGACATCGATAGAGAAAGTATCATCTTCTTTCTTATACATCCAAATTCTTTCTGTCTGAGCCATATTCCATGCAGCATGCGACAACTCAGGGAATGAGGTGGCTGGAATTTTATGCTCATTCATCATCTTTTTGACTGTCTCAATCAGCTTAGAATATTCTTCATAATTCAAATCCGGATAGTTTTCTTGAAGCCCCAATGTCTTCAGATACGACCTGTTTCTACCATCAAGATTCAGGTATCTATCTGGTGCTATCCAATAGAGTATCATGGTTAGTGAATAATGGGATACCGTCTTATTCACCATCTTATCAAAAATCTGGCTGATATCCTTTTCAAGAACCACTCCCTCGAATAATTCCCAAAACTGTTCTATGCTCTCTTTGTTCTTATCTGCCCAATTAAAGAAGAAAGCTCTTTGTGAGTTCACGGTAGGTATTCCATCAAAGTCTTCTGGTATATTAGACTTTAATCCAAACTTATCCTTAAACTTTTGCAAGAAACCTCTTTTATTCTCAGGCCTTAAGTGGCGATTAAAGATGGCAAATAAGGAGAATGGATCAATATCCTTCACCTTTGAACCATCTTCCATGTGGATATAATCTACAAGCGATCTTCCGCCAACAGTTGATAATTCTGAATATACAAAGTCCACCAAAGGCTTCCTATTGTTCTTATAGGCCAGCAGTGCCTTTGCCAGTTCCGCATAAAACGGAATCCACGTATACCTCTCTTCCATATCTTTAGTTTCTAATTATTTTCAATGTCTCTTACGCCACACCTCCATATTGCAGGCTGACGTAGTTGTAAATGGCATCGCGATAATGGGTGATGCTTTCCTCGCTATAGCTTTCGGGAAGTTCCAGCCATAGCACATCGCGGATCGTATTGATGATGATTGACTGTGTATGCTTCTTTTCGAAAGGATGGTCCATTCTTCTCAGTTCATCTTTGATCTTATCCAGCAGTTCTACAGCCACCTTCTTTATCTTCTTGATATCTTCTTTACTGAGGTCATCCTTCATCAGAATGTCGTATACAGAGAGATATTCGTCGTTCTCAAAACCTTCGCGCACATAACGTTTTTCTTCTTCCGTCAGTTCATTCGACAGTTTCATCAGTTCCTCAAAGGTCTTTTCGATATTTACCCTGTTCTGCTCCTGATTATACTCATTAATGATCTCCTGATACCGCTCGTAGAAGTTGATACGTGATGGATTCTGAGCCAGCATCTGAGCAATACGCTCCTTAATCAGCTCCTGAATATCTTTCATCACCAAGTTCTTCTCTTTGCTCCTGGCAAACTCACGTCTGAGCAGATCGAAATTGATACCACTGATATCAAACTTTCGCCCAGATCCCCCATCACTTACTTTCGTCGACGCGATTTCCAGATGCTCGTTCACGATTTCGTTGATGGCTACGCTCAGATCTGTGATATCTGCATGCTGGCGTTTCTTCTGCAGTTCTTTATAAATGGCTTCAAGGGCATCCTTCTGCTGCTTCATCTCCTGCGTGATGTCCTCACGATCCAGATACTTCCACAGCTTCAGCAACGTTGTCGCATAAGTGCAGAAAGTCTTGCGTATCTCTGCTGTCTCACACATCGCATTGGCAGCCTCCAAGAGATATTCCAGCTTCATGAAGTTCTCTGCACGAATCAGACTGTCAAGTTCAAAGTCATGTTCCTTTAGATAATAGGTAGCCTCAGCGATAATCTTCAGTATTTGCTTGATCAGTTCCTGCTTATCAACAGTAGGAACATTGCCCCCTTCACCGCCAGGATTAGCCGTATAGTCCGCCAATGCCTGACGCAAGGCTTTCACGATGCCGATATAGTCGATCACTAAACCGTTCGTCTTACCCTCCGACACACGATTCGCTCTGGCTATCGTCTGCATCAGCGTATGGGCTTTCATGGGTTTGTCGATATAGAGACAGGAGAGCGTCTTTACGTCAAAACCTGTCAGCCACATCGCACAGACAAAGACCACGCGCAGCCTCGAGTTGTCATCCTTGAACTCCTTATCCAGTTCGCGTTTCTCCATCTTCTCACGATGGGTCTTGATGTCCAAGTCCCACTTCTGGAATGTCTGTATCTCGTTCTGCTCCTGCGATACCACCACAGCCATCTCCGTTTCCTTCATCCATTCCAGTTTGCGCTGCATCTCCTGCACTTCCTGTTGCGAGGTGCATTTCTCTATCGCCTGCTCCAGCAGTTTGATTTCCCTCTGCCAGTATTCCTGCACGTAGTCATACATACGGACACAGGTCACCTTATTATAACTCACGAACATCGCCTTTCCCGATGTCCAAAGGTCGCTATAGTGACGCACGAAATCCTGAGCCACGATTCGCAGACGTTTCCTAGCAGTCAGCAGATGCACTTCCTTGGCAAACTCGCGTTCCAGTTTAGCCAATTGTGAGGCATCCAGATCACCAGCCTGTTCCAAAGCAGCAGCTATCTCTTCATTGATTTCCGGATTCTTCAGATCCTGTAGTTTCTCACCGCGATTCTCATAGTAGAGAGGCACAGTAGCCTTATCCTCCACAGCCCGTTTGAAGTCGTAGATACTCACATAGCCTCCAAACGTGCGGGCTGTGATGTTATCATTCGAGAGCAACGGTGTACCAGTAAAGCCGATACGATGAGCCGTTGGCAGCATGTGCATCAGGTTGTCTGCAAAGATACCGTTCTGCGTGCGATGGGCCTCGTCGCTCATCACGATGATATCATGATCAGGATAGATGGGTTCTGCATTCGCATCATTGAATTTCTGAATCAATGAGAAGATAAACGAGGGATTACCCTTCAGTTTCGCTTTCAGATCCTCACCGCTGCTGGCGATAAACGCCTTGGCCTTTACATTACCCAGCAGACCACAGTTCTCAAACGTATCACTGATCTGTTTGTTCAGTTCGTCGCGGTCGGTCAGTACCAGGAATGTGGGAGAGCCTGCAAACTTCCTGCGAATCTTCTGCGCTAAGAACAGCATCGAATAGCTCTTACCACTACCCTGCGTATGCCAGAACACACCCAACTTTCCTTCCAAAAGTTCTCGATTGCGATATTTCTCTACGGCTTGGTTCACACCTAAATACTGGTGATTTCGTGCCAGAATCTTGGCCGTTCTTCCGCCGCTATGATCATAAAGGATAAAGTTCTCTAACAGGTCAAGGAAGTTTTCTTTCGTGCAAATACCTTTCAGCATAGTAGGTAGTTCTACGTTACCTGCATCTTCTTCCTTCAGTCGTTTCCACTCATGGAAAAACTCCCACTTCGAGTCAATCATACCCACACGCGCTTCCTTACCATTGCTGAACATGATAAAGGCGTTATGATAGAACAATTGGGGAATCGTATCGAGATAGTCGCGATAGTTCTTGTTAAAGGCATCCACGACGGCTACATCGTGATTCTTCAACTCCATAAAGAGCAAGGGGATACCATTCACAAAGCCCACGATGTCAGCCCTACGACGATACAAGGCACCATGCACCTGCAACTCTCTCACGCAAAGGAACTCATTCTTTTCTGGTGATGCGAAGTCGATCACCTTGGCGCGTACCTCTTCTGTCTC
>Ga0256405_10003753_pt1 | contig 30592 bp, 22 predicted proteins | sample RumenRJG_02DNA_FD_189096 | JGI IMG/M metagenome (GOLD analysis project Ga0256405, IMG submission 189096) | Bovine rumen microbial communities from Lethbridge, Alberta, Canada - RJG_02 | ecosystem: Host-associated > Mammals > Digestive system > Stomach > Rumen | place: Canada: Alberta...
AAGGCAGGACGAGCCTGCCTTTTCCCGATTATTCCCACTGTGTCCAGTAAGTTTCACTGTCATCATCGCCACAGGCAGCCAGAATCTCTTTCGTCTCCCTTTTGCCGTGATACCCCTCGATGCACTCCCGGCTGCAGAAGACCTCGCATCCATTCACCACATACCCTTTGTGCATCAGTTCGCCGCATTGGTCGCATAGACGGATGCTTTCCAGTTCATAGTCACAGATGATATTGTCCTTCACCCCGTATTCTCCCTCCAGCAACTCATGGCATAGTCTGTCAAGCATTTCATCAATCACGCTTTGTGGTGCTCCCTTGAAGTCACCTTGCTTGCGGAGTCGTTTTTCGAGTTCCTTTCTGACAACGGTGTTCACATGCCTTTCGATGTCCTCATCATGCAGGTGGCAGTCCAGCTTATAGATACTTGTCTCAATGCTGTTGCCGTCATAGGTGCAGGACAACTCCACCATTTTCCCGTCATTCGTGTCGAAAGCATCAAACTTCTCATCTTTCAGGATGTCCTCCTTCACGAGCACTACTGTTATAAACTCTGCGTTCTCCACCTTGTATTGGCGGTATACGCCCTTCATTCCTTCATTGATTAACTTGATATTCATGTCTTGTTGAAATAGTGGGACGATGGTTAGTCGTCCCGTTACCTTCGCATCATGCGTTTTTGATAATCACCTTTTCCATCTCCTTATCTGGAGTACAAAGCTCAGTGCTTATACTCCAGATAGTCATACAAAGTCTCATAGAGGTCAGCCAGAGAACAGTGTAACACGGAACTTGGACTTCCAAGGTAGATGTCCTTGTCAATCCATCCTTCATCAAGGGAGGTGGCGAACAAAGAACCATCTTTAAGGAACACCCTTTGCACCTCTATCTCTTGTGTAGATTCAGCACCATCCGGTGACACGATGATAAAAGCATGGTCGGCATCGCTTTCCAGCAGGTCTAATTCTGTCAAGCCATGTGTTTTCAGAAGTGCGGTGATGGCATCCACCATCTTGTAATGAAGTTCACGCTTCATCTTGTAAAAGTCGATTCTCTTTTCCATAGTTGTAAAAATTATTTGTGAATGAAAAACTCTATAGCAGAATGCACCAAGATATAGTGCGTCTTTGTCTGCCGGCACTCGTCGGCATAGGGGTTCGGAAATTGCAGTGCCAGTTCCATGTATAGACTGGGCAGTTCTTTCTTGATACGGCTCACCAGTCGTTTATAGCTTGCCTTTCTTGCTCCCTTCATCAAAGCATTCCATTTGTCAATAGTTACTTGTGTACAGTTCGTGTCGTAATACATATTTAATAATAATAGTGTGGGGATGGTTAGTCCCCACGTTACCTTTTAATGCTTGTAGAAGTCCACCTGATAGGTCTTGCAGGGCAGGCCGAAAGCAGGGTGCGTGTCAAACTCGCGGTAGTTGTCCCATTGCACAGCCATGGTGTAGCCAACAGGAAAATTGATGGTCGTGAAGGTGGTCACTTCGTCCACTTCCTCTTCCGTCAGTTCATCACTCTCCCCATAGGCAAGGAAATAAATCGCCCATTCGGGGATGTTGTCAAAAGTTTCTTTCTTCATTCTTTTCATATTGATTAAGCATTATATAGTTTCAGCATGGTATCGTTCGCCTCTTCCAAGGTGTCAGATACTGCCATGAGGTTATTCCACATGAATACACACCATTTGTCGATGCTCGGTGCGACATGAAACATGTCCATCATCGGTCGGTACAGCAGCGAGTTCTCGTCCCTGGCACTCTCCATGAATGTCTTTTCTGCCGTTGTAAGTGTTCTGATGCTCTGTGTCATTGTGATTTGATTTTATCGGATTTCCTTGAGGGGAAGACTTTTTCTAAAACCCATCTCCTGCGAAGGAGCTTTTTTTTCATCGGCATAACCTGTCGGGTATAGACTTTTTCTGTGCAGGTGAATGTGTGACCTTAGCAGATGACCAAAGCAAGGAATTTCTGGAGAAAAGACATGGAATACCGCTTTTGGCCGTGTAAATGACCGAAGGGAGTCTGCACCGCCAAAAGAGGAAGGCTGCCATAAGGCTTTTCTTCTGAAATAGTTCGTCGGTACTTGCAGGGTCATCAGGGCACGCTACCTTTGCACTTGAAAAAGCGTCAAATACCCCGACTGGAATGCCATGAGGATGATGGCGACGTAGCAGGGACAAAGATGGCATATAAAAACAAGTGACGTTGGGATTTTCCCATGACAAATAGGAAATCCCCAAGGGAGGAATAGGAATAATCCTTTTGGCAGATAGCCCCAATACACTACCTTTGCACCAGAATCAGGAATGGAACTGGTTCTGAGAACAAAATGTAAAACCATTTAAAACAGAAGATTATGAAGAAGATCAATAAAGTGATAGCAGCTATGATGATCATGGCCATCACATCGGTTCCCGCAATGGCAAACAACAAAGTAGACAAGAAGCCAGGTAAGGACAAGGACAAGGTGGAAATGCGCTTTTTCGACAAGAAGAAGAGTGCTAAGCCCTATGCCTACCGTGCCGACATCAAGACGGTCACCTTTAAGGTAAACAAAAAGGCAGCACATCATAAGAATGTGGAAGCCATGGCCATGGCAGTCCGTGGCGTGAAGGATGCCAACTATAACCGCAGGAGCGGCAAGATAACCGTCAAGTATGACGCTAACAAGACCTCAGTACGCAGCATCAAGCATGCCGTGAACTGACCATCAAGCAAACAGAAGTACGGCGACGAGCCAAGCTGACCCTATATAAAGAAAAGACCGGTGGAGTTTTCCATCGGTCTTTCACATTTCCTTGACAGGTCAGCTCATTTCAGATGATAGAATTCCTTGACACGCTGTTCATAGTTTTCACAGCGTTCCACGTGTCTGTCGATGGTATCTACAAGGACATCGATGTACACCTCTTCAATGGCTTCCTTGATGCTGTCGTCGGCATTCAGGATGTAGATGTCGAAAGCATCAGTACCAGCATTGTAGAGCACTCTCACCTTTCCATGATGGATGAAACCTTCAACGGAAAATTCCATTCCATTTCCATCTGGAACCCTTACAGGTTGATTGAAACCCCATGAAGCAACTGTGTTTGCTTGCAGTCTGAAAATCTGAAGAATATAAGAATACATATCCATATTGTAAAGATATTTGTGCAGGTCGGTTACACGCTGCGTTTCCTTTTACTATGCGAAGCTCATCCGAGGCTTCGCTTTTATGTGCGTAAAAGATGGGAACTAACATGAACCCTACGGCAAGGAATTTTCTTGCAAGTTTTCTGGAATACCACTTTTGACAGTGAAGCCGTTAAAAGCGGAAGGTTGCCGAAAAACTTGTATGTAAATAGCAAAGCGGTACTTGCCTGTTCATGGTTGCCATAACTTTGCACAATAAAAGCCATGCCCGGGATGAACAGAAAGGAAACAGCAGTAAGACCATGCAGAAATCCAATATGTATATAATATCTTCAGGTTTTTAGAAGCAACTTCTGAAACAAATGCGTATGAAATTTTCGAAAAATAGATGTAATTTTCGATTTTTCGCATTAAAAATGGTGGATTTAACGAAATTTTCATAGCAGGAACAAGTCGTTTTGGAATTAATTCATTATATTTGCACTTAAATCAATTACTACAGGTATGGATAATAGACAACTTAATCGGATTAAAGTAGTTCTTGCGGAAAAGAACAAGACGAACAAATGGTTGGCAGAGCAACTTGGAAAAGACCCAGCAACAGTATCAAAATGGGTAACTAATGTTTCTCAGCCAAGCTTGGAACTGTTATTGCAGATGGCCAAGATACTGGAAGTTGAAATACAGGATCTTATTCGTATTAATGCTTTAGATATAGATAAAAACGAATGAATAGTATCAATAGCCCTTACACAGCAGCAATAACAGGAGGCGGTTTTCTCTACTATGAGTTTAAGCGGATCCTACCAGTTTTGATGTCACCAGAATCTGAAATGCTGCTAAAGGAAGAGGTTGAAAACAATCTCATCCTTCAGATCAACTCTGTGTCATCGCGCAAACGTTTCCTTGCTGAGTTTAAACGTCGTTTTGCTTCTGTACCTCTCCATTTTTGGCAGACATGGCAAGGATGGAGTGAAACAGGCCAACGTGCTGGACTTTTCTATGCCATATTGAAGACATACAAGCTTGTGTTTGATTTCCATTTCAACGTGTCCATTAAGCATTGGAATTCCGTTGACCACCAGCTTACAAAGTCTGATATCATGATGGAATTCAACGAGATTGCAGCCCATGATGAATTTGTGGACAGTTGGTCTGACAATACGAAAGACCGCTGTGCAAGTGCGTACCTCACTATCTTACGTCAAACAGGATTACTGACTGAAAAAACGAATGAACTTCAGTCCATCCATCCAGATGATTCAGAGCTGGAATACTATTTCCGTTCAGGAGAAGAATGGTTCCTGGAGGCATGTTTTCTATACCCTTATGAAATTAACGATATAAAATCGAAGTTGCTATGAAAAGAATGACCATAGATGAGTTATACAGTTACCTCTGTTCTCCCCAGTTTCTGGACGAGAAAAGTGGTAACATTTTCTACAACTACTATATATACCAATATCCTGCCAACAAGGAATACGAAATGCGCAGGCAGATTCAGGAGTTTAAGGAAAAGTTGGAGCGACCCACAAATTTTGTGAATGCTCTGGAACTTGACCTTTTCAAAGTGTTCTGTGACTATCTCCGAAATGAGAAGTTCGGCGACACTTCACTCTTGGAAGACACCTTTGAGGGTGACAAGACACATCCGGATATGGTTACGACAGAACTGACATCCGAAGCAAACTCTGATAATTTTATTCGATTCGTTCGTGATAAGATAAATGAGCACATGGAACTCAAAGATGGGTTGAATAAGCCCTATATCTTCATTCATGGTATTGGAAAGATGTTTCCCTACATGCGAACTAATGTATTTCTCACTCGCTATGAAAAATATAACGAGCCTGACAAGTATCGCATCATTCTCTTTTACCCTGGTCATCAGGAAGGGAATTCGTTCTCGCTGTTTGACACACTGGAGGATTCCCATACTTATCGCGCCATCTTATTAGTCAATAAATAAAAATCACCTCAATATGAAATTTAAAGAATTATACGAAAAAGGACTTGACCGCAAGGTGAATCCTGCCGTCTCAGCTTCAGACCTCAGTGAAGACACTGTGATGACTGAAATTGTTGAGTACGTATTCACTGAAGAAATCGTCATCAACCTCTACGACATCCTGACGAACATACGTCAGAATCAGGGCAGCCATGTCGGTATATGGATTAATGGTTATTTCGGAACTGGTAAGTCACACTTCTTAAAATATGTCAGTTACTGTCTGGATCAGCATTACAGCGAACTAGCTTTCATGCGTCTTGAAGAAGCCATTGAGGATATTATCCGTAACAGCAAGGGAATGACCAAGTTAGACGACCACGGCGTATCTCTTTCTGAGATAAAGTCGTTGAAAAAGTGGTATTCTTCCCAAGCAGAAGTACAGATGGTTATGTTCAACATCGGTGATGTTCATGATGCAAACTCCAACCAAGCACAGGCTTTCACCACCATCTTCTGGAACCAGTTTAACGCCCAGCGCGGGTACAACTCCTTTAACCTTGCTTTGGCTCAGTATCTGGAGAAAGCTTTGGATGACGATGGAAAGTTTGAGGAGTTCAAAGAATATGTTAAAGGCAAGGGCTACGACTGGGAACGTAATATATCACGTTTTGCAGCTGGCCGTCTTGACTTAGCGTTGCAGATGGCAAAGGAAGTTGATCCCGATCTAGCCACAGATGTCATCCGGACTAAAATCATCAACAATGATGTCAATGTATCTGTAGAATCCTTCGCTGGTGAAATGAAGGAGTATATTGATGCCAAGAACAATAGAAATTTCCGTTTGTTGTTCTTTGTTGATGAGGTGAGCCAGTTCATCGGACAGCATCGTGACCTCCTGCTTCAGCTTCAGTCATTGGTTAAACGTCTCGATGAAGTCTGTGAGTCAAAGGTGTGGATTGCATGTACAGCCCAGCAGACGCTCGAAGAGGTGGTGAGCAACGTGGGTGGTAATGCAACCAACCCAGAAGATGAGGTCGGCAAGATTCTCGGTCGCTTTGAAGTTCGTGCCTCCTTACAGGGAACATCCCCAGAATACATCACTCAGAAGCGTATTCTCGACAAGAAGGGCGATGTGGAAATCTTGCTCGCTGATATGTATAACAAGAACAAGGCAAGATTGGATGCACAGTTTGTTCTTCCTAGTACTTACAAAACTTATAAGGACAAAGACAACTTTGCAGCCTACTATCCTTTTGTGCCCTATCAGTTCCAACTCATCAAAAATGTTCTCGATGCTTTTGAGCAGCTGAACTTTGTAGATAAGCAGGTGAAAGGCAATGAGCGTTCGCTCATAAATATCACTTATTCCATCGCCCGTGACACACAGGAAATGGAAGTCGGAGAATTTGTCCCGTTTGACAAGTTTTTTGGTGCTATGGTGCAAGGTTCCATGCAACACCTGGGACAAAGGGCTTTTCAGAATGCTCGCCAGGCACTCGAAGTTATCGAAGACGAGAAGAAACAAGCCTTCTACCGCCGTGTGGTATATGTTCTCTTTATGATATGCAACCTGAAAGAGGAAGATAAACAACAGTTCTCTGCTACCATTGACAATGTAGTTACTTTACTTATGACTAAGATAGATGAAAGTAAAGCAGCTATCAAACAAGATGTCTCTTCTGTGCTTGCATATCTGATTGACAAAGCCGTAATCAGAAAAGTCAAAACTGATTCCGGCTCTGAGATTTACGAGTTCTTCACAGAGGAAGAATCCAAGGTGGCTCAAATCATTAAGAACCAGCAGGTAGATAGTAACACCTATAGCGATGAGTTGAGGAAGATATTCTTCGACTACTTTGGCAACCCATCGAATAAGGAGACTTTTGCCACACGCTCCTTTAATGTCGGTGTCAACATTGATGGACGCAATTTCCTTAGCAACAATGCCGACGTAAATGTTGATTTTGTCACTACTGCAAGTACTGACTCGCCAGACCAATATGGCTTTAGTTTAACTAACACCCCACAGGGAACACACCTTGTGTATTTCCTCTATCCTTTATTCAAGGATAACCAGGAACTTCGCGCTAATTTTCTGTACTATTGTCGTGTTCAGCGATTCGCCCAGGAACCAGCTATCAGTGAGGAACGCCAGCGCACCAAGTTACTTTTTCAACAGCGTGCCAAGGAACTATATGCTAAAGAAATCAAACCACAATTTGAGAAAATCCTTGAAGCATGTCCTGTAATCTCATGCGGGGCGGTTCTTTCACCCTCAGAAACAGGAACAGCCAAGAAAGCAGAACGTTACAAGACCTTGTTAGCACGTCACATGGAGTCGTTGTATCAGTTCGCCAAGTTGGTTGACAATAGAGAGGTTCCCAAAACACAGTCAGATTTGTCTGCAAAGATTCTTCGTCCTGTAGAAGAAACAGCCGTCAAGATGCCACTAAGCACACCTGAGAAGAAAATTAAGGATTGGCTTGATCGTCAACCCCATGATGTGACTGTTTATGATGTCATACGCCAGTTTGCCAAAGTTCCTTATGGGTGGAGTGACTTTGCAACCATCTATTTCCTCAATGAGCTGGTTCGCCGTCATGAGTATGCTTTCAACTACAACAACAATCCCAACGTGAGCCGTGAAGACACGGCCCGCAACATCGTCCGCGATGCAAGTAAGTTCACTGTAGAGAAAGCCCAGGCTATCTCACAGGAGATACTTAATAGTTTCATTGAGGCATGGAAACACATCTTCAATGTTATGTCGGTCAAAGGCAGTAATGACAGTACAGAGCTGTTCCGAAACTGCAAGGAGACCGATGATAGTGCTCTGAATAAACTCCTGAAGAACTACCGTGAGCTTTCGCGTAAAGTAAATGGCTGCCCATTTGCCCATACCATAGACGAAGCCATTATACTCATGGAGAAGTGGCTTACCGTGCGTGATCATCAGAAGTTCTTCGAGACCATCATAGCCGCTAAGGATGAAGCCAGCATACTCTTTGATCGTTGCAAGAGCATCAACACATTCTTTGGCGATCATTTTGAAAACTATCAAAAGATACGAAAATTTATTGATGAGAATCGTGATAATTTCGGTTTCCTCGATTCCGATCAGCAAGTATCTGTTGCTACGCTCCGTGCAATTAACTCTGATGAAGAGCCATGGAATCAGATGCCGGCATACATGAAGTTGATGAAGACCATAAACGGTCAGTTGCAAGAAAAAAAGAAGGAACTCGTGGCAGAAATAACAACTAAGTACAATATCATCTTTGATGATTTGGAAAAGTATGCCAGCGACATGCGAGTTGCCCGTGATAAGTTTGCCAAGCGTGATATAACTATTTCCCTGAAGACCAGTACAAACAACTTCTACGCTCTTCAGGCTAATATTAATAATTCTCCGGCCTTCTACGAAGAGGAGATGCATAAAATCAATGCTGAAATTCAAAAGAAACCGGATAAGCCTGTTCCCCCTACGAAAAAAGATGAAGACGGTGGCAAATCTGTTCCAGACGATAAAAAAACACCTCCAGAGTCAAGACCGCGTATTCGTAAGGTGGTTACGCTTTCTACCCATACAACTGAACCTATGCACACAGAGGCAGATATTGATTTATACCTGCAATCTCTCAAAGTGCAACTCATGCAGTATTTAGGTGAAGATAACGACATAATTGTTAATTAATCAATGGATACAAATAGATTGAAACGCTTCGCTACAGAAGCACGCAACATATTGATGCAAGGAGTCGCCCATCGCTTCACGGCTTTGGGTTTTCTCCCAGATGGCAATGTAACGGAAGAACCGATACCGATGGGAGGTGGAGCCACCTTTATGGGTGACACTGTTTCTGAAGACTTCTATCAGAAGTGGTGCTCACTCCAAAGTGCCGTGAACAATCATAGTCTTGAAGAAGTGGCCGAGGAAGCAGCCTACACCTGGTTTAACCGAATGGTGGCCATTCGCATCATGGTGAAGAACGGACTAATCTCGCCTGTCCTTCAGTACGAGAACGAGGGCGTACACATTCCGCTTCTTGTAAGCGAGGCACGTCAAGGACGAATGCCGGTCATGAGTGCCGATGACCAGCGAAAGCTTGAAGACCTTCTGCTGGATGACAGTAAAACCGATGAGCAGTTCCGCATCCTGATTGTGGCATTCTGCCATTCCAACCCTGTCATCAACAGTTGTTTCGGTCATATCAGTGACTATACAGAACTGCTTCTACCTACTAATATCTTGGCAGAAGGTGGATTTGTGGATATGCTTAACAATACAGAGTTTATCACAGAGGAAGATTATCATTCCCCGGAACTCATTGGCTGGCTGTATCAGTTCTATATCTCAGAGAAGAAGGACGATGTGTTTGCCAGCTTCAAGAAAGGTAAGAAAGCCGAAGCTAAGGATATTCCAGCTGCCACTCAGATTTTCACGCCCAACTGGATCGTGAAGTACATGGTGCAGAATACCATCGGGCGCATTTATCTTGATAACAATCCCTACGAGGAAGATGTTCAGAAAAACTGGAAGTACCTTGTTGAGCCAAGTGAGCCTACTCCCAAAGAGAACATCTTACGCTATGATGACCTGAAGGAGTTGAAGTTTGCCGACCTTGCATCTGGTTCTGGCCACATCCTCAATGAGGGCTTTGATATGCTCTATGATCTCTATATACTCGAAGGTTATAGTCGAAGTCAGGCCATCGAAAACATTTTCCGCTATAATCTCACTGGTGTTGACATAGACACTCGCGCCAAGCAGTTGGCACAGTTTTCCCTGTTGCTTAAAGCATGTCAGAAGGACAGCAGTTTTGCTGATGCCCATATCATGCCTCGCGTATTGGATATGCCGGAACCATATCCATACAAGGACAACCTGCGTGACACGCTCCCGCACTTCTTCCTTGGTGGTAATCAGGAAATAATTCAAGAGGTTTGCGATGCCATCAACCTTATGGATCAAGCCAAAAACCTCGGCAGCATTATGAAGTTCAATATTTCGGAGAGAACTCGCAATGCCATCATGATTCGAATGAAGGAATATGAGATGGAAACTCATATTCCCGAAGCAATATGCGAGCTGATGCCGTATATGAGTATTATCCTTGCCCTAACAGAGAAATATTCTGCTTTGGTAATGAATCCTCCATATATGGGAAGTGGCAACATGAATGTAGAACTGAGCAATTACGTCAAATCTAATTATTCGGATGGCAAGTCTGATATGATGACAGTATTCATGATTGTAGCAGAAGATAGAACTATTAATAAAGGTAAGTACTCTATGATTAACTTACCATCATGGCTTTTCCTTTCCACTTTTGAAAATATACGTCTGCAAATTGTTAATAACTATCATATAGATAGTTTGATTCACATGGGTCGTGGTATATTTGGCATTGATTGGGGGTCAGTTGCATTTACTATTTCAAAATGTAAAAGCACTGCTAAAGGTTGTTATTTCAGGCTACATAAACGAAATTTTCAACATATTTACTATTACCATATAGAACAATTATTCCTTAATTCTATTAAGAATCATTCTTATAAGTATGATTTTGACGATTATAGGGATGATAATGGAGTAAATACAACTTTTGAACATAATGATGAAGGATTGCAATTATATTATGAAGCGTTGCAATCAGAGTTTACTGTTATACCAGGTTGTCCAATTGGATATTGGGTTAGTGATAAAATACGTGAAACCTTCACAACGAAACGACCATTGTCGGCGGTGGCCAACCCTTGTGTTGGCCTACAAACCGCCGACAATGGTCGTTTCGTCCGCTCATGGTTTGAAGTGAGTAAATGCCGAATTGGATTCGGTTTTGAAAATGCCGCGTTAGCGGCTCGCTCACAAAAAAAATGGTTCCCATACAATAAAGGTGGTGCTTTTAGAAAATGGTATGGAAACCAAAGTTATGTTGTTAATTGGGAAAATGACGGAGAAGAGATTCGTAATTATAAAGGTGCTGTAATTAGAAATCCTAATACCTACTTTAATGAAAGTATAAGTTGGTCAAAAATTTCAGCTGGAAGTATAGCCTTCAGGCAGTTCCCCTGTGGTTTTATATATGATGTTGCCGGAACAAGTTTGTTTCCATTCGATTATTCTCATAAATATTTTTATATTGGTGCAGTTAATTCAATTGTAGTAAGATATATACTTACTATCTTGGCACCTACTTTAAATTATGAAGTAGGTCAAATTGCCATTTTACCAATTTCAGAGAATTACAATTCTGAGGTTGAAAAACTGGTACAATCTACTATAAGAATATCACGAAAAGATTGGGATGCACAAGAAACGTCTTGGGATTTCCAGCGTAACGAACTCCTGACAATGGACGAGCAGGTATTGTTTGACAATCTTGATTACATCATTGAGAAGCATTATAAAGAGACTGGAGAGCATATCTGTATCGACCCTGCTGCACCTCAACCAGAAAGTGTTGAATGGTGCTATGATACCTATTGTACGAAATGGGAACGTCTCTTTATGCAACTCCATGATAACGAAGAGGAGTTGAATCGTCAGTTTATTGACATCTACGGTCTGCAAGACGAACTGACTCCAGATGTCCCTTTGGACGAAATCACCATCCTACAGCAGGGAGAGATAAAGATAGAGGACAATGAACTGAAATGGAATGCTGACGTTGTGATGAAGCAACTCATCAGCTATGCCGTAGGCTGCATGATGGGACGCTATTCCATTGACAAGCCCGGACTAATCCTTGCCAACCAAGGCGACAGTCTGGAACAATTCAATGAGAAAGTTCCAGACAGCCGCTTCGAGCCAGACGATGACGGCATCATTCCGCTGATGTCAGCGCAGAGCGACTTTGCAGATAATGCGACCATCCGCTTCAAACAATGGCTCGTTGCAGCCTTTGGCGAGAGTTCATTAGTTGAGAATCTGAACTTTATTGAGAAGTGTTTGGGCAAGAGCATCGACGACTACTTTGTGAAGGACTTCTGGAAAGACCACAAGAAGATGTACCAGAACCGTCCTATCTACTGGCTGTTCTCATCAAAGAAAGGTGCCTTTCAGTGCCTGGCATATATGCATCGAATGAATGCCTATACAGCTGAGCGAATCCGAACGAAGTACCTTCTTCCCCACATCGAGTGGCTGATACAGAAGCAAAGTGAGATGGAAGCTAACGCTGCCAACCTCAATGCTCGTGAACGCAAGGAGCTTGACAACATCGGCAAGCAGATTGAGGAGTGCCGTGAATACCACGACCGCCTCCATGTCGTAGCCGATGAACAGATAGCCTTCGACCTTGATGACGGAGTAGTAGTCAATTTCGCTAAGTTCGGTGATGTATTGTCGAAATTAAAGTAATGATGGACAAAGATTTAGAACGTCTTATAAAGTATATACGTAAAGAAGATGTAATCCTCTTCATTGGTTCTGGCTTTTCATTCAAAGCCGGAGCTCCACATGTATGTGATATAATAGAGGAAATTCTTAAAGAAGGTGGCGAAGAATTCGCATCTGAAAACAAGGGTAAAAGCCTTAGAGATGTTTCTGAATCATTTGTTGAGTTGTGTGATGGTAGGAACGATTTGATTTCACTATTAGGCAAGTTATTCAATTTTGAGATTAAAGACACATCTGACCAAGAGATTCTACGTAAAATTCCTCATTTCAAAACAATCTTTACAACCAATTACGACACTCTTTTAGAAACTGCTTATCCACAAGCAGAAAGAGTTGTTATAACAAGTAATGAAGGTTGTTCTTATGCCGATGATAGAATTGTCAATATTTATAAGGTGCATGGTGATATTACAACCCTTAATGCACCTGATGGAATCATTATCACCGAGTCAGACTATCAGAATTACTTCAAAACAGGTAGATACGAACTTATTTGGGAAACTCTAAAAATCGCTTTTTCAAAAAAACACATACTATTTATTGGATATAGCCTTGAAGATGATAACATTATTGATATTATAAAGGCTGTTAGAAGTTGTATTGGAAAAAGCATGAAAGGAATGTTCCTAGTTGCTCCAGGTTTGGCAAGTCCTAAAACCGAGCAACTGAGAGCAAATCATGTTACCTATATTGATGCTTATGCCGATGAAGTTCTATCAACCGTATTAGCATCAATAAAAGATAATATTGCCGACGATGTACGACACAATAATGTTAGTAAAGAGACTTTCGACAAATTTGTTGAACTTAATGCCGACCTTTTCTCTACGATACACAAAACCGAAGAAGGAAATGTTATTCAAGACATTGAAGTTAGAAAAGGACGAAAGCGTGAGGACACCATTCAATTCACAATACCAATAGAGCTAAAAGAAACTATTGATCAAAACAAGTTTAATGATAAGATAACAGTTATTGGGTCTTCTATTCAGGTACCAGCTTACAGAATAGGGGCTGAAAAGATGATTAAGTTTAGTCACTATATAAATGGTATTAGGATTAACAGCAAGGAAGATATTTCATGTTTGTATGTCGCCCCCATGATTGATAAGCATGAATCAAAAATGAAAATTCCTTCAATAAAGTTTGCGGAACCAGTAATTGTTGTCAAATATGCTCATAACAATATTGTTCATATTGACATGGAAACTCCGATATGTTTTATAAAGTTTGAGATTCATTTTGGCAACAATATGATTCAAAATGTTTCATCAAGAGTTCAGAGTAAAGACACATACACTAATAATACGGAAGCTTTAAAGTGGATAGACGCTCTAATTGCAATGTCGAAAAAAGGCAATTGCATAAAAATAGACGGATTAGATTTTACTCCTAATAACACAAATAAACGCGCAATAGCAGAATATAGAAAAGTAAAAGAGTATTATTCCACTATTCGTGATATTGAAAACGATACTGATGTTTCATTTACAAAATACAATCAGTACTCGGAATCTAATTACCTCAACGCCTTATACCTGTATCACTACCTGACTGGTAAAGGTTTCAAACGTGATGTTCCTAAAAATGCACGTATTAAATTTGTTATAGATACGAGGAATGAAAACAACATGCCGATTGAGAAATTCGAAACAGATTCTTTCGTGATGATTCAATGTGATCCACTTGGCACAATAGAATTAAATGGCCAACAGTTCGTCATCCCATACCGAACATTGGTATTTATGGATTGTCATGCAGACAGTATAACACCTTTGAATGAATATGAGTATGAAATAGTCATGAAAGATGCCAAGAATAGTTACCAGACTTGGTGCTCTGACACTCAGCCAAAACAAGAAGGCAATGTATTAAACTTTGGATGTAAAAAATAATATGGACACAGGAAGATTAAAACGCTTCGCTACTGAAGCTCGCATGATATTGATGCAAGGGGTTAAGAACCGCTTGCAGTCCCTTGGTTTTGATTTGAAGACAGGTCAGGTACAGGAACTGCCACAGGAGATGGAGGGCGGTGCCGTGTTTATGAACGATGTGGTGAGTACAGACTTCTATCGGAAGTGGATGTCACTCTACCAGAATGTTCAGGCACGAAGCATCCGTGAGGTGGCCGAGGAAGCTGCTTACACATGGTTCAACCGCTTTATGGCCATCCGCATTATGGAGAAGCGCGGATTCATTTCACCTGTTCTGGAATACGAAAGCGAGGATATTCACATCCCTGCCATTGTAAATGAGGCTACACAAGGACGATTGCCACAAATGACGGAAGCCATACGCAGTCAGTTAATGGACTTGCTCGATGACCCAAGCAAGGTGTCAGAACAGTTTGCCCTGCTGATTGTGGCTTACTGTCACGACAATCCTATCATCAACAAGTGCTTCGGCGCGATTGCCGACTATACGGAGTTGTTGCTGCCAGTCAACATCCTCTCGGATGGTGGCTTTATTGATATGGTAAATGAAACAGAGTTTATCACAGAAGAACAGTACGCCAGTGCAGAATTGATTGGATGGCTCTACCAGTTCTATATCTCAGACCGTAAGGACGAAGCCTTTGCTAAGAAAGGAAAGTATGACCCTGATGAGATTGCCCCTGCCACACAGATCTTCACACCCAACTGGATTGTGAAGTACATGGTGCAGAACACCATCGGACGCATCTATCTTGACAACAATCCTTATGAAGAAGAGTTAAAAGATAAATGGAAATACCTTGTGGAGCTTACAGAGAAGACTCCCAATGAAGCCATCTTCCATTTCGAAGACCTTAAGGACTTGAAGACTGCCGACCTTGCTTCGGGGTCTGGCCATATACTCAATGAGGCATTTGATTTGCTTTATGACCTATATGTCAACGAGGGCTATAGCCGTACGGATGCCATCAAGAACATCTTCCACTATAATCTTGTTGGTGTTGATATTGACACTCGTGCCAAGCAACTGGCTACATTCGCCTTGCTGATGAAGGCTTGTGGAAAAGACAAGTCTTTCCTCGATGCCAAGGTGATGCCAAGAGTGTATTCTATGCCTCGACCAATCAACGAAGTCTTGCCCAACTATGATGCCGCACTTCCCAACTTCTTGATGGGAAGTAACCAAAAGATGTTGGAGGAACTGAGGCAATCACTGAAGCTGATGAACAATGCTGATACTTTGGGCAGCATCATGAAGTTCTACTTGTCTGATGCAACCAAAAATACGGTGATGGTTCGTGTTGAAGAATATGAGGAGCAATTAGCACAAGGTGAGATTGTTACAGAAGAGAACCGTCTGTTGCTGCCATATATGCGTATCATTTTAGCTCTTACTGACAAGTATGCTACAATCTGCATGAACCCACCATATATGGGAAGTGGACGCTTCGACACTACGCTTTCTAACTATGTGAAGAACAACTATCCCAAGAGCAAAGCAGACCTCTTTGCAGTGTTCATGGATGTTGCAATAGACCGTCTGGCTGATTGTGGCAAGTACGGTATGATAAACATGCAGAGTTGGATGTTTCAGACTTCATTTGATGATCTTCGTAAAAGTGTCCTCGAAAACGCCCATATTGATAGTCTGCTTCAACTTGGTCCACATACATTTGATGAGCTCTCAGGTGAAGTGGTTCAAAACGCATCATTTGTCATCACGAATATAAAAGATTCCACTTACAGCAGTGGAATTTACTTCCGCTTGGTGGAAGGGAAGAACTGTGCGGATAAAGAGAATATGTTTTTCCGTGCAATAACCACAAATTCTTCAAGAACAAGTGAGATTTATTTTAACTCGGTTTCTCAGAAAGATTTTGAAAAGATTCCTGGAAATCCTATTGTTTATTGGATAAGCGATACTGTTGTGTCCTTATTTGATAATGTTTCAATAGGTGAATTAGCTTGGGGGTCAAAAGGAATAATAACTGGAGATAATTCCAGATTCATGCGGTTATGGCATGAAGTATCTGACTCGAACATTCGTTTTAATGCGAAATCTTATGAAGATACAATAAATTCTATCGAAAAATGGTACCCAATAACTAAAGGCGGTAGTTATAGGAAATGGTATGGTAATAACGAATATATTATAAATTGGAAAGATAACGGGTATGAAGTAATTCGTTGTGCTAAAGCCGAAAAGCGAAATTGCCAGGATTATCAAGATAAATACAAATTTCAACCATCATTTTCATGGGGAGATGTTTGCTCAAACTCTCCATCCTTCAGATTTACATGTAACTCTTTATCTGAGTCTAAGGGTATGTGTCTTTTTTCTATTGGTGGAGATATTTATGAAATTGGAGGTTTCCTAAATACATGCGTAGCAAAGAATTTGTTACTTGCTTTGTCGCCAACGTTGATGGTTACAGCTGGAGCAATAAGCAAATTACCTTTTATAAAGGCTTTAGATAAAACAAAAGAGTTGGTAAAACTCAATATTTCAATTTCAAAGGATGACTGGGACTCCCACGAAACATCTTGGGACTTTGAGAGCAATCCCCTTGTCGCTCTATGCAACCAATTCAGAAATGATGGTTGTAATGCCACATCCTACCGCATAGAGAACTTCGTGAAGGAGTTCGAAGAACTATGGGAAGCCAGATTCTATCAGCTCAAAGAGAATGAGGAAGAACTGAACCGTCAGTTCATAGAGATTTATGGCCTGCAAGACGAGCTGGAGCCTTTTGTTCCGACACGAGAAATCACCATCCTTCAGCAAGGAGAGATAAGTATTGTTCCAGCACCAGGCGATGATTCTGGTTATGGTGATACCATCCGCTGGAACAGGGATGTCTTGATGAAGCAGCTCATCAGCTATGCCGTTGGCTGCATGATGGGACGCTACAGCATTGACAAGTCTGGACTTATCCTTGCCAACCAAGGTGACGGTCTGGAGCAATACAACGAACAAATTCCCAATAGCCGTTTTGAGCCAGACGATGACGGCATCATTCCTTTGATGTCAGCACAGAGCGACTTTGCAGACAATGCCACCATTCGCTTCAAGCAATGGCTCGTAGCAGCCTTTGGCGAAGCTTCTTTGGTCGAGAACCTGAACTTCATCGAGAAGTGTCTTGCTAAGAGTATTGATGACTATTTTGTGAAAGACTTCTGGAAAGACCATAAGAAGATGTATCAGAACCGTCCAATCTATTGGCTGTTCTCATCCAAGAAGGGAGCTTTCCAGTGCTTAGCATACATGCACCGTATGGATGCCTATACTGCTGAGCGAATCCGTACGAAGTACCTCCTGCCACACATCGAGTGGCTCATCCAAAAGCAAAACGAGATGGAGGCAAATGCTACCAACCTGAACTCCCAAGAGCGCAAGCAGCTTGACAATATAAGCAAGCAGATTGATGAGTGCCGTGAATATCATGACCGCCTCCATGTCATTGCTGACGAACAAATCGCCTTCGACCTAGACGATGGCGTGGTAGTCAACTACGCCAAATTCATGGATGTGTTGGCAAAAATAAAATAATATCGAAATCATTAAATAACTATGGTACAAGATAAGATTTATCAATATTTCGAACGAGATCCAGAGCTGAAGGTGCTGTTTATCTTCAACGATGAGTTCTTGGCTGCTGAGTTAGAAACATTGGAATGGCGTAGCGGTTATCGCTACGTTGACTTCAAAGGCGACTGGTTCACTGTGAAATATAACTTGGATAACGACTGGCAAAACGACAAAGTCATCCTGATGATGCACCAGGCATCACCCTTGCAGTTTAAGTCTTTGCAGAAAGACTTCCCTTTGCTCGATATGCTGGTAGCCAATATGGAATATCATAATCAGGACTATGCTGCCTTTATCCAGCAATACGGATTGCCAGATACAGACAGGAATATGGTGCGCTTCGTCGAAAAGAATATCCAGCAGTTGCAGTCTGACAAGATGATGCGTCTATTTACTCCTTATTATCAAGACAAGAGTATTACGACCGACAAGTTCATTCGAGGTTTCATCAGCAGTTATATGGGACAGCAACGCATTCTCGATTGGGATGCGATCATTGTCAGATTCCTGCTTCTAGGACGTGGAAGCGAGCGTCAGAAACAATCCGATTTCTTTGTTAAGATGAGAGGCTGTAAAGACGTTTCGGAAGCATTGAAGCAGAAGATGACAGGTATTTTCGGAGTTACGTTTGATGAAAACAGTGAATCCAAAATCAGTGCAATTATCAAGGTAATGAAGTATAATGCCATTGTGCAGAACCTAGCCCCTGTTGACGCGGACAACTATAAGCAAAACCGCATAAATGACAGTATTGCTTTACAACAGATGAACCGTATCTTAGAGTTAGCACTCAGTCAGGAGAAATCTGCCAAGGCATTAATGGAAGTTTTCGAAGAATTAGGCTCAGACATCCGAGATGAAGAGCTGATTCGCTGGTACGGTACAGAAGCTAACTTCTATTTCGTCCCTGAAGCCTTGTGTTTACCCATCATCAAGACCCTTATGGAGACGAAAATCGACAATGAGCCAGAGGTTGTCATTAACAGAATTGAAGACTTACTTTTGAAGCACAATGATCATGGCATGATGGCCCAAGTGATGGACTACAGCTTACTTGTGGCTAAGTTCTATCAAAAGGCTTTGTCTCTTGGTTCTCTGACACTCAACACTCCCGATGAGTATGTGATGCGATACGAGGAAGACTACTATGTCATTGACCAACTCTATCGTCAGGCAGAGGAGCTATACTTCAAGATTGATCCATCATGTGCTCTCTTTACTACCATCCAACAAATAAAGAGCAATCTCGATCAGAATTACAGTAAGCTATGTAACCGCATGAATCTGGAATGGATTCGCTGCGTCAAAGAGGCTGGTGGCATGAAGGAGGTACATCTACTGCGACAGAATGATTTCTACGAAGAACGAATCAAACCTATGCAGAAAAAGGTCGTAGTTATTGTGAGTGATGCCCTACGCTATGAAGTGGCCCAGGAACTGATAGGCGAACTGGCCAAGTCACGTCACATTGCGAACATAAAGCCCGCTCTTGCCATGCTGCCTACTGAAACAAAATATTGCAAACCTTCGTTACTTCCACATCGTGAGCTGAAACTCTTTGGACAGGGCGACTGTCAAGATATGTCTGTCGATGATAACATCCTCAATTCAACAGAGAAACGCTCTGCCCATCTGCAAAGATACAGGGATGGAGGTATCTGCGTTCCATTTGAAACTGTAGCAGAATACAATACTGACAAGAACCGTGAAATCTTCAAGCATTCATTGGTCTATATCTTCCACGATATGATAGACAAGACTGGACATGATGGCAATGCCAAGCAAGTGACTCAAAGCTGTAGAGAAGCTATCAGCGAACTTGCTACTATGATACCGAAGATTCATGCCTCATACAATGTAACCGAGGTCTATGTTACCAGTGACCACGGTTTTCTCTTCAATGATATAGAGTTTGCAGACAAAGACAAACACAAGATTGAAGAGGAGACGATGGAGCGTAGTTCCAGATATTACCTGACACATTCAGACAAGGAGGTGAATGGAATCGCAAAGTTCCCTCTTAATGAAGTTTCAGGTATGACAAATGGCGACAGCGTCTTTGTTGCAGTTCCACAAGGTACAAACCGCCTTGCCGCACCTTCTGGAGGCTACATGTTCACACATGGTGGCGCTTCCATGCAGGAAATAATCATACCCGTGATTACCAGCAGACAGGAACGTACCGACACCAAGCAGCCTGTAGGCGTAATGGTACTTGACAGGAAGCTCTCCATGCAGGCTTCGCGTTTGCGTTTCAAACTCTTGCAGACTGAAGCTGTTTCTATGGAGATGAAAGAACGGATAGTCAGGGTCGCCGTCTATTACAACGATGAGCCTGTTACACCTATTAAGGATATTGTTTTGGACAAGACAGATCCATCACTGGATAATCGTAAGATACAAGTTGACCTGACACTCAATAGAAATGTTGATGCGAAGGTCTTACAGCTGAAGGTCTTTGATGCAACGGATGAACAGATGCTGAATCCTATCATCAAGGAAAATGTTACTAATAACACATTAATTGAAAACGATTTTGATTTCTAACAATATGGAGCTACAGCAAAAAGTAATGAATGCCTTTATTGGCAAAGTTGTAAGAAAGGACTTGGCCTTTCTGGTTAAAGGAGGTCTGCCCGTACCGACTTATGTTTTGGAGTATTTGCTAGGACAATATTGTGCCAGCGATGACGAAGAAGTGATTAACGAAGGACTTGAAAAAGTCAAACAGGTCATTAAAAACAACTATGTTCACCGTGCTGAATCAGAGTCAGTGAAGGGCATCATCCGCGAACATGGGAAGCACCGTATTATTGACAAGGTTACAGTCATTCTCAATGAACGTAATGACGAATACAATGCCACCTTTGCCAATTTGGGCTTGTCTGGTGTGCCCATCGGAACAGAATATGTGCGCAAGAATCCGAAGCTTCTTTCCGGCAATGGAGTATGGTGTATTGTCACTATTGGCTACATCCCTGGCGAGGATGTAAAAGTACGTTGGGATATTCAAAATTTGAAACCCATACAGATTTCCAATATTGATCTTGATGATTATATTGAGCAAAGGCAGAACTTCACTACTGAAGAATGGCTTGATTTCATGATGCACACAGTAGGTCTGAATCCAGAAGCCATGAACCGACGTGAGAAGTTTATCACACTTGCTCGTCTATTACCCCATGTAGAGAACAACTACAATTTTGTAGAACTAGGACCAAAGGGAACTGGTAAGAGCCATGTTTTCCAGGAGCTGTCTCCTTATGGAGTATTGGTAAGTGGTGGAGATGTTACCTCTGCAAGGCTATTTGTGAGAATGTCTGGCAAAAGAGAGGAACTGGGACTTGTTGGCTACTGGGATGTTGTTGCATGGGATGAGTTCGAGCAACAGAAAGGCCGTGCCGTCGATGCCGTCTTGATTGACACCATGCAGAACTATCTTGCCAACAAATCCTTTAATAGAGGTAAGGGTACTCATGAAGCCAGTGCGTCTATGTCATTCGTTGGCAATACCAAGCATACTGTTTCCTATATGCTGAAAAACTCACATCTTTTTGAAAGCATACCGACATCATTTATTAAAGGTGCTTTCCTCGACCGTATCCATCTGTATAATCCAGGATGGGAAATTAAGATGCTGAAAAAGGATAGTTTTTCAAAAGGATATGGCCTGATAACAGACTATATTGCCGCAGTCCTTCACGAACTACGAAATGATGACCGAACTGCTGTATTAAAGGAATATGCAAAGTTTGACGGTTCACTTTCAGAACGTGATCATTTAGCCATCCGTAAAACCTTCTCTGGTATGATGAAGTTGATATATCCTGATGGTAAGATGACCGATGACGAGGCCTATGAATTAATCGACTTCGCTGCCGAGTCTCGTAAGCGTGTGAAGGATCAGCTTTATGTCATTGATGAGACCTTCATAGCCGAACCCGCCAAATTCGAGTATCTCAATGTGAAGACAGGAGAGAAACGAACAGTCCTGACATTGGAGCAGATAGAGAATGACTTCATTCCCTTGCATGAGCGTAAAGCCCAGGCAGAGGAAGAAGATTTTACAACTTTTGCAGAGGAAGACAATTCTGGTACGGACAATAAAGACCTTTCGACAGAAAAGCCAAAGGATCAGAGTCAAAGTACGGTTTTGCCAAAAGCAAAGCGGCTGGCATCCAAATATATAGAAGTACGCGCAAACCAGTCTAATGTTTCATACAAGAAGCTTTTTGGAGACTATCTTGCTACCGCTTCTCATATCGTCATCACGGATCCATACATCAGAGCACCATTCCAGATTGATAACCTCGTAGAATTTATCCAGACATGCCGAGAATGTTGTGAAAACAACGAAGAGCTATACATAGAGCTGCATACTCAGAATGACGACGAGAAGATACCTGAGATGATAGACACCTTTGATGACCTCAAAGACGAGTTGGCTGCTGTGGGCATTGATTTCGCTTACTATTTCGATGCTGATCACGACCGTGACATCAGTCTAGATAATGGTTGGAAAATCATTCTCTCCCGGGGCCTCGATATTTTTGAAAAATTTGGGCGTTTTTCTCTCGGTAGTGTTAGACAAGCAAATCGTCGCTGTCGTGAATTTAGCATCACTTACGTAATGGAATAGAATATGAGAAAACTATTGATGTTGCAACACCAAGAATAACGAGGGACTGCAACATCAATAGTTGCAAGGAGGCTGAATACTGCCAGATCAAGTTTCAGATTGGTCTTAAATAAGATTTTCATCCGGATGGAATTAGATAAATATGGGAAAAAAGCTTTAGACTTGGTGATGAAAGGCAATTCGCTCTTCATCACAGGCAAGGCAGGCACAGGTAAAACCACTGTGCTTCGTGAAATCACGGCTCGTTGTAAGCGATTACGACGTAGTGTCGTGGTGCTTGCTCCTACTGGCATTGCAGCCAAGAATGCCAAAGGAGTTACCATACATTCTTTTTTCCATCTTCCTCTTGGACTGTATTTGCCAGGAATGAGGATGAGGAAACTCTATGCTCTCAATGAGGAAGAAATGAGTATTGTCAGAAACCTCGACCTGATTATCATAGACGAAGTAAGCATGGTTCGTTGTGACCTTATGGATGAAATCGATGACGTACTCAGGCATTATAGAAGAGATACACGGCCTTTCGGCGGTGTGCAGGTGGTCATGTTTGGCGACCTGTATCAACTGATGCCTGTCGTCACAGATGATGATTGGGAACAATTGAAAACTAAATACGAGTCTGCCTATTTCTTTAATAGCTATGTCTTGAAAAGAATTGACTGTCCGATGTTTGAGTTAAGGAAAGTATACCGTCAAAATGACAATAACTTTATCACCTTGCTTAATAATGTAAGGTTGGGCAAGGTATCTCAAGCAGAACTGAGAGAGTTAGCGGGGCGATATAGGAAGAATTTTGTTCCTGGAGACAACGCCGGATATATTAGACTGACTACCCATAATCGCAGAGCGAACAGTTACAACTGGAGAAAAATGAACGACCTTTCAGGTCAAACATATGAGTATAAAGCATATATAGAGGACTTCTTCCCGAAAGAAGAATTTCCTACAGATTACTGTCTTCAGTTAAAAGTGGGTGCTAGAGTGATGTTCATCAGAAACGACAATAATTATGGTCAGTATGTCAATGGCACCTTGGGAACAGTCGTTTCACTTAGAGAAAGGAGCATAGAGGTTCGCATAGATGACGGAACTGTTATCGATGTGGAAAGGCAGACGTGGGATTTCTACCGTTATCATATCAATAAGAAAACGAAAGAGATAGAACCAATTCTTTGCGGTTCTTTTAAACAATACCCGCTTAAATTGGCCTGGGCTATGACCATTCACAAGAGTCAGGGCCTCACCTTTGACAAGGTGATTATTGACGCTGGTAAAGCGTTTACCTACGGACAAGTGTATGTTGCATTGAGTCGGTGTAGAAGATTTCACGGTATTATTCTAGTTTCGCCTATCAAGGAGGAGATTATTAAAACCGATCCTGTTGTTACCGAATATATGAATTCTGTAAGAAGAATCACAATTGACAATGAGCCGGTTGATGATAAGTCAAGACATCTCTTAGCTATTACTGGCCCACAGAGGACGTTATGGATGATACGAGATGGTATGACTCCTCAGCAAGTTGCAAAACAGACCGATCAGCGCATAGAAATTATTTATGGACATATCACGAAACTGATAGAAGAAGGTGAACTTGAAGCAAAAGATTATGTTGATGAAGATGTGTATAGTTCCATCCTTATCGCACTCGGTCAATATGGTCTTGATGCAGATTTGAAAGAGATAAAGACAGAATGTTGCTCTGGTACCAAATATGCAGACATCAGAATGGTTATCGCAGACATCAAAAGACAAGGTCTTGAAGAGGACTATGAAATCATTGATGATGAAACAGAAAATGAGGATTCAGAGGAAACAGAGGAAACTGATGATTCTGAGTGGTATTTCGTAGACTCCGTTCCATTTAAGAAAACAAGTAAACGCTTCTTTTCTTACAACTGTCGCGTTGTATTATCCCCATTGGGTTATTATCTTGAAGTTACTGACGAATATATCAAATTGGGAGACTATCCGGATGGCTTTTCATGTGATGAGGGCAATGTCTGGATAAAGAAACCGTTAAACAAAATAGATAGACGGATTGTTCACGAACGAGAAGAAGACTACTACCTAATTGGCACCATCAGGGAAGAGGAGAACTTAATAGTTTTCACTGATCCAGAAGGAAATGATTTTAGAATTACATTTGAGGATGATTAAAGCTTGTAATAATGGCTAATGATACAAATAACCTACCTGCTGTTCCTTACTATACTCCTGTTGAGTTGGTGGGAATTTACCGTTCTTTTCTCGAAAGAGGCAAGAGCAACAATGTGGTTTGGCTTCGTGGCATCTATCTCCAGAAACCAAATCAAAATCCACAGTGGGCAGCTTTCTATGATGAATTAAGAGACGTGAACTCCAATGTGTCAGTCACACTCAAAATAAATCGTCAAGACAGACAGAAGCTAAAACCCAACAGTCTGATACATGTAGGCGGTTTGATTGAGCTGAATCCATACAGTAATGGTACTATTCAGATAGTGGTGGCCGTCACCAGGTTTGAGATAGTAAAAGACCAATTCGTGACCGAACAAGACTTAAAGCGTTCTGAAATACGCATAGCGAAGACGAAAAAAGGATTCAAGAATGTAGATGCCATTCTTGAAGATAAGCTCTTCAGGGATGAGCGGCCAAAGGTGGCACTCGTGTTCGCTTCGACATCTATCACTATGGCTGACTTCAATGTTGGAGTAAACGCTGCTGCGGTAAAAATTGATTTCACAGAACAGCGGCAGTCATTCGGAAATGCCGCTGTTCTTGCAGCGTTCCTCAGACAACAAGATTCTGCCCAATACGATGTTATTGCACTCATTCGTGGTGGTGGTAACGGTATAGAAGCACTTGATGAGATAGAAGTGCTGAAAGCTGTATCTGAAATGAAAACCCCGGTCATCTGTGCTATTGGCCACGTCGGCGAAGAATTGTTTATGAAATCTATCGCAGACAAGGTGGCCCCTACGCCAAATGGCTTAGGACAATATTTCTCTGAAATGGTAGAGAGGGTGACTGCCAAACGAAACAATTCTCGTGCTGCCCTTGTTGAGGAGGTCAAAAAACAATTCCAGAAACAAATTGAGGAATCAAACAAGAAGAACAAGGAATTGCTCACTCAGATCGAGAAAATGACGAAACAGCAGCAGGAACAGACAAAAGCGAACAAAGAGAACATAGATAAGCTCAATGAGCAGAACAAAAAGAATCTTGAAGCTCAGCAAAAAAAGAATGACGAGGCATTAGCCAAGATCCAGGCACAGAATAAGCAACAGATAGAACAGACTCAGAAACAAAATGTAGCGTTGCAAAAACAGCTGGAGGATTTATCAAAGTCTCAGAAGACAACCTTTGATAAGCTGACAGACCAAAACAAGCAAACAAATGCTCTGCTTGAAAAGGAACGTCAACACAGTAGGGATTTAGAAAGACGGTTAGACTCTAGACCCAACAGTACTTCCATTTATCTTATAATTGCTGTTATTGCTATCGTTATCGGTTTTATAATAGCACAGATATTTAAATGAAGAAGAAAGTGGAAGCAGGGCTTAAATCCTGCTTCCACGATCAAAATGGCATATCCTCAGCCTTGTCTTTAGGAGCATCCTTTGGAGGTTCCGGCTTGTTCTTAGTTGCCTTTGCACCCTTTGCAGCCTTGGTCTTGTTGTCCTCCTTTTCGGACTTCCTGCCGGCATTGACGAAAGCGATGCTGTCTGCGTTCATGGCGAGCTGCACATGGCTGCCTCCCTCATGGTCTTCCCATATGGTAGCGGAGAGCGTTCCTTCCACCAAGACCATACGTCCTTTTGTCAGATACTCAGAGAGACGGATATGATTCTCTTTGGAACTGCGTACACGAAGCCATGTCGTCACGTTCTTACCCTTTGCATAGTCATCTACGGCGATGTCCATAGCGATGAAGCTATTGTTGTTGTTCCCTGTGATTACTTGGCAGTCCTTACCAATTCTGCCGATGGTGTGTGTATAAAGCATATTATAAATTGTTTGTGTGAAGCTGGTTAGACCTCACGTTACCTTTGAATATATTATGTTCTTGAATGAATTATCGGGTTGAGTGAGCTGGCAGGTTTTACTTATTTCACCTCATTCCCTCTTCCCGAGTTTTTTTTTCATCGGTTTATCGGTCGCTGTATAGGCTTTTACTTGCAGGTGAAAAGAGACATTACAAGTGAATGAGCCAAGGAATTTTGGATAAAATATTATCGGAATACCCTTTTGACAGTGAAACCGTTAAAAGTGGAAGGCTGTTGACAAAGATTTTATTCAAAATAGCTTGTGGTACTTGGCAAAGAACGGATGTCTCTACCTTTGCAAGGTAAAAGGCTTAATACATCAACACGAAGAAACCGAACCACATGACGAGGGAAGAGCATTGGAATGAGGTCATACTCTGACATATCAAATAAAAGGTGATACTTTAGGACATTGAAAAAGTACGCCCAATACTGTCATTGTATATTCTAAAGCTGTAAAAATCAGTCGTTTTTGCATCTTAGAGTATATAAAATCCATTCTGTTTTATTATCTTTGCCGAGCCGAAACGCATCCCTAATTTGTATCTGTTAATTCACCGCGTCAGGCAAAAGCCATTTTTGTATATATGAATTAACAGAACAAGCAAATGAGTAAAAAAAGAAAGTACATGAAACCCCGCATTGAAATTATCACAATGCAGAGTGAAAGTTCAATCATGATTCCAGTATCTGGAACTACAACTCCAGAAGAAAGCCAAGCAAAAGAAGGAATGTGGACGGATGAAGAAGATGATCTATGGAACACCAGGCATCCGAACCTATGGGATGAGGAATAATAAAACTATAAAAATATGAGAAAGATCTATTTATTATTATTGGCATTGGTTTCAATGTCAAACGTGTCGGCTGCTGTAAAGGACACTTTCAGCATTGGTGACCTGACATTCACTGTTCTAACCGAGGATGGCAACTCAGGAACGGTATCTGTCAAGGCAACTTCCACGGAGATTTCTGGTAAGGTGATTATCCCGGAGTCTGTCAGCAACAATGGTATCGTATATACGGTGACGGAGATTGCTGATCAGGCTTTTTGGAAATGCTCTGCGATGACTTCAGTGAAGATTCCAGAGTCAATCACTTACGTGGGGAGCCTTGGATTTAAGGAATGTACTTCCCTGGACAGCCTAGTGTTTCCGAATGATGATATGAAGTTCAGCTACTGGTACGTATGCCAAGGATGTACGAACCTGACTTACGTAAGGCTGCCTGAGCATCTTACAGGATTAGGCTACTTTATGTTTGCTGAATGTGAGAATCTGGAGTCAATCCGAATTCCAGAGTCATGTGTCAGCTTCCCGGACTATACTTTCTTCCGTTGTTATAAGCTGAAGGAGGTGAACATCCCATATGGTGTTCCAAGCTTGGGCATGGCAGACTTCTATGAATGCTATGAACTGGAACATCTGGACATTCCGCCAACAGTGAAAAGCATCGGCAAGCAAACATTCACCAGATGTAAGAAACTGAGGACTCTGGAGTTGCCTAATTCCGTGACGAAATTCGGGTGGTATACATTTGAGGAATGTGTTTTCAAGCATCTGACCCTTCCGTCACACATGAAGGACTTGAAGGACGGTGGATGCCTTGAAATGTGCTCAGGCATCTCTGAGGTAACAATTCCTGCAGAAATCGAGGATTTCCCTTATGGGCTTGGGACGCTTCCCAACCTGAAAGCAATCTATATCATGGGGGATTTCATTCCATCCGGGCTAAAGAACTATTCGAGGAAGAGATATGTGACCATCTATGTCAAGCAGTCGGTATTTGAGGAGAAATACTCTTCGGGAGCTTGGGAGGGCTACCGGGTGGCATACAAAATTCCTGTGGCGATGACGCATCAATACCAGACGCTATGCAGGGATTTCGACATGGACTTCTCAGATGAAACTGTCACCAATGGTTGCAAGGTATATCTGGCTTCCGGCATCAATGCCTCTCATACGAACGTGTCCGTAACTCCGATAACCTATGTTCCTTCCCGTGAACGGGCCAATGAAGAGGGATATACTGGACAGGACACCTATAATGGGGTGATTATTGAAGGTAAGCCATATACCACTTACTATTACAAAATAGGTGAAAGGGACTACTCTCAGGGAGAGAACCAGGAAAAACTGTCAGAAGACCAGACCAACCTTCTCCAAGGAGCACATCAGGAACAATGGGTGAAGACGGAAGAGGAGGACGAAGGTAGTAATCCTGTGTTAACGTATGGAATGTACGATGAAAAATTCCGACGTTATGTTTCAGATGGCTATATCAACTATAACAGGGCATATCTAAGGATTCCAGTAAGTGCTTCAGGCAATGCCAAGGAGTTCGGGTTTGATGGATGGGAAGGAGATGGAACTGCGACATCCATAGATGGAAGCAGCCTGCCTCTACCCAAACAGAGCTATTATGACCTTAACGGCATGGTGGTAAAGAATCCTCACAAGGGATTATATATCTCAAAGGGAAGAAAATACATTTTTAGATAATGAAGTCTGCCGTATGAAAAGAGCCATCAAGCAGTTATATCAGAAAAAAGTATCTGAACTGACGGTTGAAGAATTCATTTCCACCATACAATATGCAGTCTCTGGTAATACAAAAGAGTCACTGCCGGTAATACCCAAAGAAATCGCATGCGTTGATGAGAATTTCTACCGTATGATGCAGGAGCATCCTGAAAAGTACATTATAGGCATGAAAGCCCTGTCGATGTTATTAGGGTGCAGTATACGGAAAGCGCATGATCTCCGGAAAACAGGAATCTTTGACGTCGCCACTTTTACCTGTGGACAGAAGCTGATATTCAACAAGGAATTGGTAATGAATGCCTATTCAGACCACGGAATGTACTTGAAGGGTAAACTCCTACAAAACAAGATATTGGAATATAAAGCGACATCATTATGATAGTATGTATAGCAGAAAAGCCCAGCGTGGCGTTGGAGATAGCCAAGATTCTCGGTGCAAGCCAGAGAAAGGAAGGCTATTTTGAGGGTAACGGTTATCAGGTTACCTGGACCTTCGGCCACCTGTGCATGCTCAAATCCCCGGAGGACTACAAGGACATATGGAAGAAATGGCAGCTTTCGAGTCTCCCGATGATTCCTGATGAGTTTAAGATCAAGCTCATTGACACACCAGTATACAAGAAGCAGTTCAAGATTATCAAGTCCCTTTATAAAAAGGCTGCTGAGATCATTAACTGCGGTGATGCCGGACAGGAAGGAGAACTCATCCAACGTTGGGTGATGGAGCTTGCTGGCACCAAATGCCCGATTAAGAGACTTTGGATCAGTTCCCTGACAGAGGAAGCCATCCGTAATGGTTTCCATCACCTCAAAGACCAGGCCGACTTCGATACACTGTATCAGGCAGGGCTTGCAAGAGCCGTCGGAGACTGGCTGCTTGGCATGAACTGCTCACGGCTCTACACCATCAAATACGGTGGCTATGGTAATGTTCTCAGCATCGGGCGTGTCCAGACCCCGACACTTGCCATGATCGTCAATCGCCAGAATCAGATTGACCAGTTCAGGCCAGAACCCTACTGGGTACTGAAGACAAAGTACCGGGGAGCCACTTTCACATATATGGAGGGGAGTTTTTCCGTCAAGGAAGAGGGTCTGAATGCACTTTGCTATGTCATGGGCAAGCAGTTTGTCATCTGTCATATGGAAGAGAAGAAATCATCAGAGCAATCCCCTCAGCTTTATGACTTGACTTCCCTTCAGGTTGACTGTAACAAGAAGTTCGGGCTTTCCGCAGAGCAGACGCTCAATACCATACAGGGACTCTATGAGAAGAAGATGACCACCTACCCAAGGGTGGACACCCGTTTCTTAAGCGATGACATCTATCTTCAGTGTCCCCGTATTCTTACAGGTCTTAGAAAC
>Ga0256405_10003754_pt1 | contig 30585 bp, 26 predicted proteins | sample RumenRJG_02DNA_FD_189096 | JGI IMG/M metagenome (GOLD analysis project Ga0256405, IMG submission 189096) | Bovine rumen microbial communities from Lethbridge, Alberta, Canada - RJG_02 | ecosystem: Host-associated > Mammals > Digestive system > Stomach > Rumen | place: Canada: Alberta...
CCTACGACATCGCCACGCAATCAGTGGTGCTGCTCGAGAACAACGGTGTGCTGCCGCTGAAGGACGTGAAGAACGTGCTGCTCACAGGGCCTAATGCCAACTCCATCTGGGCGATGTGCGGCGACTATACCTATCCCGCCATGTCGTACTTCTGGAAGAAGGTGGAGGACGTGGCTGACCGTGACAATCCCCATATCATCAAACTACTGGAGGGCATGCAGAACCGCAAGCCCGAGGGTGTGAACGTGATGTACTCCCGTGGTTGCGACTGGACAGAAGAGGTAGAGACCAAGTTCAGCGAGCTGGGCGATGAGCGTGCATGGGAATATGAACTGCTGCACCGTAAGGTAGACAGCGGTGAGAAAGCCGATAAGGCCGAGGCTCTGAAGATGGCGAAGGAGGCTGACGTGATCATCGCCGCCGTAGGCGAGAACGTGATGCTCTGTGGCGAGAACCGCGACCGCGAGGGACTCCGTCTGCCCGGCAAACAGGAGCAATACGTCAAGGAGCTGTTGAATACAGGCAAGCCCGTGGTGCTCGTCATGTTCGGTGGCCGTGCCCAGGTGATCTCAGGCATCGCCGAGAAGTGTGCAGCCGTGATTCAGGCCTGGTATCCCGGTGAAGAAGGCGGCAATGCCGTAGCCGATATCCTCTATGGTAAGGTATCCCCCTCGGCGAAGCTCTCCGTCAGCTATCCCAACGTAGAGATCAACGAGCCCATCTGCTATAACTACAAGGCAGAGAAGGATCCGCGCGTAGCCTGGCCCTTCGGCTATGGCCTGAGCTATACCACCTTCGAGTATCAGAACCTGCAGGTGAACAGTGAGGCACAGACGACCGACGATTTCGTGGAACTGACCTTCCAAGTGAAGAATACGGGCGGGGTAAAGGCCGACGAGGTGGCACAGATCTACCTCTCGCCGAAGGACGGAAAGCTGCCCATACGGCCCATCCAACTGCAGGGCTTTGCACGCATCTCGCTGGAGCCCGGACAGACCAAGACCGTTACCACGCGGCTCTTTGTGGAACAGCTAGGCTACTACAGCCACGAGAACAACATCCGCCAATGGAACATCGAGCCTGGCACCTTCATCGTAAAGGTGGGTGCCTCGTCGGCAGACATCAAACTCGAGCAGCAACTGGAACTGAAGGGCAAGCCTCTCAGCAAGTCGCTCAGAGACAGGTATTTCTCAAAGAGTATCGTATCACAATAAATCATATCACCAACCATAAATGAGACAAGACAGTATATTACGCGTCGGCATTATCGGTGCCGGATGGATTGCCGAGAAGGCAGCCATCACCCTGAACGGACTGGAAACATGTGAGGCCTACGCCATTGCCTCCAGAACGCTGGACAAAGCCCAGGCATTTGCCGAGAAGTGGCAGATACCGCAGGCCTATGGCTCGTACACAGAACTGATCAACGATCCCGCCGTAGATCTTGTCTACATCGCCACGCCCCACTCTCACCACTATGACGTGACGAAGGAGGCGCTCATGGCGGATAAGCCCTGTCTGGTGGAGAAGGCCTTCATGGCTAACTATCGGCAGGCGAAAGATATTGTCGATCTGGCCCATGAACGGAAAGTGTTCCTGGCAGAAGCCATCTGGACACGCTATCAGCCTGTGGTGCAGATGGTGCGCGACCTGATCAGCAACGGACGGATCGGAGAGCCCAGGCTCGTGACGGCAACCCTCGGCTACTCGATGGGTGAGAAACCCCGTATCATGCGTGCCGACCTCTGCGGCGGAGCCCTGCTCGACCTCGGTGTCTATGCCCTGAACTTCGTCAGGATGTTCTTCCCTGCCGATATCGTCAGCATCGACAGTCAGTGTGTGAAGAGCAAGACAGGCATGGACCTGACGAATGCCATCACCCTGGTGCTGAGCGACGGACTGCTCTGCAACCTGCAATCGAGTGCCGCCTGTGTGGGCGACAATATCGGTGTCATCGCCGGTCCTGAAGGCAACCTGATCATCGACAACATCAACAATCCCCAGAAGATCACCGTAAACACTCACGACCGTGTGTTTGTAGAGGATATTCATGTGCCCCGGCAGATTACAGGCTACGAATACCAGTTCCTCGCCTGTCGCGAAGCCCTCATCGAGGGACTGCTGGAGCCGCGTGAGATGCCCCATGAGGAAACCCTTTACATCATGCAGCTGATGGACGAACTGCGCCGTAAGTGGGGTGTGCACTATCCGATGGACGAATAATAACCGAAATAAAAGCCAAACAAAGATGAGAAAACTATTCTTACTTACGATGCTGGCGGGAGCCACTATCTGTCAGGCTCAGGATCTGGAGCTCAACGACCGTGAATACTTCGAGCGCCAGGGTGTCAACGTGTTGGTGTTCAGCAACAGTTTCAACGGCGGATTCAACGACGAGAAGAACTCGGGTATCGAGATCATCCACCACGGGGTACGCACGGTACAGGGTGGTGCCGTCCGTCTGAATAACACCCCGGAGCAGTGGGATCTTGTGCCGAAGACCGTCAGCCGTAAGGTAGACCGTGAGAAAGGCAGCATCGAGGTAACGATGCGCTACGACGACTATGACTTCGACAGTCGCGTGGTGGTGACTGCCAAGGGTAAGGCCGTTGAGATTGCCGTATGGCTCGATAAACCCGTGCCCGAGAAACTGGCAGGGGAAGCAGGCTTCAATCTGGAGTTCCTGCCCTCGCAGTACTGGCACAAGACCTTCACGATGGACGGACGTCTGGGACGCCTGCCTCGCTATGCCGCCAGTCAGACCATCACCCGTCCCAATAGCGAAAAGCCCCGTCAGTTCAAGGGTTTCAAGACCTACGACGACAGAGGTACAGACCGTTTCGTGGATCCCTGTCCGATGGAGACAGGCCATAGCATCGTGATGGCCAGCGACACCCCTGAGCGGATGATCCGCATCAGCAGCAACGATGCCGAACTGAAACTCTACGACGGTCGTATGCTCGCCCAGAACGGCTGGTACGTGCTGCGCAGTGTGCTGCCGAAGGGAAAGACGGGTAAGGTGATTACCTGGACCGTAGAGCCCAATGCCATCCCTGGCTGGATCCGTGAACCGAATATCGGCATCTCGCAGGTAGGCTATACCCCCGAGCAGCCCAAGGTGGCCGTAATCGAGCTCGACAAGAAGGACAAGGTACAGGCTACAGCAAAGCTCATGCGTATCAAGGACGACGGTACGACGGAGGTAGCCTTCACAGGCGACATCCAGCCCTGGGGACCTTACTTTAAATATAATTATGTGAAGTTCGACTTCTCGGGCATCCAGCAGCCAGGTGTCTATTACGTCCAGTATGGCAACACCAAGACCAACAACTTCCTCATCGATGCGCATGTGTACGACAAGATCACCGATGCCACCACCGATGTGTGGGTGCCCATCCACATGAACCACATGTACGTCACCGAGGGTTATCGCACCTGGCACGGCGAGCCCTTCAAGGAAGGCTATCTGCAGGCACCTGAGAGCGACCACTTCGACCTGCACCGCCAAGGTCCCACAACTGACACGAAATACAAGCCCCTCGAACTGATTCCCGGGCTGAACATCGGCGGATTCTTCGATGCCGGCGACTTCGACATCGAGACAGGCTCCAATATCAATGTGGTGCAGAACTTCATCCGCACCTGGGAGCTCTTCAAGCCTCTGCGCGACGAGACCTTCGTCAGCCAGAAGCAGCGCTACGTGGATCTCCACCGTCCTGATGGCACACCCGATATCCTGCAGTTCATCGAGCACGGCACCCTGAACCTCGTGGCTCAGGCAGAGCAGATCGGCCACATGGCCTCTACGCTCTCCAACTCCGTCCTCGACAACTACCATCACCTGGGCGATGCCGCCTCGATTACCGATGGGCTGCACTATGATCCGAGTCTGAAACCCTATGAGGTAAGTGACGACGGCAAGTGCTCGGGTACGCCTGATGACATGTGGGCCTTCACCACGCGCAGTCCACAGCTCGACCTCCGTGCTGCCACGATGTTTGCTGCTGCCAGCCATGCCCTCAAGGGCTACAACGACGACCTTGCCGCCCGTTCCCTCACTCAGTCGAAACGACTCATGCAGGAAGCTACCGAACTCATCGCCCAGCGCAAGGCTGAAGAAGATTTTGACTGGACTGACGGTTTCGATTGGGAAAACCGCGCCCAGCAGCAGAAGCCCGACAAGAAACGTCAGAAGCTTATCGAGCGCAGCCGCAAGAACCGTGAGCTGCTCGGCGATATGGCCACCAACCTGATGCTCTACAGTGCCACACAGGAGCGACAGTATCTCTCGAACTTCGAGCAGCAGATATGGGATGCCCTTGAACTGCGCCTGGAGGCCAACATGCAGACAGCCCTCGACGCCGTACCCTATATGGACGAGGCCTACAAACAGAAGCTGCGCCCCTACGTGGAGAAATACAATGCCTATATCAAGGGCTTCGACCAGAATAATCCTTACGGTGTACCCATCGGTCTCGGCAACTGGGCTGGTGTGAACATGGTGCTCAACTACGGCATCACCGTCAACTACGCCCACATCTACTATCCCGACATCGTGAAGAAAGACGAGATCTACCGTGTGGCCAACTGGCTCTTCGGCTGTCACCCCTACCATAACTACTCGTTTGTAGCCGCCGTGGGAGCAGCACGCCCGAAGCAGGTGTTCTACGGTAACAACCGTGCTGATTTCTCGTTCATCCCAGGCAATGTGGCACCGGGCCTGCTCTTCCGCAAGCCTGATCATTTCGAGAACTTCGACGATTGGCCCTTCCTCTGGGGACAGAACGAAGGAACGATTGCCGGCAATACGCAGTATATCATCTTCGGCTCGTCGTTCAAGAATATCGTCAACAAGGAGAAATAAGCGCTGATGTTCAGACCCATCTCATCTATCCGCCAGTCACTCCCCACCCAGATCACCCTTTGGGTGGTGGGCGTTGCCGTCGTCATCATCGGCATCTGCCTGTTCCTGATCTCACACTTCGCCGAGACCTTTCATGACGACACGGGCTACAAACGATTGCTGCCGTTGGGGGTGATACTGGCCGTGATCAGCCTCATCGTCATCACCGTTCTCGTGTGGCTGCTTGTCACCCGCCACCTGAAGCCATTACAGCTGCTGGCAGGGAGTATGCAGCGCATTGCCGACGGACAGATGGAAGAGCGGATTAAAGACGGGGGGCAGCCTGACGAAATCGGACAGCTGCAAACCAACTTCGCCGTGATGCAGCGCGCCCTGGCAAACTATCTCTTTGAGATGGAACAGAAACGCAGTACCCTGAGCCGACAGAACGTCGAGTTGCAGGCTGCCTATGAACAGGCACAAGAATCCGACAACATCAAGACACAGTTCCTGAACCGGATGTCGGGCCAGATGCTGCAGAATGTAGAGTCGCTCACTGCCCTGACAGACACCATCTGCGACCATTACGATAAGCTCACCAAGGCTGAGATGATGAAGATGCAGGTAGAGATGATCTCCTACACCGACACGGTGACCATGCTGCTGAACAAGATGCTTCATACCTCAAAAGAGAACAACGCCTTATGAAGAGAGTGATCAGATACATCCGACAGCACCTGTACCTGAGGCTGGGTCTCGAGATCCTGCTCATCCTCGCCAGTGTGTTCGCCGTGTCACTGAGTATCCTCTTCTACTATTCCAAGAAACAGGCACAGGAGGCTGCTGTAAAGAAAGCCACCGAAACCCTCGACGAGACCGTGGGCAACATCACCTCCATCATGGATCATATCGAGAAGATCACTGCCGACATGGAGATACTTGTGCAAAATCACCTTCAGCCGGATTCGCTGCTGGCCTATTCGCGCCTGATGCTAGAGAAGAACCCGGATGTTCTGGGATTCACGATTGCGCTGGAGCCTGACTTCTTCCCTGAATATGGCCGTTGTTTCTCCGCCTACTCCCTCCGTCAGGGCGACAGCATCACCACCGTAGTGGAAAAACACGACTACTTCAATCAGATATGGTATAAGAAAGCCTGGATCGAGAAGCGCCATTTATGGCTGGAGCCCTACATTGACGACGCGCCAGGAATCCTGACCTCTAACGAGTACAACTACTCATACATCAAGCCGCTCTACAACAAGGACAATGAACCTATCGGCATACTTTGCACCGACCTGTTGCTGAAGTGGCTGTCGGAGATGGTCAGCGATGTCAAGCCCTACCCCAACTCATCAGCTATCATGCTGAGTCACGACGGGCACTATATCGTGCATCCGGATACTGCCAAACTGGTACGCGAGACCATCTTCTCCGACCCTGACCCGAGAGCGCGACAGGAAATCATTCCCCTTGGACAGTCTATGCTGGCGGGGCAGAGTGGTATGTGGGAGTTGGTTGTCGACGGCAAGCCTGCCCATATATTCTACAGACCGCTGAAGCGCACGGGATGGAGCATCGCCATCGTATGTCCCGACAGCGATGTGTTCAGCACTTACAATAAGATGCTGTACTCCATCTGGACCATCATCGGCATTTCATTCCTGATCCTGCTACAGCTCTGTTACCTGATCATCAGGCGAGCCATCATCCCCATCAACCAGCTTGCGAAATCGTCGCGCCAGATTGTAGAGGGCAATTTCGGTGAGAACCAGCAAGAGGAGATTGTGATTGAGCACAGTTCGAGGCCAGACATCATCGGACAGCTGCAGAACAGTTTCGGTAAGATGCAACAGGCACTACAAAGCCACCTGCACCAACTTCGCCAGATCACATTAGAGACCGAGCAGAAGAACCAGGAACTGCAGCAGGCAAACCAACTGGTGCGTGAGGCAAATCAGCGAAAGACGGTCTTTATGCAGAACATGGCCCACCAAGTCCGCACACCGCTGAATATCATCAACGGCTTTACGCAGGTGATTGCCGTCAACTTCAAAGAGATCCCTGAAGAGGAGCTGAATGACATCACCCGACGGATGAAGGACAATGCCGCCACCATCAAGCGCATCGCCACGATGATGGCTGCAGCGGCCGCCTCTGATGCCGGACAGATGCCCGACTTCCACATGACGACCTTCAGCTGCAATGCCATCTGCAGGGAAGCTGTAGCCGCCACCCGTCTGAATGATCCCAGCAAGGTACAGCTGCTCTTCCAGACCCTTGTGCCCGATACACAGATGATCCATACCGACTACAAGAGTCTGCAGCTGATTCTGGAGGAACTGCTCAACAATGCCAACAGGTTTACTGACCAGGGTTCTATCACGTTGGCCGTCAGCAAGCAGGGTGACACCATCCTTTTCGATGTGACCGACACAGGACCAGTCATCCCACCTGAATTGCAAAAGGACATCTTCAAGCGCTTTACCAAGCTCGACGACTTCAGCGAAGGCATTGGTCTCGGATTGCCCCTCAGCCAGTGTACAGCCCGTCTGCTTGGGGGGGATGTCACTCTCGATGCCGCATACGAAGAAGGTGCCCGCTTTATCCTTACATTACCCGTTACGATCGAATAACCAACATCAAACAAATAGAAGAAACATGAAAGATTTCAATTACTATGCACCGACGGAAGTTGTGTTCGGTGACTTCACCGACCCCGAAGGTACCGCCCTGCGTGGCATCGAAGCCGTAGAGCGTTTCTACCACGCCATCGGCATGCCCATCAACATCAAGGAGCTCATCGGCAAGGATATCTCCGACGAGGAGATCAAGGAGATGGTACGCAAGTGCAGCCGTGACTACACCTCGACCTGTGGCGGTCTGAAGGTGCTCAAGGCAGAAGATATGGAAGCAATCTATAAAATGGCAAGAGGATGAAGATATTAATGATAGGTGGAACCGGCACCATCTCGAGTGCCATCACCCGACAGTTAGCAGCCGGCGGCCACGAGCTGTGGCTGCTCAATCGCGGCTCCCGTAAGAACGAGGTGCCCGCCAGTGTGAAACAAGTCATCGCCGACATCGACGATACCGACGAGGTGCTGCGCCAGCTGGGCGACGCACAGTTCGATGCCGTCTGCGAGTTCATCGGCTTCCTGCCCTCGCAGGTTGAGCGCGACATCCGGCTCTTCAAGGGCCGCACGCGCCAGTACGTCTATATATCTTCGGCTTCGGCCTATAACAAACCTGCCGCCAATCACGTCATCACCGAGGGAACCACGCTGGCCAATCCCCATTGGGAGTACTCGCGCAACAAGATTGCCTGCGAGGAACTGCTCATGCGCGAGTGGCGCGACAACGGTTTCCCCGTTACCATCGTCCGCCCCAGCCACACCTATTGTGAGCGTGGCGTGCCCGTCAGCGTTCATGGACTGAAAGGTTCCTGGCAGGTGCTGAAGCGCATGATGGAGGGCAAGCCCGTCATCGTCAATGGCGACGGCTCCTCGCTCTGGACGCTCACCTGGAACGAAGACTTTGCCCGCGGCTTCATCGGCCTGCTCGGCAATCCAAAGGCACTCGGAGAAGCCTTCCAGATTATGAGCGACGAACAGCTGTCGTGGGATCAGATCTACCACTGCGTGGCCAATGCCCTCGGAGTGGAGCCCAAACTCTACCACGTCGCTTCCGACTTCCTCGTGGCCACCTCGCCCAAGACCTGGGACTTTGAGGGCAACCTTATCGGCGACAAGAGTGTAACCGTCATCTTCGACTGCAGCAAGCTGAAGCGCGCCGTGCCTGGCTTCTGTGCCACCACTCCCTTCCATGAAGGCGTGCGCCGCTGCGTGGCTCATATCCTCGCCCACCCAGAACTCCAGACGGAAGATCCTGAGTTCGATGCGTGGTGCGATCGCGTCATCGCTGCACAGGAAAAAGCCAAGGCCCTCTAGATAATCATGCTCCCCGCCAAAACCGTTGACGGGGAGTTGCATTTGGGCTCCAAGTAGCAGAATATGCAAAAAATGTTTCAGAATTAACAAAATCTGCTCCAATCCACCCCTTAACTATTGCAAATATCGGCGATTTTTTATATTTTTGCAGTGTCTTTCATAAACCTAGTTAAAGATAGACTGACATTATCATGACAGAAGCATTTGGTATAAATATGAAAAGGATTATCTGTTGGATGGTTATGCTGGTTGTAAGCACGACGCTTACTGCCAGGCAGAAACCTACGACACTCGATAAGCAGCAGCCAGAGGATAAGGAGCAGGTCTTGTTCCAGCGCGTCTTTGATGCGCAGATGAACGGCAGCGACTCCGACTTCTATCAGGCGCATGAGGCTTTCATGAACTATCTGGAAAGCCGCCAGGACTGGGAGAAATACTACCGTGCATGGCTGAATCGTGTTATCTACGATGTGAACCATAAGTATTTCCATCGTGCATTCACCGAGATCAACTACATCACGGACGACATCAAGGACCGTCATCAGGAGCAGTATCTCTACACGACCCATTTGGGTATGGGTTTGTTCTTCAACGGTCGCAATCAGCCAGAAGAAGGCGAGAAGTATTTCCGTCGTGCCCTGCAGGGTATCGACGCCGAAAAGGAGCCCGCAGCAGTGTTCAATTCATATCTCTCGCTGGCGCAGTCGCTCAGTTTTACGCGTCCCGCAGAAGCGATGGCATGTCTCGACAGCCTGCCCCAGCAGATGTTGCAGAATCCGATGTACGAAAGCGGTGTGCTGGGCTACCGTTGCATCATTGCCAACACTTTGGGTGACCGCACGGCTTTCGATCGCTATTTCGCCAGATACGACAGCATCCGCCAGAACCTGCCAGACCAGTTCAATGCCGCCAACCTCCATCAGGTGATGGTGTGCCGTTGCCTCATGCAGAAAGACTATCGGCAGGCTCTTGCCTGGTGCGACTCCATCGATGTGCCGCTGACGGCTACGGAATTGCGTATGGACGTCTACGAGCAAATGGGCGACTGGAAGCAGGCTTTCCGTGCCTCGGAAATAAGGGACAGTCTGAGACATCTCGACGAGCGCGAAGCACTTGAGATCCACACGAAGGATATGGAACACGACATCGACCTGCTTCAGGCAGAACAGGAAAAGGCCAAGATACGACACATACAGTTGGTGATCGTCGGCCTGATGGCGCTGGCCATCATCGGCCTGCTGATAGGTATGCTAGTCTTTCGCCATCAGAAGAACCGTCGCTTGAAGGAGCAGTTCCTTCAGCTACAAGAGGCTCGCAGCGAGACAGAAGCCGGGCAAGCCATCCGCCGTGCCTTTGTCAATACGATCTACGGCAAACTGAAGTCGCCCATCAACGTGCTGAGAGGCTATGCACGCATCTTCAGCGACCCGAATTTCCTGCTGAAGCCCGAGGAGCGCCCCAAGCGCTACAGTGACATCATCTCGGCCGCTAGAAGCATTGAGTCGCTGATGGATCCCGTACTCGACTCCTACGTCAGGGGCACGGCCAGCATAACAGAAGAGGAGAAGCGCATCTGCATGGATGCACTCCGCTCGCCGTTGCTCACACTGGTCAACACGTCGGAGGTCATCATCGAAGGTCATGGAGATATTCCCCACGATGAATATATGCAATTACGCGATTGCGTATGCCGTGATGCCTACCATGTGGCCACCTCCACCCACCAGCTCATCCTCTTCAGTCTCTATGGCGACGATGCGCCGATACCCAAAACTGACAGGATCAAACTGAACGAAGGGGCGCAAACCGTCCTGAACACTTGGGACCTGCACCCATCGGCCATCGACAAAGGCCGCCATCTGCCCACGAAATTCTTGACAGACGTAGCCGACGACGTGGAGGTGAACACCAACCCGCTGTTGCACGACCTGCTGAACTGTCTGCTCGACAATGCCGACAAGTATGCTACTGGTGGCGCCGTGAGGATGAGTTGTCATGCCTGCCCTGACGGTACCTACGCCATCGCCGTTTCCAACGAAGGCCCCTCTGTGGCCGCTGAAGACGCTGAGCGCATCTTTGAGCCTTTTGTGCGCCTTTACCCAGATGAGCACTCGCTTGGCATCGGCCTGCCGTTGGCTCGCCGTCTCGCCAACTCTATGGGTTACGAAGTCACCCTCGATCTGGATTACACCATGGGCACCCGCTTGGTCGTCAGCGGCATCTGAGACATAAGACTGAGACTACCAGCTTCTTCGTTTAGAATACCACTTTGCGTCCGTTCCTGATGTAGATACCTTTCGAGGGACGATTCACCTTAACACCGTTCAGACTATAGATTGACTGGTCGTCGGCTTTGCGTGTTTCCACACGACGAATACCCGTCGGGGCATCACCCTTATAGACCTCGCGCTGCAACACCTGCGTCATGCAATGGGCAGCACCAAAGCCTCCTATCAGATTCTCCAGAGGCACCCATTCCACCTCTACCCCAGCATCGCTGAAACGCTGTTGCAACTCCTCCGACTGTCCTGCCACAGCCATGATATGGCGCGGGGCTATCGTCAGGAAATTGTTGGCATAATGCATCTCGTCATCATAATCGATGGGGATAATCTTGAAACCACGCGCCTTGATATACTCCACAAAGGGCTGGTCTTTCTTCAACAGCGAATAAGCCAGCGTACCAGGCTCACGGGCCCAGATGTCGCATGTATTGTACTCTGGTGCGCCAGGCTCCGCATACAATCTGCTGCTCACCATCGTACAGAGGTCTTTGTCGATGATGTTAAAGTGGGTATCCAGGTGCATCTGCATCTGCCACCGCTTATGGTCGCGCACCACGACTACCGTATCATGCCCGAAGGCATCAGCCTCCATCATCTGCTGGATAGCCTCATCGTTGGTGCGCATACCGCAGCCGATAAGCGAGACAGTGCCTGCAGGGATATAGTCGCCACCCTCCAATCGTCCGTCACCGCTGATGCGCAGGATAGGCTTCAGTCCCAGATGCTCGTAGCAGATCTCGATGATGTCCGTCTCGGGTGCGCGCTGGCTGCTGTTCATATTGCATATCACGTGACCGCGTGGCGTGGTGATGCTCTGGTCGCGAGTGAAATACAGGTTCATCAGCGGATTCTGGATATACTGTGCCTTATAGCCCGTATTGTTGTCCGTCCTCGACAGCTTCACCGTAGGCTGAAGAATGATGCAGCGGTACAAGTCCTGACGGCTCATCTTCGAGAGGACATCCTGCCGATACTCCTCCGTAGCCTGCTGGCTCTCATCGGGAATATTGCTCACGTCATACACCAGCACATTGCCTGCGAGTGTACGCAGCGTGTCGATGCCCACCTCGTTCAGAATCTCTGTGACCGTATGCACCTGAATGCCGTTCGCCTCAAGCATCCTGATATACCCCACGTGTTCTTCGGCAGCCTTATCCACATCGAAATAGTCCTCAAACAATCCAGCCGTTGGGTGGATCACGCCGTTAAACAGTTCCAGTCCCGGTTGATGCATCAGGATGTCGCCTGCCTTTGTCCATTCGGCCTGCGGGTAGTCCATTTCCGTTGTTTCTTGCGCCTCCACTCCCGATGCATAGAGCAGCAAGGAGGCAACCAACCATAGTTTCATTGTTTTCATCATCATGCGCAATTTTATTATTCGCAAAGGTAATAAGATTATTCCGATTTTCCAAGGATTTGGAAGATATTTTTAGCCAGTAGGGCTGTGATATAACTTTTTTGCCTGAAAACTTGCAAATGGCAGAAAAATGTTGTATCTTTGCACTTGAGTTCTTTGACAGTTGTGTTCATTCGTGGACAGAGGGTGACAGTAGTGACACTATATTTCTATAATTCTCACGCGTACCGCGCACCCGCACGTATATAATAAGGTTCCTGCACAGTACGCGTGAAAAGTATAAGAAATTACTGTCACCACTGTCACCAATGTCCAAAATAAGAATCACTGTCTGCATATCTGCATCACTCAGAAATGCATATAAATACACTAAAAGTTTGCTACCATATAACTGGTAGTTACATACCGACAAACTATGGGTTTGCTACCGAGAAACCGATCGTTTGCTACCGACAAACTCATTCCCCGAAAATAGCGCATATTTATTCTGATTCTATGGATAAAAATACAGTTCCATTCATTTCCCCCGACTAAAGGGGTAAGAGGAGATAAAACAATACTAGAAAAATGCCCGAATTTTTGGCAGTCTCGCTTTTTCTTCCTACTTTTGCAGTCAAATCCGACTTAGGGAGGCAGACCAGATGATAGTTTGTATAGCAGAGAAGCCCAGTGTGGCTAGGGATATTGCGCGCATCCTGGGGGCTAACAGCGCCCACGATGGGTATATGGAAGGCAACGGATATCAAGTGACGTGGACCTTCGGGCACTTGTGTGAGCTGAAGATGCCGGAAGACTATACCTCTATATGGAAAGAATGGCGTTTGGAATTCCTACCTATGATTCCTCAACGCTTTGGTATCCGTGTCAAGGAAGACCAAGGTGTCAAAAAACAGTTTGCAATCATTGAACAACTTATGCAGACTGCCGACAGCATTATCAATTGCGGTGACGCCGGACAGGAGGGAGAACTCATCCAGCGCTGGGTGATGCAGAAGGCGCAGGCAAAATGTCCTGTTCAACGGCTTTGGATTTCATCGATGACTGATGAGGCCATCAAAGAAGGATTCGCACAATTAAAGGATCAGAAAGAATACCAGTCCCTCTACATTGCTGGATTGAGTAGGGCTGTTGGCGACTGGCTACTGGGTATCAACGCAACCAGACTCTATACTCTCAAATACGGACAAAACAGACAAGTTCTAAGCATCGGAAGAGTGCAAACGCCAACATTGGCCTTGATTGTAAATCGTCAGAACGAGATAGATAATTTCAAGCCAGAGCCTTACTGGGTGCTGGCTACAGTCTATCGTGACACAACTTTTACGGCTGTGGTCAAAGAGGAAGAAAACGCAGAAGTCGATGGAGATGAGAAAAAGAGTCCAGCCAAACGAGGTTTCACCAGTAAGGAAGAAGGAGAAAAAGCCTTCGAACTGATTGCAGGCAAGCCATTCACCGTCACTAACGTACAGAAAAAGAATGGCAAGGAGCAACCGCCATCACTTTATGACCTAACATCCCTACAGGTGGAGTGCAACAAGAAATTCAGCTATTCGGCAGAGATGACTCTCAACCTTATACAAAGCCTATACGAAAAGAAGTTCACGACATATCCGCGTGTAGACACGACCTTCCTTTCAGACGACATATACTCCAAATGTCCTCAAACACTTAATGGCCTTTTCCAGACCAAGTTTGGTGGTGTTGCCCCCTACGCAGAGGTGATTAAGCCTTTAGGCAAGAAGAGTCTTCTGAAGTCTAAGAAAGTTTTCGATTCTTCTAAAGTGACAGACCACCATGCAATTATTCCTACAGGGATTCCACCTACAGGTCTTTCTGATGCAGAACGGAATGTATTCGATCTGGTGGCCAAACGTTTCATCGCAGTATTTTATCCAGACTGCAAATTCGCACAGACGATCGTAAGTGGAATAGTTGAAGATATTGAATTTAAGGTCACAGGAAAAACCATTTTAGACCCGGGCTGGCGCACCGTATATGCAAAAGAGCAGCAAATTGCAGATGAAGACGAAAGCAAAAAGAAAGAAGAAGAAAGGACACTTCCTGTATTTACCAAAGGTGAAAGTGGCGACCACACTCCTACCTTAACGGAGAAATGGACCACACCGCCAAAACCATATACAGAGGCAACATTGTTGAGGGCTATGGAAACTGCCGGGCGCTTTGTTGAAGACGAGGAACTCAGAGCTGCAATGAAAGAAAACGGTATAGGACGCCCATCTACACGTGCTGCCATCATTGAAACCCTCTTTAAACGGCATTATATAAAGCGTATACGTACAAGTATTGCTCCGACACCTACTGGGATAGAACTGATTGGTCTTATTAGGGAGGACCTTCTTAAAAGTGCTGAACTGACAGGCATCTGGGAGAAGAAATTGCGCGATATTGAGCATGACAAGATGAATTTCAACCAAGAAGCCCAAGACTTCATCAATGGTTTAAAACAACAAGTGGCAGAAATCGTCTATCAAGTCAAATCAGACAACTCCAACCGCCGCGTGACTGTATTGACAGAAGATGAACTGAAAAAAGTGAAATCGCCCCAAACTTCTCAGGTCTCAAAACCAAAGACCCCTCGTAAGAAGAAAGCCAAGGAGCCACGAGAGGGAGACATCTGTCCACTCTGTGGCCAGGGAACAATCATCAAAGGCAAGACCGCTTACGGATGTTCTCGTTGGAAGGAGGGCTGCACCTATCGGATACCTTTCATCACCAAATAACACAAAGGCAGACAATAAAATACCAGCCTGCCCGTTATTTATAAGGTATGCGAAGACAATTTACCATATTATGCGCCATCGTCGCCACGCTGCTGCTCGCCAGCTGCGGGGCAGATCAGGCGATGAAGAAAGGCGACAAGTTCTATGCCGTCGGCGAATATTATGACGCTGCCGCCCAGTACCGTAAGGCCTATACTCAGACGCCCAACAAAGAACGGGAACTGAAGGGGCAGCGCGCCATGAAGATGGCAGAGTGCTATCGCCGCATCCTGCTTACCAACAAAGCCATCACTGCCTACAACAATGCCGTGCGCTATAAGCAGGACGACTCGCTGACACACTTCTATCTGGGACAGCTGCATCTGAAAAACGGCAACTATAAGGAGGCGGCCAGACAATTCCAGACAGTCATGGACTCGCTGCCGCAGAGCGATCCCCACTGGCAGCTGGCAAAGACGGGACTGCACTCAGCCCAGATGGTGCCGCAATGGAAAAAGGAGGTCTCGCCCTACACCGTGAAGCGCGAAAACCAGTTTAACTCGCGCCGGGCAGAGTTCTCGCCGATGCTGGCAGGCGATGACAACGAACAGCTATTCTTCACCTCCACCCGCAATCAGGCGCAGGGCGACGAATACAGCGGCATCACGGGATCCAAAGCTGCCGACATCTTCATGGCGCAGAAAGACGACAAGGGCAAATGGGGAAAGCCCCAGGCCATCGACTCGGAACTGAACTCTGCCTTCGACGAAGGCGTCTGCAGTTTCTCGCCCGACGGTCGCACGATGTACCTCACACAGTGCAAGACGGATGCCAACTATCCGCGCTTTGCCACCATCGTAGCCTCCAGCCGAAGTGATGCCACCTGGAGCAAACCCACGGAGATCACCATCAGCAAAGACACACTCACGAGTTTCGCCCATCCCGCAGTCTCCCCCGACGGCGAGTGGCTCTACTTCGTCAGTGACATGCCAGGCGGACTGGGTGGCTACGACATTTGGCGCTGCAGACTGTTTGGCAACAACGAAGTGGGCACAATCGAGAATCTGGGGCCGCTGGTGAACACAGCTGGTGATGAGAAATTCCCTGCCTTCCGTCCGAATGGCGATTTCTATTTCTCTTCCGACGGTCATCCCGGCATGGGCGGACTGGATATCTACATCCTGAAGAAAGGTGCCCGGAACCTGGAGCATCCCGTAGCCCCCCTGAACTCGCAGGGCGACGACTTCGGCATGACCTTCGAGGGCCGATACAATCGAGGCTATTTCAGTTCGAACCGTGGCGACACCAGAGGGTACGACCATATCTACAGTTTCTACAACCCCGAAATCGTGCAGACGGTGAAAGGCTGGGTGTATGAACAGGATGGCTACGAACTGACTGCCGCACAAGTGTATATGGTGGGCAACGACGGCACAAACCTGAAGTTGAGCGTTCGAGGCGACGGTTCCTTTACTCAGGAGATCAAGCCAGGCGTAGACTATGTGTTTCTCGGCACCTGCAAGGGATTCCTGAACCATCAGGAGCAGTTGCGCGTGGAGCCTGTGACGAAATCAGAGGAATACGTGCTGCAGTTCCCGTTGGCGAACATCTCGGCTCCTGTGCTGATAGAGAATATCTTCTACGACTTCGACAAGGCCACCCTGCGCCCAGAATCGCAGACGGCACTCGACGAACTCGTCAATCTGCTGAACGAGAATCCGAACATCACCATCGAACTCTCGGCACACACTGACTACAAAGGTTCGGATCAGTATAACGAACGACTCTCGCAGCGGCGTGCGGAGAGTGTGGTGAACTACCTCATAGCCCACGGCATCGCCTCCGACAGACTGACGCCAAAGGGATATGGCGAAGGCAAGCCCAAGAAGATCAAGCGCAAGGTGGCAGAAAAATATCCGTTCCTCAAGGAGGGCGACGTGCTGAAGGAAGAATTCGTCGTTCAACTCCCGGAGGAACAGCAGGAACAGTGCAACCAGCTAAACCGTCGCACGGAATTTATAGTACTGAGGACAACTTACGGCCTGTTTGATAAGGAAGGTAAATTAATACAAAGGCAACCAAAAGCAACACAACCCACGGATTCACAGGAATCTCCGTCGTGGGAGCCGTAGCCATCAGCACCTCCATCCATCCAAGCAGCATGCGGAGACCACCTTCATAGAGCCCCACAACGACCTGCCAGCCGCCAAACACGAAGAACAGCACTGCGCCAACAATCACGCAGAACAGCGTCCACAGCGTCGACAGTCTGTGAGCCTTCGCATAGGTCTCGTCGGGCAGATGCTGCATCACCCGCTCCGTAAATCCATTATCCTCAATCTGCTGCTGGGCAGCCTGCTTGAAGAAGTTCTCTAATATGATATTGTCATTATCGGTCATAGCCATTCTGTTTTAAATAGTTTGCCATTTTATCCTTGCCTCGTTTCAAATGCGACTTCACCGTATTCTCCGGAATCCCCGTGATCTTACTGATCTGGTCGATGGGATAGCCGTCGATGAGCTGCAGCGTGACACAGGTCCGTTCATCGGGCTTCAGCAGGGCAAGGGCTGCGTAGACATCCATCTTCAAGTTGGAGTCGCCCGAGGAGGATGACTGCCTGACGGCAGCAGAATTGTCGATGTCGTCAGTCTGGTGCAGCGAACGCACATAGTCGTAGTGAACATTGTAGGCGATTCGCATGAGCCAGGTGGAGAAGCTCGACATGCCTCGGAATTTCGTGATATTCACGTATGCCTTGATAAAGGTCTCTTGAGCCAGGTCATCGCTCAACTGACTGTCTCCCAGCGTCTGATTCAGGAAGAACCGACGGATAGGTGACTGGTATTTCCTGACAAGCTGGTCGAAGGCCCGCTTGTTGTGGAATACAGCCACCTGGGTGATGAGAGATAAGTCGTTGAGCTCTGCCACGGCCTTTTGATTTTTACATTTTACTTCTCCAACAGATTCTTCTCCGGCATGCAGATCCACAGTACGAAGTAGAATATCAGTCCGCTGAAAGCTGTGAAGATCGTAAGGAAAGCGTATGCGATTCGTACCATTGTGGGGTCAAAGTCCAAGTACTCGGCGATACCGCCACAAACCCCTGCCCATACTCTGTCGTTAGAGCGCATCAGTCTCTTTGTCATAATCATTAGTGTTTAAATTGTTGTTGAAATCATTCTTATAAGTACCAGAGTCACCGCCTGTGGAAGCTGCCTGACGGGCGATAAACCACTTGCCAAGGCCGATGAAGAATACGAGTGCGCCGATGCCGAAGCCCACGCTGCCTGCAACGATGCCCAGGAAGATGGCCAGACCTACGCCAGTGAACATCTGCCGGATACCTCTGCGATAGTCATCGTCGTTCTGGATAGCCTCTTCGCGCAGTAGCTGCTCAGGGATCTGCTGACCATTCTTCATGGCCATCTCTGCCAGCCTCAGACGCTCCTTGCGGCGACGGTTGATCAGTAACACCACTGCTAAAATGACGATGATCGGGAAGAACACAAACAGGATGAAGAGGATTCCAAGAACCAATGCGATTCCAGCGATCGTATTGTTGTCGAAACTGTCGAACACCTGCTCCAGCACATCCTTCACATCTTCGTCGGTATACACCGTGACTTGCCTGCCGTTCACCTTTACGACGGTGGAGTCGGCAACGGCTGTTGTGTCAGAAAAGGCTTCGATTGCGTCCTGATTGTTTTTAGTAGAGTCCACCTGCTCCGTCCTGGGAGTATGGCGGTGCTTCTGTGCTGCTGCCTCGGCATTCAGCCCGAGCGCGAGCACCATTGCGAGTGCGATTAAATACTTTTTCATATCAAAATCTCCTTTTTTTCTTTCTTGTTCAACTTGTTTCTTTTTGTCTATTTGACGAAACAAATGATAAATTAGTTGCAAAGTTAGTGGTTTTTTCCCATATTTTTCTTAATTTTGCCGTCAAATTATGCAATTACCCGAGGATTTCATACGCCAGACGAAGTCGTTGATGGGCGAAGACCGCTTCAACCGCTTCATGGGAGCCTTCGACGAAGAGCCCCCCACAAGCATCCGCCTCAATCCAAAACTTATCTCTGGGGTCAGGCCCCAAACTAAAGTTTTTGATGCTGGGGCCAGGCCCCAAGTTGCAGTTGACCTCGGGGCCTGGCCCCAGCGGCGAGTTCCTTGGTGCGAAGAGGGCTATTACCTCGAAGGGCGCCCGCAGTTCACGTTCGACCCGCTGTTTCATGCTGGCTGTTATTATGTGCAGGAGGCGGCCTCGATGTTCGTCACCCACGTGCTGCGCTCACTCTTCCCTGATCTCTCTGCCTGCGTCCCTTCGGAAACAAGCGACCAAAGACCAAACGCACTCTTCACGCTCGACCTCTGCGCTGCCCCTGGCGGGAAATCTACGGCGATACGGAGTGTGCTGCCTGCTGACAGCATCCTCGTAAGCAACGAGCCGATTGCCAATCGCGCCCAGATACTGCTGGAGAACATCACGAAATGGGGCTGGCCGAATTGCATCGTCACCAACAGTTACCCGAAGGATTTCCGCAAGGCCAAGACGCAGTACGACGTGATTCTCTGCGATGTACCCTGCTCGGGCGAGGGCATGTTCCGCAAGGATCCTGCCACCATCGGCGAATGGAGCCTGCAGAATGTGGAGAAATGCTGGCGCCTGCAGCGCGAGATTGTAGACGATGCCTGGGCATGTCTCAAGCCTGGTGGTCTGCTCATATATGGTACGTGTACCTTTAATACGAAAGAGAACGAGGAAAATGTGCGCTGGATACGCGACACCTTCGATGCCGAGATACTCGAGATTCCCACGGATCCCTCGTGGCATATCACGGGTTCACTGCTCGCAGGCTTCGATGCCCCCGTCTATCGCTTTATCCCTGGCATCACCCGCAGCGAAGGCCTTTTTATGGCTGTGCTGAGGAAAAAATGCAACTCGGGGCCTGGCCCCAGAGGTAAAAAATGCAACTTGGGGCCTGGCCCCAGCATCAAAATTTTAAAGGCGGAGACAGCGGAGGGAGAGTTTCCGAAGGTGGAGATTGACTATCAGGAGGCACTCAGATACCTGCGAGGCGAGGCCCTGGTGCTGCCGCCAGAAACCCCTCGCGGCATCGTCACCGTCACCTACAAAGGGTTTGCGCTCGGGCCTGCGAAGAATATCGGCAACCGTGCCAACAACCTTTACCCCAAGGCTTGGCGCATCAAGACCACCCACCTGCCCTCTGAGCCGGTGGGAATCATCAACCTGCAGACAGTCAAATAGAAGAAAATAGTCCAATAAGAGATATGAAACAGTATTTAGACATCCTGAACCGCATCCTTACCGAAGGCACCCAGAAAGGTGACCGCACGGGTACAGGCACCATCAGCATCTTCGGCACGCAGAGCCGCTATAACCTCGACGACGGTTTCCCCCTGCTCACCACGAAGAAGCTCCACCTGAAGTCAATCATCTACGAACTGCTCTGGTTCCTGAAGGGCGACACCAACGTGAAATACCTTCAGGAGCACGGTGTGAGAATCTGGAACGAGTGGGCTGACGAAAACGGCGAACTAGGCCCCGTTTACGGGCACCAGTGGCGCTCATGGCCCGATTATAAGGGTGGTACCATCGACCAGATACAATACGTGCTGGATCAGTTGAAGAACAACCCCAATTCTCGCCGGATGATTGTCTCTGCCTGGAATGTGGCCGAGGTGAACGAGATGGCCTTGCCTCCGTGTCACACGATCTTCCAGTTCTACGTAGCTGGCGACCGTCTGTCGTTGCAGCTCTACCAGCGTTCTGCCGATACCTTCCTCGGCGTGCCCTTCAACATTGCCAGTTACGCCCTGCTGCTGCAGATGATGGCACAGGTGACGGGCTACAAGGCAGGTGACTTTATCCACACCACAGGCGACACCCACCTCTACCTGAACCACATCGAGCAGGCCAAGCTACAGCTCACCCGTGAGCCCCGTCCCCTGCCCCGCATGATTCTCAACCCCGACGTCAAGTCGCTCTTCGATTTCCAGTACGAGGACTTCCAGCTCGAGGGCTATGATCCCCATCCACATATCAAAGCAGAAGTATCAGTATGATTAACATTATTGCGGCGGTGGCGAAGAATCGCGCCATCGGCTATCAGAACAAACTGATTTACTGGTTGCCCAACGACCTGAAGCGCTTCAAGGCACTCACCACGGGCCACACCATCATCATGGGGCGCAACACCTTTCTCTCCTTGCCGAAGGGAGCATTGCCCAATCGCAGAAACATCGTGCTGAGCCGTAGCGTCAAGTCGTTTGAAGGCTGCGATGTCTATCCCTCGCTCGAAGAAGCCCTCGCCCACTGCGCCAAGGACGAGGAGGTCTATATCATCGGGGGTGCGAGTGTCTATGAGCAGGCACTGCCCCTTGCCGACCGTCTCTGTCTCACAGAGATCGACGATACCCCTGCCGAGGCAGACACCTTCTTCCCGCCTTACGACGACTGGCACGAAGAAAGTCGTGAAGACCATCCTGTGGATGAGCGTCACGACTTCCCCTATTCGTTTGTCGATTACGTCCGCTAATGATAATCGTTATTTTGTTATTCTAAGTACTGGCGCGATCTTGTTTGTCGGCCCAGGCAACTGGATGCACAGTCCTTCAGCCGTCTGCTGCGCCTTCAGTTTTCCATAGCCCAACAGATAGACCTGCGAGATACTCCTCTTCAGATAGGGATTGCCCTTGGCCAGCGACCTTACGACGACCTTACCGTCCTCGGGCCAGCCCATCACTGTCGCATAAAGGTACTTCTTCGTCTGGTTGAAGCGCACGTCACGATAGTCTATGTCTGCATATTGTCCGTCGTTAAAGCCAGGGCCATTAAAGTCAACGGTCTTTTCTGCTACTGGTCCCTCGCCAAACTTCTTCCACGGACGGGTGCCGAAGATGCTCTCACCATTCACTGTCATCCAGGCCTCCAGGTCGTCGAGGATCTGTGCTTCCTTCTCATCATAGGTACCATCGGCACGGAGAGGGATGCTCAGCAGAAGATTGCCGTTTTTCGACACGATATCGACCAGTTGCTTCACCACGGTCTCAGCACTCTTGTACCAGCCTTTCTCGTAAATCTCCGTATTGTAGTGCCAGCCGCCGATGCAGTTGCAGGTCTGCCACGGCTCTTCGATAATCTCGTTAGGCGCCCCTCGCTCCACGTCCCAGGTAATGGCCTTCCGCTGTTCTTCGTTCAGGATCTTGCCAAACACGACGGCACGCGGGTTCTTGTTGTAGAGATGGGTGGTAATCTTCAGGCCTGCGTCGCTGATACCATAGAATGGCAGCACCTCCACGTCGAAATAGACCAGATCAGGCTGATAGCGGTTGATGGCATCGAGCGCACGATCATAGAAATTAGTGACGTAGGCCTGCGTGGGCATGGTGACACCATGTGTCCAGCCCCACTGCTGATGCACCTGCACGTTGCTCCACGTGAAGGCGCTCGGCTCATGGTTCTGGGCATAGAGTTCCTGGGGGTCGAGGCCTTCCCACCATTTACCCTTGCCATCGGCCTTGGTCAACTTGCCGTCGTAGTACACGCCTGCCTTCTCGCCACGCTGGTCATAGCGCTGACTGGGCTCATACCAGGTCCAGGCATGATCGGCATGGAAGGAGATGCCCAAGGGCAGGCCAGCCTTCTTAGCCGCCTTGGCCCAACCATCGAGGATATCTTTCTTGGGGCCGATATTCTTCGAGTTCCATGGCTGGTATTGCGAGTCCCACAGGTCATAGTTGTCATGGTGGTTGCCCAGCACGAAGAAATACTGAGCCCCACAGCGCTTATACTTCTCCACGAGTTTCTCAGGATCCCAGTTCTCTGCCTTGAACAGTGGCAGGATATCCTTGAAGCCCACTTCCGAAGGATGCCCGTAGTGAGCCTTGTGATATTCGTAGGCCTTCGTACCCTCCATATACATCTCGCGCGCCATCCAGTCGCCTGAGCCTTCCACACACTGAGGCCCCCAATGCGCCCAGATGCCAAACTTCGCATCGCGGAACCACTCTGGTGTCTGATGCTTCTGAAGCGATTCCCAGGTGGGGGCATACTGTCCCTTCTGCATCTGCTCATGTGCCTCAGACACTGGTACTTCGTACTCTTGTGCCGCCATCACTGCCATCCAGCAACTGGCAACCATCATCATCCATGCTCTTCTCATATTTTCATCCTATTATTATTTCATTCTTCATACAGGTAGAACATCCGGTCCATCATCTGCCATTTCTCGCTGGAGGTGCTGCCTGGCCTGCACTGCTGGAACATGGACACATAGGCCTCCCACTCTGCCTGACGGGGCAGCGTGTCCAACTTCGCCATCGCCACGTCCCAGTCGAAGTCGGGCGGTGTCTCTACAATCATAAACAGACGGGTGCCCAAGATATAGATTTCCATCTCGAGGATGCCCACCTCACGGATGCCCGCCCTGATCTCTGGCCAAAAGTGATAACGGTCGTGGGCCTCCCTGTACTGGGCAATCAGCGCAGGATCGTCTTTCAGATCTAACGTCTGACAGTACCGTTTCACAGGGGTGCGAAACTCCTTTTGCGGATATCCCACGGTCTTTTTGTAACTATCTTTCATCTGATTGCTTTCGATTGTGCTGCAAAGATACGACTATTTATCCGATTAGCCAAACACCACCCCTCACAATACCTAAAAATGATGAGGGCAAAGATCAGAATACCGGCAGCGTCAGCAGCTGGTACATCAGCGTCAGCGCCATCCGTCGCTGCCCTTCGTTGTTCGGATGCAGACGGTCGTTCTGCGGATTATGGAAGAACTGCGCCTCCTCGTCCATCAGCGGATAGAGCCCCGAGAGCGCGTTCATATCGATTACGGGGAGCGCCCACAGATTGCCCGCCTCCTTCACGGACTGCACGTAGGCATCGATATACTCGCCACACTTGTTGGTATAGTCCTCTCGCGGCTGCCAGTTGCTGTCGCTGGCATAGAACTCAGCGCGATGGATGGGTGTCAGCAGCACGATCTGCTTCTGGGGATACAGCCGCTTCACGTAGTCGAGCGCCTTGTTGATACGTCCCCGATAGGTGGAGTCGCTCATCACGGGGTAGCGATGCTTGCGGTCCGCCATGTGCTTTGGTTCGTGGATACCCGCCATCACCTGTTCCTCGCGCTCCGTAAACCACTCGCCGACGGGCACACCCGCATTGTAGTCGTTGGTGCCGATGAAGATCATGATGGCATCGATGCTGTCGCCATGCTCCGCCTTCAGCTGATCAGCCTGGCGCGGGATATCATTCCACTGGCGCCCGCTTCTGCCATACACACAGGGCGTTATCTGGAGCCACTCCTGCAGATAGTTCCAGTATTTCAGTGTCGATCCGTTGTTGTTCGGATCCGTAATGGAGTCGCCGAAGTAGGCCACCCGCTTCCCTTCCCAGGGATGGTGAATCAGTCGCTGTGCCATAGCAGGCACCATGATTGACAGGAAAATAATAATAGTTAGCAGTCGTCTCATCATCTTTTTTTTGTCTTATCAGCTGCAAAGATAAACAATTTTTATCAAATATGAAAAAATATCCAATTATTTTTCGTACTTTTGCAGTCGTTTTGCAAAGATGCAGAGCGTTTTTCTAATTAATTACAACATGTACAAACCAACATTCAACATGAAGCGCCCAGTCCTCGTGTTCCATCATTTCGGGAACAAGGGCTACTCGCTGTTTGCCTGTCTGGGGCGTGAAGTGGTGTGCAGCGTCTTGTCTGTAGCCACGCTCACGTTCGCCTCGGCAGAGAGTGTTGCGACAGCCCCTGTCGTCAGCGACTCTACTGCCACCACGACGGCGCGCGAGATGCTGCTGGAGGAAGTCTCGGTGACGGGCTCCAGGGCGCCCCTGACGCGTAGTCAGGCTGCGAGAATGGTAACTGTACTGGAACGTGCCGATATTGCGCAGGCTCCCGTACAAAGTGTTAACGATCTGTTGAAGTACGCCGTAGGCGTCGATGTCCGCCAGCGTGGACCCATTGGTGCACAGACTGACATCAGTATCCGTGGAGGTACTTCCGAACAAATCATCCTCCTGCTCAACGGCATCAACATCTGCGACCCGCAGACAGGCCACAACGCGATGGATCTGCCCGTCGACCTGAGCGAGATTGTCCGCATCGAGGTGCTCGAAGGCCCCGCAGGCCGCATCTATGGCACCTCGTCGCTCGTGGGAGCCATCAACATCGTGACGCGTCCCGCCCAGGAGACCAGCGCCAGCATGACGCTCGAAGGCGGCTCCTTCGGCTATGCCAACGTCGGCGGCAGGGCAAACCTGCGGCAGATGCGCTGGAACAACCAGATCAGTGCAGGCTATCGTCGCAGCGACGGCTGGAGCCGCACGAGAGAGGGCAGTCTGAATACCGACTTCAGCGGCTCCAGGGCATTCTACCAAGGGCAGTACGAAGATGCCGACATCCGTCTCAACTGGCATCTGGGCATCGCCGATAAAGGCTGGGGCTCGAGCACCTTCTACGCCTCGCCGAAATGGCAGGCCGACAATCAGTACGAGCATACCACCAAAGTCTACTCCGCCATCCAGGGTGCCACCAAGCGAGGGCGCCTCCACTTCAGTCCCAGCATCTACTGGAACCAGAACCGCGACCGCTATGAAGGCTATCGCAACCAGCCCGATAAGATGAAATACAACTATAACCGCACCGATGTCTACGGCATCAACCTCAACAGCTATTTCGACTGGGGCACCGACGAGTCACCCGTCAAGAACCGCACTGCCTTCGGTGCCGAACTCAGGAACGAGGATCTCGTCAGCAGCAACCTCGGAGAGCCCCTCTCGCAGACGCACCACATCAAGGGCACCGATCGCGACTATATCCTCGGCGTGAACCGCACCAACATCAGCGGCTATCTGGAGCACAACCTGATACTCCCCCGCTTCACCGTCTCGGCAGGACTCGTCGCCGTCAAGAACACCTGGAGCAACATGAACATCACCGTCTATCCGGGCATCGACCTCAGCTATCGCCCCCATGACAACTGGAACGTCCACGCCTCCTACAACACCTCGCTGCGCATGCCCTCGTTTACCGAGATGTATTATAAGGTACAAGGCTACAGCGCCGATCCCCACCTGAAACCCGAAGAGATGCGCGCCTGGGAGGCTGGTGCAGGCTTCAACAACGGCAAGACCCGCCTGACGCTGACAGGCTGGCTCCACAACGGCCGGAACATGATCGACTGGATCATGGACACCTCAAAGGGCGACGAAGCCGTCTGGCAGAGTGTGAACCATACGAAGGTGAACAGCATCGGACTGGAGATTGCAGCTGGATGCGACTTCTTCCAGCTGCTGCCCACGCAACGACTGCTGCGCAAGGTCGATGTCAGCTACAGCTACATCGATCAGGACAAGCAGCAGGAAGCCGCCATCGTATCCCAGTATGCCCTCGAGTATCTGCGCCATAAGCTGGTGGCCGACGTGCAGCTGCAGTTCCTGCCGCAACTCTCGCTCAACATGCACTTCCGCTGGCAGGACCGCGTAGGCTCCTACACCGATTTCGACGGTCAGGTGAACGACTACGCCCCCTATGCCCTGCTCGATGCCCGCCTCACCTATCAGCAGCCGAAATGGAAGATCTACGCCGAGGCCAACAACCTCTTCGACACCCGATACCACGACTACGGCCTCGTAGAAGAGCCCGGGCGCTGGCTGACAGCCGGCTTCAGCCTCAGCTTATAGCACTTGGAGGATTATGCCCCCTTACAATCCGACAAGGGGATATGTCAAGACCACTGCCGTTTTAACATAACTTTACCTCCATAAAATTTGGAACTTTCAGATATTCTCCCTATATTTGCAAGCGAAACTAAATTTTTAAGCGTATGAAAAAACTACTTTTAATTACCGTATTGACTCTAATGAGCAATCTGTGTCTGTTTGCAAGCTCCGATCTGAAGCTTGTAAAAGGTTCCGTATCCGAACTGAAAGGCTCCAAGGCCACCATCTGCGCCACGTGGGACTATAGCAACAGCACCATCGAGAACAAAGCGATCAACGATTTCCTGAAAGAGAAAGGAGATGAATGGAAACGCGACTACCCGAAAGAGATAGCCAAGGCCGAAGAGAATTTCCTCAGCAGATTAAAAGACAAAGCCAGCAAGCATGTGACCCCCGTTGAGGGCGACGATGCCGATTACAAGATTGTCGTAAAGGTCAAGAACTTCAGCTACGGCAGCACTGGCGCCTCAGTATGGGTAGGCTTCGGTGCCGGCGACGCCCGCATGTGGGGCACCTTGGAGATCTATAAGAAAGGCGCCTCCGAGCCCATTGCCGTGATCGACATCGACGGTGCCGGCGGATCCGGCTATGGCAATGAAAAGCGTCGTGTAGAATGCTATCGCGAGATGGCCGAGCTCCTTGCCGACATCCTCAAGAAAGGAAAATAGCCAGAACTCCCCCCTCGCCTCTCACCCGCCTCTGCCCCCGCCGCATCTCACTGGCCTCTGCCCCCGCCGTAAACGCCTCTCACTGGGGTCTGGCACTGACGTAAAGTCGCGAGCGACTTTCTCGTCAGGTCCTGACCCTAGCGAGAGGCTCCGCCGCAAGTGATCCTAGCGCGAGGCCCCGCCGCAAGTGACCCTAGCAAGCCCCTCGCCGCAAATGATCCGAGCTTATTAGCACCCCCCGCCTCAAATAATCCGAGCGGAGCCCCTGATTTCATACACCTTTACGACATCCCACCGCCCCCCCTTTCAGCCGATTGTCGCTTTTCTTCATTTATAAAACGCTATCCAGTTCGTCCTGTATTTGTAGGAAGGCGATCTTTTGCTTTCAGGAAATCGCTCTACTACTTTCCCATCTTTGTCACGATACCAAGCATAGTTCCAACCACTACCCATATCCAGATAAAGCGCATGCTTCACCTTGAATGCTACCAGATACTTTACAAAGTCCTCGTATGTCACAACCTTCTTGGATTCAACGACACACAGTTTCCCGTTCTTCTCGCACAAGGCTCGATAAACGGTCCTGTTCTTCCTCATTTTGGAGCCAATAGGTCGCGCTTCAGCATTATGAATGATCAATAACTGGCAGAAGCCCATATTCCATCCATTGGCATCATTTGGGAAGTCTGCCTTGCGCATGAATTTCCATTTGCCCTTGCCCCAGCAGCCTTCTTCCGTTTCGACTCGATGATGATCATTTCTTTTTCGCTTTATTCAAATACTTGCAGAATTCCACCAAACTGCGTTGAATAACACCACCAACCTGTAATTGCTCTTTATAAAGAGCCACCATTGTAGGCGACATACTACGATTCAAAGCATAGCGCACCACCTCCATATCTGCGTCTTTGCAGAGGATGATGCCAATACTCGGGTTCTCGTTCGAGCGTCGTTCTTCCTGGTCAAGTGCCTCCAGGTAAAACTCCAACTGTCCCAAATCTTTAGGTTGGAACTCATCTGTTTTCAATTCAATAGCCACCATACATTGAAGCAGTCTGTGATAGAACAGCAAGTCAACCTTGAAAGTCTTGCCTCCTACAGCAATTCTGTGCTCATCGTCGATAAAAAGGAAATCCTTTCCCAACTCTAGGATAAAGTCTTTCATGTGGGCGATAATCTCCTTTCTCAGTTTCGACTCCTTATATTCCAATGGTAGTCCTAGCATCTCGAGGAATACCTTGTCCTTAAATAGCAGTGGTGCGTCAGGATAAGTATTAGCCATTACCTTTGACTGAACATTTTTTCCACCAAGTAGTGAATTCATCGTGTCAGTCTTTATAGCTCGCATTAGTTCCTTATTTTCCAATCGCTCTTTTCCTGCATACAGCATATAGAAAAGCCTCTCTGTATCCGTCTTACATCTGTTTAGAATGATCTGATGATTCGTCCAACCAGTAGCAAACAGTACGTTGGGAATTTGTGCCATTTCGAATGGCACAATTATGCCATCCTCCATTTGTGCCGTTTCAAATGGCATAGTCATGGGAGATTCTTGGGTATGAGGCTGCTATAACTCAAATGCCAGTCCCCAAGGCTACTCAATATGTTGGTCAATCTCCATTCCCATCTTGGTGTAGAAATATCCTCTTTCAGTATCATATCCTTGCAAGTCATTTGGCCCCAACTGTGTTGGTTGCTTGTTAAAGAAATGGAAATCAACTTCTTTTCCTTTTGTTATCTCCATTATTTCTTCGTTTGAAAGGAGAATTAATTCTCTTTTTGCATACTTTGTTCTCATATCATCAATTACTATTATGACTATTTATTAAAATGATCTACAAAATCCCAACAACAATCCTTCAGAACAGTTCTTTCTATATCTGTGAGATCACTAATTTTGAAACTTAGTTTGTCTAAAGTAGAATAGTAGCCCGTCTCATCTATACCTTCTTCTTCAAGATCTATACCTACAAGACTTAGATCCTCATGAAGAGCATGTAACAGGATAATGGCTTTTGTCTGGTCTAATCCATATGGCAAAAGCCTATTAAGAGTTTCTGACCTATCAAAAGACACCTCAATATCTGTTGAGAAAATGAAAGACTCTATCTTGAGAAAAGAACAATACAGATACTTACTATCCCCTCCATGCATAATGCCTACAACCTGATTTTCCCATAATAAAGGGCTGCCACTACTTCCTTCAAATCTTCTACATTTACAATAGAAGTAATTACCCTCCTCTTCTCCTAACACTAAAGCGTCCTCTATAGAATATTTATTGTAATAAGTGTTTGTTTTAGAGTCAAACAATGGCTCTACACAATGACTTTTTAAAAATTCTCCACCCTTGGGCTCATGTAGATTCAAATGTAGTGGGCTATCGCAATTATCCCACTTATATAATACTACATCTATTTGATTTGCATCTTTATATGTGTCACCTTTTCCTACGAAATTGGCATCAATTGTTTTTCTACCCCATTCGTATTTGTGTTTACACAAGGCTACTTTATTACCTCCTGACATAACATAACATTCAGGATATTCTTTTATTACATGAGCCGCTGTGATAAAATAGCCATCTGCAACAAACCCCTGTCCTACACAAATGTTATCATCAATAATGGGGTATATATATGGCTCTACTAAATACTTCATGTTAGTAATTATTATTGTTTATTATTTAATGGGTACGTATTTATAAGTTTCTTTATAATTATAGTATTTATTTCAATCCCAAATCTCTTTCAATGTTTTTTATTATCCTTTCATCCAATGTTAAGTGTATTTTATTCTTAAACTCAGATTCACGAATATCAAAGATTCGTTCTGCATCGCCAGTGAACACATTCCAAAACTCATCGGATGGAACAGTACTTGCATTTGCAAGACTTGTTAAAACCATTTCACCATTAATTGGTGTTTTACAGCCAAAATACTTAATCATGAAGTCTATTTTCTTCTTATCCATCTTTATTCTCTTAATTTTTCT
>Ga0256405_10003755_pt1 | contig 30581 bp, 35 predicted proteins | sample RumenRJG_02DNA_FD_189096 | JGI IMG/M metagenome (GOLD analysis project Ga0256405, IMG submission 189096) | Bovine rumen microbial communities from Lethbridge, Alberta, Canada - RJG_02 | ecosystem: Host-associated > Mammals > Digestive system > Stomach > Rumen | place: Canada: Alberta...
GTTTTTTAATGTGTTGTAGTTGGTTTCAATTCCCCCTCTTTGATGGTAGATTTCACAAATATCATCTGTAGTCATTATATTTTCTGGTAAATTTGTTAATAATGAATATATTTCAATTTCTATTTCTCCAGTTTCTTCATTTTCTTTTTCAACTTCTACAGTTGCGATTCTTAATTTTAGATATGGTTCTTTTGAATATTTTTCTTTAAAATCAGGATTACGGAATTTTTGTAGTCTTTCACCTGTTAAATTTAATTTTATTTCTTCATCATTGGATTGTACTTGTTTTCTTTCTTTTTTGTAGTATTCATCTTGTAATCTTGCTACAAAAAAACTATTCATTTCTATTATGTGGACAAATAATTCCATTGCGGCGTATCCTCTGTCAAATATAAAAATTGACTGTGTAGGATTGATAATATCTTGAATATTGTCTAAATTTTGGTGCATTACTGGTAATTCGGCTTGTCTGTGGTTTCCAATTATTCCATCTAATAAAAAACCATTCATAACATCCATTAATCCTGAAAACTTTGCATCTGATGGTTCTCTTCTCACTAAACTATCATTTTTTATTCCAAATTCTTTTCTAACATCTTCAAAGTCTGGAATTTCAAAATTAGAACCATCACCAGCAATTAAGAAAAATCCATTAAATGTTTTGAATAAAGGATTATTAACATTATAATTAATATTTTTCAAGTATTCTTTGCTAATTTCTTTAAAAACAAATGGATCGATAAATGTTCGCTGCTGTGAAAGATTTTGTCTTGTTAATTCAAGATCAACCTCATCAAATTTATCTTCTAAAAAATCATCCAAATCATCTTGATTTGAAGATCCTTTATTAAATAAAAAGAATTTAATAATGTCCTGAAATTCAAATTTACGATTGCGAGAAAATTTATTTTCAGTATTAACAAATTTTTTATGATTGGTTAATACTGTATCGATGGCAGATTCATATAAATAGAACATGACAATCACCATCGAAGTAATTATTAAAAATAAATAATTTTGATTTATTTATTTTGATTTTTAACAACTCTTCTACAGATTTACAAATTTCTATTTTTTCAGAAAGAATAGAAAAATTAATTAATGAATTGCCCCAAAATAATAATGAGGGCTTGTGTTTTATTCTCATACTTATACATATGTCCTCAATTTATATATAAACTTTTTTTAAGTCTTTAAATTTATAATTTTAACTTAAACTAATGCTAAAATAGTAATATGATTAGTATATCCAATATAATCTAAAAATAATTAATTTTAACAAAATATTGATTAAAACAACGAATTAGATTTATTAAACAATAATTGCCATAAACAAGTACTAATTTAATAAAAGCTAAATATTACTTTAATCAAAGAACAACCATTAGTAATAAATTAATTTTAAAAATGATAAATTCTTAAAGGATAGTACACTAAAATACAATTTAATATTTTCATAATACTGATTTAAAGTATTATAATGAAATTCTTAAATTGACGGCATTGAAAAAAAGTGGGCAGAAGAAAACTCTTAATTGAGGGATATAATTGAGGTTGAAAAGTTATATGGGTTTTGAGAAAATCAAAAACCTCAATTAAGAGTAAATGAGTTTAAAGTATTTTCATACTTTTCATCTCTATACATACTTAGATTCTCATAGTATATAAAAGTTTAGGTTTACCTAAATTTTAACTAGGAGGTTTTCATCTTCACAGAATTTTATCAGCCGTGCATAAGTCTGATTGGTTTTTAAAGTATTGATGTTTCCCACAATTATTAGTTTACGTTTGGCACGTGTGATTGCAACATTCAATCTTCTCAAATCCCTTAAAAATCCAATATTTTCATTTTCATTGCTTCTAACTGTGGATATGATGATAATTTCCTTTTCCCTTCCCTGAAAACCGTCAACAGTCTTGACTTCCACAGGGGTCTGGTCCTGGATAATCTTCACTTGATCGGCATATGGGCTAATGATTCCGATGTCGTCCACATCGATGCCGTCATTCATGTAATCCTGAACAAGCTTGACGCTTATTTCGGCTTCGAGATTATTGATGATGGATTTGGAATCCTTAAGATGGGTTTCACCTTCCAAATCAACTGACGAGGTATCAATAAAAAGCAGGGCCTCTTCATCATGTTCTCCATCAAGAATGTCATTGATGGTTATGTCATCAACACTGGAATCGCTCTTGAGTCCGTTATTGTAGAACTCCTCATTAGGAAACTTCATAAGCAAGCTGTTCATACGATATTGGACATTCAACAATTGAGATTTATGGGAATACATTCTAATCAATTCTTCAAATAAAGTTTTTGATAACTCCCCTGCCCTGTCACTAATGATTGTTGGAGGCAATTGCTTATGGTCTCCTGCAAGAATGAATCTGTGTGCCTTGGCAATGGGAATCAAGACGCTTGGAATTGTGGCTTGTGAAGCCTCATCAATAATTGCAACGTCAAATTTAACCCTTGAAATTGACTCCAGGGCAGCTGATGAATTGGTTGCAAGAATCACATCGCTTGTATCAATGATGTCTTTAATCATTCTGTTTTCAATTCTTTTAATTTCATCATGTGCCTCATCGATTTCCTGGTTGATTTCAATCCATTTTGCCATGGATTTCATCTTGTCTGAATTCACTCCTCTTGCTCCCTTGCCCTTGGATGCAAAATGCAGGATATCATAATCTCCAAGGCCTCGGCGATACTGTGGAGTCGGTTTGGTGTGAACTTTACGCTTTTCAATCAGATTATCTATCTTTTTGTGAATCTTTTTGATTTTCTTGTTCAACTTATGATTTTCAACCTTGTAGGCAAGTGTTTGTGTAATGTTGTGTTTTGATACTCTTTGAGGGTGGCCCAGTCTTGTAAGATTTAATTTTTTGTTGTCCATCAGTCTCTCTAGAATGTTGTCAACTGCGGCATTGCTTTCGGCTGTTGCCAAAACCTTATGGTTCTGTCTTGTCTCTTGTGAAATCAGCTCAACCAATGTTCTGGTTTTACCTGTTCCAAAGGGGCCATGAATCAGATAGAAATTCTCACAGGACAATGCATTTTCAATTGCTGCTTTTTGAGAGTCATTGAGGTTTTCGTCTATATAACTGATGTAAGGTGTAGGCCTGTTCTTTTTAGGGTCCCTTTCATTTAAAATATATTCAAGAGCGTTTTTACCTTTTAAGCTCAGATGCTTTAAATTGTCTTCCATCCTTCTGAATGTAATGTCATTGGCATACAGGTCAAGCCGAACTTTCTTTTTAATCGCCCATTTTGGTACGCGCTTATCAAAGGCAACTTTAATAAATCTGGCGCCTTTTTCAGTGACGGTTCCTGTTAAATCGCTGCGTAAGGGGTCATCAGTACTGACCAAAATCATGTCCCCCACACTTATTTCAGTATCGATGACTTCAGATCTTCCAAACTGAACAATCTGCATGCCCAATTCTTTACCTAAGCTTTTTCCTTTAACTTTATTGATGGCTCTTCCAAGTTCTTCCCTTTTCTGACCGGACATGGTACTTATTTCCCGAGTCATCAGGTCAATTTCAGCATCTCTTTCATAATTGATGAGCCTTATTAAGTTTTTAATATATTTCTTCATCTTCATGCTTATTTTTAAATAAGAGTTTTACTGTATATTTAATTATGCATTTTAAAAAAATTGATGAATTTGATAACATAGAAATGAAGTATATTTCTGATTTTTCAGGGGGTTTCATTTCAAGAAACAAGCATGTGTTGAAAAATCTGGAATTAACCAAATTCACTCAATTTGTACTTGAAAAATGTGTTTACGGCACACCAATCTTCAAATTGGGAAACGGTGGAAATAAAATATTGGTTTTATCAGGAATTCATGGTAATGAACTGCCGTCACAGGTTGCCAATTTAAAATTATTAAATAAACTGTTAGGTGCTGAGCTGAACAATACATTGTACTTTATTCCATTCGCATCACCAAAATCAACAATGTATAATGAAAGAACATTCAATGGATTGGATTTAAACCGTTCTGCACACATTAAAAATTCATTAAGCAATCTCATTGTTAAAAACATTCTTGATTTGGGAATTAATTTTGTAGGGGATTTTCATTCAACTGCATATAATGCAAATCCTGGCATTGAATCCATTTTTTCATCAAAATCCCCATCTCCTGAAAGCTTTTTGGTTGCAAACTATATTTCGCGGGATGTGGGTTCTGAAGTGTTGTCATTTGACTTTGCTGGTTCTTCTTATAAGGGTGCAATTGAGGATGTATGTAATTTAAAGGGAGTTCCGGCAATAACTGGTGAAGTATTATGTCCATTCACATCTATTGAAGGTAATTCAGTTGAAAGGTCATTTGCCCAGATGGAAAGTTTTTTAAATTACTTTGGTTTATAGATTACTTTGCAAATGCTCTCTGATTAATCTTTTAAATATATAAGTCCTATTTTTAAATAAGGTGATTTTAATTGTCTTCGTATAAAGGGCATTCGATATTTGCATTCATTCTCGCTTTGATGTTTTTTCACAATCCTCTAACAATTGCTTTAACATTCATTGGTGCAAATATCCCTGATTTTGATCATAAATTTAAAAAGGAAAATGTCTATAAGATGATAATTTTGGGATTGATAGTGTTCATTTCACTTTATATCCTCAAATTACCTTATTATATTGGCTTAATCATCATATTTTTAGGTGTTACATTTTATTTTTCAGAGCATCGTAGTTTTACCCACTCGATTTTTGGCGTTTTGACATTAACATCTGCGGTTAGTTTAATTTTGATATGGGGCTATCAATTGGTTGGTGCAGTAACCATTTTAGACAATCAGTATTTGTTAATGGCTATTTTGATTGCTCTTTTAAGCTTTCTATTTTTAAATAAGAAATTGTTGATGATATTCCTGCCGTTGTTTTTCATCAGTTTATTTGTTCTTCCAATGATTGAGATTACTTATATTGAAATAGTATTAAGTCTGTTTTTAGGATTGTTTTCCCATGTTGTCCTTGATTCCTTCACTCCTGCGGGAATCAAGATTTTTGCTCCCCTGTCCTCAAAAAAGGTTTACAGAAACTTTGGCTTAAGCATGATTTTTTTATTAATATTTTTTGCATTATTGTATAATATTCCAATTTTGTTCCCGTTATTTGGTCAATATGTATTGAATAATTAGAATAACTTGCAACTGAAGAACAATCCTGAGTTTTTAACCCATAAGCAAAATTTTGAAACGATATAAAGTACTGGCAACTCTATTAGTGGCCCAATTACAAGGGCTATGGAGATTAGTTCATGTCCTGGAAATGAATTAATTGCAATTGCTAGGGCTAACGGAGAATTTCGTGCCAGTGTTGTCATTGTCAGACTTGCATATTCCTGATATGTAAAATTAATATTTTCTGAAACCATTAAGTCAATTATTACATTAACAATGAAAAATAGGATTAAAGGAATAAATATTGTCACAACTGAGTTCAAATTATTGAATAACAATTCTCCCTGACTAGCAAATATGCAGAATACTGCTAGGGACAAAAACCATATTTGTAGTGAACTGAATAAATCGCTAGCTTTTTCACTCAACTCATTATTCAAGACAAATTTAACAATTTGGGCTGCGATAAATGGTATTACAATGACAATCAATAGGGAATATGCGAGTTGCGAGTAATCCATTGCATTCCCGTTTGAAAAGAAAATAACTAAATAGATTGGAAGCAATATAATCTGCAAGATTAAATTAATTGGAAGTATTGATAGGCTTAATGTTAAATCCCCTTTTGCCATTTTGGTAAACACCAGGTACCAATCGGTGCATGGTGTTAGGATTAACATGAAAAATCCGATAAAAACATCAACATTGCCTTTTAAAAATAGGGATCCTAAAAAGTATCCGAACAGTGGTGTCCATATGAAATTTATTATTAAACTTGTTGAAGTGAATTTGACATTCTTAAAGCTGTCTTTTAACTCTCCAAGGGGCACTTCAAGGAATAATCCGAAAAGCATTAGGCATAGGAATATGTTTATTAAATATTCTGTATTTTGTGCTATAACATCGATATTTGAAAATATGAGTCCGATTATTACTGCTGAAAAGATTATTATCGGTTCAAGTTTTTCTATTAGCTCCATATACTCACCTTTTTTAGGCATGACTAAATTTGTATATTCGAATATATAAAATTTTTTCCAATAGAAAAATTCCTTTAATTTCTGTTTTGACTATTAATTTGATATTATTTAATTAATTTAAGTGATATTTTTGTTCATGAATACTTTTTTAATTAATTTTAATAATGTTAATCTAATTTTTAAATAATTTTTTTTAAAAAGCATAACTTTATAATGAATAATCATGATAAATAATATTATTATTAAATGTCAATTTTATCGACATTTTATATAAATTTGAAATGGAGCTTGTTTAATGTTTTTGACTAGAATCGGATACGGAATTGCTTATTTCGTCGTCCTTATCATAGAAATCATTAAATCAACATTTAGTGTTGCATTTAGTGGAATAATGGGGAGAAATATTGATCCTATAGTTGTTGACATTGAGACAGTTTTAGAGAGGCCTGTTTCACAAACAATTTTAGCGAACAGTATTTCATTAACTCCAGGTACATTGTCTGTTGATTTGGACAGTGAAAACAACATTATCAAAGTAGCTGCTATTTCTCCAAGAAAAAAAGAGGATATTATTCCTTTTGAACCTTATATCAAAAAAATGTTGGAATGAACATTTTTTTAAAAAAATCGAGTGAGATAGTATGGATATATTATTTATTTCAAAATATATTGTGCTTTTTGCATTAATTATAATGATGCTAGCTGCCCTAAGAGCAAGCGCATATAAATCAACTTCAATGGGGCTTTTAGGAAGCTCTGTAGTTGTTACTGCTTTTGCTGTGGCATTGCTTGTTGTTGGTGGCTTGTACAATATTCAGTTTTATAGGGATATATCATTGGCTTTAATATTCTTTGGTTTTGTAGGTACTGTTGCTTTCGCTGTAGTTTTAGGAGGGGATGATAAATGATCGAATACATACAATCAATCCTTCTTATCGTAGCGGCGTTTTTCATAATTATTGCAGCAGTAGGTCTTTTAAGCTTAAATAAAAATACCAAAAATTTGGTCTATGCAAGAATTCACATAATAGGATTATTTGATATTGCTTGTATTCTTGCAATGATTGGGCTTGGCCAATATCTCTTAGCTGGAATTTACTTTATCCTAGCACCATTTACAGCACATGCAATAGCTAATGCTTATTGGAAAAACGAAGATAGAGAAAATAACATGGATTTAATGACTGTTGAAGAAGAAGTAGATGAAAATCATCCATTTTTCCATCCTAAAGCTAAGATGCAAGCTTTGGAATCTGAAAATTCAGAAAAACTAAAAGTGGACGAGAGATTTTCAGTAACTACATTAGAAATCGACGAGGGTGAATAAGATGTTGGAATTTATACTATGTATTATCATGATTTTAAGTGCAATTCTTGCTCTTATTCAAAAGGACTTGCTAAAAGCAGCAATTTTAACTGGTTTCGCTGGTGGAGCAATGGCTGTGTTATTCCAAATATTGCTCGCACCCGATGTGGCTCTAACACAAGCAATTGTGGGGGCTGCAATTGTGCCTGTATTCATTGCACTGGCTGTTAAAAAAACTCAAAGGAGTGATAGCTAATGGCACAAACTCAACTTGCGATATTATTAACTTCTGCTGCCTTAATTGTAATTGGACTTTATTCAGCAATATTCATTGACAATATCATCAAAAAAATAATTGGTATCAGTTTTATAGAAGAGGGAGCCAACTTATTCATTGTTGCTATTGGTTATAAAGCTGGAGGAGTCGTACCGATTTTAATGCCTGGAATGGATACTTCCTGGTTTGCATCAAATGCGGCTTATCCTTTGCCTTTCGGTTTGGTACTTACCAGTATTGTAATCGGTGCAAGTACTCTGGCAGTAATGCTTGCTTTAGTTATGGTTTTATACAGACGTTATGGCACATTATCTACTAAAGTAATGTTGGCCGACACATCAAAACGGGAGGAGTACAATGAATGAATTAATTCCACTTATGGTTATTGTTCCTCTTATGGCAGCATTATTGATAAGTGCATTTTCAAAATTCAATAAGGTTACAAAGATTTTTGCCTTTGTTGTGGCAATATGCTTACCGTTGATTCCAATATTGTCAAATTATGGCTTACACTACTTTGGTGGTTATGAGCCGATGTTAGACAATGTAACTGGAATAATGTATCATCCGGCAATTACCTATTCATTTACATTCTTGCAACAAATATTTATAGGTGCAATTGGGCTTTTAACATTCTTGGTAATATTTATTTATTTAACTAAATACAAAAAAGTCTCAGGACCATATTTATTCCTGTTATTCTTAGGTACAGCGGCAGTTACAGCAATGATTTTAACTGATGATATTTTCCACATGTTTGTATTCTTTGAAATACTCGCACTAGCACAAGTTGGAATAGTTGCGGCATCTTCAATAGACTACAGTTATGAAATGGCATTGAAATATATGATTTTAGGATCAATCGGTTCTCCAATGATGCTTTTGGGAATTGGATTCCTTCTTGCATTAACTGGAAGTGTAAATGTAACAGATATAGCAACAGCAGTTCACATGGGTTTAGTTGACGCTACATCTCCAGTATTTTTATTATCACTCGGATTAATATTCTTTGGTTGGTTATACGCATCAGGTTTACCACCATTCCATACTATAAAATCTGGAATTTATTCAAAAGCGGAACCTCATGGAGCAGCACTCCTTCAATCATTTACAGTTATATCAATGATTTCAATCGTATTGATAATGTTTAGAATTTACTCTTCACTTCCAATCTTTGAAGTTCTCATAATTTTCTTCTCTATCTTGGCTATGATATTGGGTGTCTCTCTTGCATTAACCCAAACAGACTTCAGAAGAATGATTGGATTTTTAGCGGTGGGAGAATTAGGTTTCATTGGTTTAGGTATTGGGCTTGGAACAAACTTTTCAATAACAGCAGGACTTTTCCAAGCATTGAATGAAATCGTTATCACTGCATTATTATTCATAGGATTTGGTGCAATTGTCAATGCGACAAATGAAGTGGATACAAGGAAATTAGGTGGGCTTTTAGCATATCATCCAAAAGTTGGAATAATGCTTTTAATTGGAGGTCTTGCAATGGCGGGAGTTCCTCCTTTAAGCGGTTTCCAATCTAAATTGATGCTTGTTCAAGCTTCTCTAAATTGTGGATTCCCAGAAATATCTATTTTGGCGATTATGGTAAGTATAGCTACATTTGTAGTATTTGTAAAAACATATTACACAATGTTTTTAAAACCAAAACCAAATGAGCTGGAACTTGAAAACAAGGATGTTCCAAGAGCAATGATTTTTGCTATGGGAATATTATTAATAATCGTTGTACTATTAGGTATTTTCCCAGATATTGTTACAAATGGAATTTCTAACTTTGTTGGAGGGATATTATGAAATTATATGATCAGATATTCGGTGTTGTAAAACAATTCAAAAAATTGTTCTCACCAGGTCCTGTAACTAATGCTGATGTGTCCGGTAGTATCACAGCGGAAATATTTTTAATAGTTTCATTGGTATTGGCCGTAATACTATTGAGACATGTAAGCGTTTTGCTTGCAGGTTTAGTAACATTAATACTTGCAATTGTTCTTATTTCAAATATTCCACTTATTCCGAAGTTTAAAATAGAGCAAGAGGACTCATTAGAAAAAATGGTCTTTTATGCAGTAGTAACACTTGCTTTAATCGTAACATTCATGTATTGGGGTGGTAATCTTGTCTAAAACTACAGTTCGTAATTTACTTGCAGCAGTTTTAGCAGCAGTATTTTCTGTTACTTTATTTGATGCAATATTTAATTTGAGTAGCATGATTAATCCTGGTGTAAGTAATATTTATAATGCTTTAGGAACTCAAATTGCTCCAAACCTCGTAACTGTTGTTATCTTTGATTTTAGAGCATACGATACTTTAGGTGAATCAATTATATTATTGACTGCTGGATTAGTGGTTTTATTAATATTCGGCAGAGGATTATTGGGGGATAAAAGATGAGTCAAGGAAGCATGATTTTAAAACTTATATCTTTGCCAATATCAATCATATTGATTTGTTTAGGTGTAATGACCATTCTTGGAGGTCACATCACTCCGGGTGGAGGTTTCCAAGGTGGTGCGATGATTGCAAGTGGTATTATATTATCCATTCTTGTTTATGGAATTGGGAATTCCCCATTAGAATTCTCACATTTATATATCGAAGTTTTGGAATCCGTTGGCGCATTGGGATTCATAATATTTGGATTGATTGGATTATTCGTTGGAGGGTTCTTCCTTTACAATGTCGGAACAGACATATTGAACATTGTTCCTCAAACAATTCAAACAGTATTCCATTATCCTGATGTTACAAATGCAGGTATCATTCCATATCTAAATATATTTGTAGGTTTGAAGGTATTTGTGGGATTATCTTCAATTGTTATTGCATTTGCAGGATTTAAGAAACTTGTTGAGGAGGGTGAATAATGTTATCTCTTGGACCAATAATTTTTGGATTAATATTGGGTTTAATTATCGGATTACAAATTAAACTTAATGTAAGCGATGCGCACTTCACTCTTGGATCATTTATAATAATAATTATTGCAGGAATTGTTGTAGCATGGCAATCAGGTAATTATCCATTTTACACAGATTTGCCAATTTCCACTGCATTTCTATCTGCATTAATAGGAATTTTTGTAGGCAAACTAATATTTGCAAGGAGTAAATAAGGGGTTTTTATAATGTTTTTATCACTTAATAATTGTGAAGAAAAAGGAGATTGTATTAAAACATGTCCTACAAAATCCATTAGATTGATAAATGGAATTCCATTCAGTTGCCTTACATGTGGAATCTGTTATGAAAACTGTCCGAACCATGCAATATTCAAGAACAGCTATGGAGGATATGTTGTTGACAGGGCTAAATGTAACGGCTGTGGAATGTGTATGTACAATTGTCCAACAAGCAACATAACCATTGAAGACGGAATAGTTTATGGTATTTGTTCACGTTGTGGCGTGTGTGCAGAAGAGTGTCCTGATTGTCGTATAGATGGATTTGAACTTGAAAAGGACAAGCAGATTACTTTAATTAAATCATTAAATATTCTAAATCCTCCACTTGATAATGTGCCTCATAAAAGTGAGAATATAGTCACTGAAGTTTCAAGATCTTATTTTGGAACTGACATCGAAAAATGTATTTTATGTGGCAGATGTGAGGAATATTGTCCAACAGGTGCAATACATGTTAAAGTGGACCGAGATGAGGGGATTTGTAGGGAATGCAGATTATGTGCTGATGTTTGTCCAAATGAATCCATGAATAAACATCAAATAGTAAATAATTCCTCATGTACTCTTTGTCTTAATTGTCTAAAAGCATGTCCTCATAATGCAATTTCTGTTGATGATTTTAGAATAGTAATAAATAAATTAAATCAAAAGGCCACTGGAAAAATCATATCTTGTCTTAATTGTGGATTATGTGCAGATTTATGTGAGAATGGATCTCTTAAGAAGGATGATGGTAAATTAAGATATGATCCAACAATTGACACAGAAAATATTGTTCATGATAAGGTTATTAGTCATTGTCCGATTCACACTTTACGTGAAGATGAGGAAATGTTTGTTTATGATGAGCATGATGATGAGGAACTTCCAACACTTGCAGGTTTCTGTGTTAGCTGCGGCAAATGTGTGCAGGTTTGTGATGAAGTAAATGCACGTCAATTCATGACACAGACATGGGATGGAAAGGTCAGTGATGATTGTATTTCATGTGGAATTTGTGTGGAAGTTTGCCAGGAAGATGCAATCACATTGCATAGAGGAAAAATTTCAGTTGCATTGGATAAATGTATTTTATGTGAAAATTGTGCAGTTCATTGTCCAGTTGATGCAATTCCTAAATCAACAATGTATAAAAATGAAATTAAAGATGGATTTAACTTCATTGAGCAAGAATTATGTATGCATTGTGGTGTCTGTTATGGAATTTGTTCATATGATGCAATTGAAAAGATTGATGGCAATTATGTAGTTAATGATGAAAATTGTACCTATTGTGGTGCATGTAAGAATGCATGTCCTGCAAGGGCATTTTTATTCGAGAGAAATTTTAAAGATTCAATAGAGGGTATTTAAATGAGCAGTATACTAAGAATAGCTTTAGAAGGAGCTTTTACCAACTTTAAAAGAATCTTTTTTGCAGCTGATAGAGTTACAGATATGGAAATGCGTAACCAAATTGCAACACTATCTGTTGAAGTTGATGATAGGGTTGATGAAAAGGCCTGCATAGGATGTGCGGGTTGTGCCAATGTCTGTCCAACAGGTGCAATTGAGATGAAAAAATTAGCGACTCCAGTTAAATTAACTGATAACTGGACTAAAGATGAAGTACCTGAAATTAATCTTGAAAAATGTGTAGTTTGTTATTATTGTCATGATTTCTGTCCAGTATTTTCACTTTATGGTGAAAAGGGAACAGTACATCCAAGCAATGTCGGTGATCAAGAAGTCGATGTTGCAGACATGTTAGACAAGCCATTTAAGATTTCTGACGATAAACTTAAATTCATTGCACAATACTTATCTGATAACTCAGTGTTGAGAAATAGGGAGGAAGGTGATTAGATGGGAATTAAATCATTTTCAAGAGCAAGAGCGATACATGTCATGTTGGTTTATACCGGAGGATGTAACGGTTGCGACATTGAAATTGTAAACTCAATTTTATCTCCTCGTTTTGATGCTGAACAGTATAATGTGTTTTTAACTTGGAATCCTCGTGAAGCAGATGTTTTAGTTGTTACAGGTCCGGTTACACATTTAAATAGGAAACCATTAGAAGCAATTTATGAAGCCATTCCTAATCCTAAATTGGTTGTGGCTGCCGGAAGTTGTGCGCTAATGGGTGGTGTTTATAAGAATTGTTATGGAGACATTCCTTCAGAAGAAATTGAAGGACCAGTCGAAAATATTATACCGGTTGATGCAAAAGTTCCAGGTTGTGCCGTAAGGCCACAAGATGTTTTAGCTGGAGTTGTGTCACTTTTACCTACATTATTGGATGCAGATTAAGGAGGAGTTAGATGGATGAAAAAGTACCAAGAAGCGAAATAATTGAAACTGAGATTCCATTAGGTACAGTTCACCCTGCTGCATTGGAACCATATAGGGTAAGGCTTTTTGTAGAGGATGAAATAGTACAAGAGGCTGAAATAACTATTGGTGTTAATCATAGGGGAATCGAAAGGATTATGGAAGGACTTCCAGTTGAAAAAGCAAATGCCTTAACTGAAAAAATTTGTGGAATTTGTTCAAATGCTCACATATGGAACTCATGCAGAACAGCCGAGATGGGATTGAACATTGAAATTCCTGAAAGGGCTAAATATATTCGTGTAATAATGAGTGAACTTGAACGTTTACATTCACATTTCTTGTATTTGGCACACGGTTGTGAAGTATTGTCTCATGAAACATTTTCAATGAGAGTATTTTACATGAGAGAAATTGTCATGGAGCTACTTGCAATGATTGGAGGAAACCGTGTACAATATGGGTGCTCTGTTTTAGGTGGAGTAAGGCCAAGATGCGATTTGGATGAATCAAAACTATTAAGACTTAAAAATGACATGGATGCGCTAGAAGAAGGACTTACTGGCTTTGTCGATAGATTTATGGCAGATTCCATATTGTTGTCAAGGGTAACTGGCATCGGTGTGCTTCCACAAAAGCAGGCAATCGAACTTGCTGTTACAGGTCCGACTTTAAGGGCAACTGGTGTTGCAAGGGACTTAAGAACAACAATGTTTGAATATGATGACTTTGACTTTAATGTTATCACACAGCCTGATGGTGACGTCAAATCAAATTTAGTCATGAGGGCATTGGAATCCTTTGAATCAATCAAAATCATAAGGCAAGCTATTGCAAACATTCCTGAAGGTAAAGTAATTAACCGTGATTGGGAAATGTTTGACACAGACATTAATGAAAGTTATATTGAAGTTCCAAGGGGAACTTTATATCATTCATATGCACTGGAAAGCGGAAGGGTAAGGCATTGTATTATAAGAACTCCTTCCATGGCAAATATCGGTGCAATGCAATATGCATGTATTGGTGATCAGATAACAGATGCACAATTGTGTATTGTACAATGTGACCCATGTTTCACATGTACTGACAGAGCAATAGAAATCATAAGGAGATAGAAACATGTTTTCAAATACTATTATCAATTCAATTCTTGCAGTAATCATTACAGTATTGGTTTGCTTTGTTGTATCAACATTCCTTCCGGGAATTGAGAGAAAATACATTCATGCTAGAATTCAACAAAGGATTGGGCCAAAAGTGGTTGCTCCGGGAATTATGGCTCCGATAAAATTCATGTTCAAGGAAAATGTTGAAGTTTCATCTCCAGTTCCTGGATTGTACAAGTCTTTGCCTATAATATGTTTCATTGTGGTTTTATGTGTTTTAATTGCACTCACTCCTGAAGCTTATAAAATTCCTGCCCTTGCAAGTTTAGTGGCAATTGTCGGATTTTTAAAAGTGGAGGAAATCTGCTATGTGCTTATGGGAGCATTATCAAAGTCCGTAATGTCAGTTAATATGCCGTTCCCGGACCAGATTAAAGGTGCAGTTCACAATAATGCAACCCGTTCATTCATTGAAGATATAAGTGCTAAAAGGTCACTTAGGATGATTACTTATGGTTCATTCCCATTGTATTTGGCATTATTCGCTCCAGTAACTGCTGCAAGAAGCATATTCTTGCAGGATATTGTAGTATTCCAACAAGCCAATGGGCCATTTTTATTCACAGTGTCCGGTGGAATTGCAGCTATTGTATTTTTCATCGGTTATATGATTATATTGAATGAATATCCATTTTCAATTATCAAAGCAAAAAGTGATGTAATTGAAGGACCATATATGGAATATGCAGCAAAATACAGAGCAGTTGTATTTTTAACCCGTGGATTTTTCATGTTTGTGCTTGGTGCAATATTTTCAGTATTGTTCATTGGAGTTCCACCAACAATCATGTCATGGGGAATAATAGTGAATATTGTTGTAGCATTAATCTTTGTCTTTATGATGGGAATTTTCTCAGCATTCAGCCCAGTATTTACAAATAGGCAGCTATTGCCAACAATTTTAGGTGCTACATTACTTGGAATTTTATCTATTGTACTTGGATTATTATAGGAGGAATTGTTTATGAAATTTGTTATGAGACCATATCATATGGTAAGTCTTGGAGGATATATTGTTGAATGGGATTTTCCATACAGAAACCTTATTATTGTAAATAAAACCTCTGAACCAATAAAAATTGAAATACCCGTATTTCATGAGGAATGGATTCAAGAACATAGGAATTTAGGGCTTGAAGTTATCCCAGTCACAAAAGACGACAATTATTTGAGCATGTGGAAAAGAGCACATGCGGAACTTGATAAAGTAAGGCCAAAAAATGAGTGATTATACTTTAACAATTAAGACTCGCGAGAAAAAAGGAGTTTTGGATGATATTACTGATGTTATCACCTCCCATGGTGCTAATATTAGTTATGTTCATCTTTTTGTCGAAAAAAATAATATGGGTTCCATTAATCTGGAACTTGAACATGTAGAGGATATCGATGAGTTGGTTTCAGATTTGCAGTCCATTGAAGAGGTCAAATTGGTCGAATTACATGGTTCACAATTTGATATTTATGGAAAGCGCATAATTATTGTAGGTGGTGGAGCACAGGTATCCCAAGTTGCAATGGGTGCAATCACTGAAGCAGATAGGCATAATATACGTGGTGAACGTATAAGTATTGATACCATACCATTGGTTGGGGAACAACCAATTGCTGAAGCTGTAGAGGCAATTTCAAGACTTCCTCGTGTAAGGGCTCTAGTTTTGGCAGGTTCTCTAATGGGTGGAGAAATCACAAAAGCTGTAAAAAAAGTAAAAGATGAAAGTAATCTGATTGTGATTTGTCTGAATATGCCTGGCAGTGTTACCCAATATGCTGATTTAATTATCACAGATCCTATTCAAGCAGGAGTATTGGCAGTAATGTCAATAGCTGATACTGCCGTATTTAATATTGAGCGTTTAGGGGACAATATTAAATTTTAATTCATGTTTATGGACGTATAGGAAGGGGAGTTATCTATTAACTCCCTAACTATTTTTAATACAAATATCTTTATATTCACATTTTTCACATTTTTTAGAATCTTTTTTGACATTTGGCATCTTTTTATTGTCTATTATTTCTTTAACGTCATGGAGAATGTCAAAATATGCTTTTCTTAGTTCAACATCCATCACTACTGGCCGTCTGTCGCCTATTTTTTCATATTCAACAAAACCAACATATACATCTCCGTCAAATTCTTCTTCAATCAATATGGCATTTGACACCAGTTCAATTGCATCGCTCCTCCAAACACCTTTAAGTGGTGGTTTGCCACTTTTAAGAAGTATTGGATAGTATTTGCCGTCTATAATCTCGATCTTGTCACAAATCCCTATGATGTCTAAAATGTTGTCCTTAATTAGATAGGAATACATACAATTTGGAAAAAACATATCCATTATTTCGAATGCATGCTTATCAAGAATGGTCATAGCCTGTTTTATTCTTAATGCTGTAATTTTAATGCTAAAGTAAGCATTATCAATTATTTCATTGATTTTTGATACTTCAAGATTAAGATTCATTGATTTGATTGCGTCTGTTGTGCTTTTAATGTATGGGTCGATATTGTAGGATAAAACATTTTCAATTTCTGTCAGCACCATATCCTTTTTGATCTTACGCATATTTTTCTTAATCATGTCTTGAATATCAATTTTAAGCTTTTTTATTTCAATTGCCAATTGATAATCTTTGTTTTCACGATTGTCCACATGAATTTCTATATATAACTTCATTGGACAGTACATATATTGTTTTATGGAAGAAACTTTTATCATTTTTAACCTCTTAAAATTAGTAATATTAGTTTAAACTTAATAATATTTAAAATAAGAAGTTATAAATGAAGTAAATTTGTTAAAATAAAATAAAAAAAGTAAATAGCTAATAATTTAGCTATTTAAATGCAATTTTACACGTTATAGTAATCTTTGTTGATTGCAGGTAATTTTGCAAAGATGAAAGGAACAACAATCAGGATAATTGTTAAGATTAACATAACGGTTATGCTCAATCCGTCTGCAGTGGAAATTGTGGAATAGACTCCTTGAGCCCAAAGACCAAAAATACAAATAGGCAATATGTATTTAATTACAGTTTTCCAGGTTTTTCCAACTTTAATGGATGAATTATTGTTTAGGGTTTCAATTAAATCATCGAATTTGTAAACCCAACCAAAGATTATACATTCAAGCAGGATTGCAAATAACAATGCGAAATTATTCAGGTATGCATCAAATATTCCGAGGATTGTACTTCCAGCACCAGTTGCAAATATGCAGGATATTAAAAATCCGACAATACAAACTACTGTTGCAGTCTTTTTACGTTCAATAAGGAATTTTTCGGAAATTGAATAACATACTCCTTCAAGAAGTGCAATAACTGAAGTAATTCCTGCAAATAGGATACATAAGAAGAATAATGGTCCAATGATGTATGCAACGCCTCCCATAGTATTGAATACTTGTGGGAAAACAACGAATGCAAGACCGGTTCCTTCAGTTACAAGTTCGTTAAATGGAATTCCGCTGGATAATGTCATAAATCCTAAAATGGAGAATATTCCAATTGAATTGAACACTTCAAATCCGGAATTTGAAAATGCAACGATTACTGCATTGTCCACTAGTTTTGAACCGTCAGGCAGGTAGCTTGCATAGGTCATTGCAATTGCCATACCTAAACTTAGGGAGAATACGATTTGTCCAAATGCTGCCAGCCACACGTTAAGATTGGTTAATGCAGACCAGTCTGGGGTAAATATCTGTGTGTATCCGATTGAAGCACCAGGCAAGGTTAAAGAGAATGCAACGATAATTACAACAATTGCACATAACAATGGGAGTAATATTTTACTTACATTACCGATTCCATCATTCAAATCTCTTTTAATAATAAACCATGCTAAAAACCAGATTACAAATACGGATATGAGAACATTCGGAACAATTGTAAACAATCCAGATATTGAGTCGGTTGCATGCAATACGTTGTTTGCAAAGTATAAATCAGGGTTCGCACCCCATGCTTTTGTTAAACTTAATACAATATATATAAAGTCCCATCCAACAACACAAACATAGTATGTTGTGATTAAAAATACGATTAATAATATGAACCATGCTACCGGTTCCAATTTTTTGCTAACTGAAAATAGAATTCTTGCAAGTGATTTTTTGAATTTAAATCCTACTGCATATTCTACTAAAACGAATGATATTCCAAGTAAGAATAATGAAACGATGTATGGAATCATGAATGATCCTCCACCGTTTGAATATAATACATTTGGGAAACGCCAAATATTTCCAAGACCTACAGCAGAACCAATCATCGCCATCATAAATGCAAAATTACTATTCCATTCTGATTTTTTTGTCTCTGTCATTTTATCACATTAAATTGAATATTATTATTTTAGTTGTTTGAAGTTTATATATTATTGTATTAATTTTGCTTAACTTGTGTTATTTTTTCTTAAAAAGTTTTGAATAAAATTTACAATGATTATTTTTTTAATTGAATAATATTCGTTTTTTTAAAATAGTTGAAAATTAATAATTTTTGATTAAAATATGATGGATTTATTAAAAAATAGTAAAATTATGAGAGTTTTCACCCTCATATAAAAAGTTTTATACAGGTTTTTCCTTAAGCTTCAAATATTCGTCGATTGCTTCACGGGTGGTTCCAACAACTATTCTGTAATGGCTGAACTTGCCATTGACAATGACCTTTTCCACTTTTCCTTTTGCCACCACATGCTCGCCGTCAATGACTTCTCCTGCATATGTGTGTGTAAATGACACTACTTCATCTAAAGGAACATCAACACCCTCTAAAACCTCTACATTTTCAATAGTGTATAATGAAGGATTGTCAAATGCTCCAAGTGCGCTTACTATATCGCACTCTATTTTGGAAATTCCTTGAGGTTCATAGACAGTATCTCCCCATTCTCCTTCAATTTCGTCGTAGTCTTTTGTAGCTAAAATATCAAAAAGGGTTCCGTTTATTGTTCCACGATTTGCCTTACGGTTTTCATACCATCTGAATTCTTCTTTTGTTAAGCTTGAATCAAACATTCTTTTATCATATACAAAATCCCAGTAGTCGTCGGTGATTCCTTCAACGGTAATGTGCTTGTCAACTTCTTTGATGTAGACTTCTTTTCCGCGATGTTGTTTAAAAGCAGCTATTGCCCTTCTGTGATTGTCAAGACCGTACACTACAAAATCCAAGTCGCTCACGTCACTCTTTTGAAGGCCTGGAAGAATTGATCCAGAAATTCCCAAATGGTCATATGGAATGTCTGCCATGAAATGGAAAAAGTCAGCAACATCCATCAATTTTGCAATCAGTTCAGGATTTTTAACTTCTCCACCTTCATCAAAAGTCTTTTTAAGGCCTAATAATCTCATTTCGGGTTTGATGATTCTTTCAACTTTATCTAATGGAACTCCCATCATTTCAACGTTTGTGACATCTGAAAAATATAAATAATCAGGATAATTTTCTCTTAAATAACTGTATGCTTCTTCAGACCCTACTTTTCTATATCTTTTGCCGTTTTTTTCACGGTCCCCTTCAGGGTCTGGTATATATCTTAAAAAGGAAATTACTCTGTTTTCCGGGTGAATGTAATTGGTTGATGCGAAATATAAATCATCAGTGGTGTAAATAAAATCTCTAGTTCTTACTTGTTCCATAATATTATCTCCCTTATATTTTAATTTCAATCTTAATATTTATATAAATATTTAATCTAAAATTAGTGTATGTCTATTACTCATAAGCATATCGATGAAAAATTTGAATATGATGGAAGTCAAATTAATCCGTCCTGGGCTTTTCAGGAATTCGGCATTTACGGTTCTTCAATTATAACTTGGATTGGTCCGGTTAACATCACTCCTGATAATTTAAAGGATTTTGCTGATGTTGGACTTGAAATCAAATCAAATTATATGGTCAATTTCATTTGCGAATTCTTTGACCAACAGCCTACAAACATGAGAATCGCTTATCTTCGCCAAAGATTGCTGGTAATGATTTTTAGAGAGATACTCACAGAGTACGATGTTGTCACAACTAGGGAAGGCGATGACATATTCGTTGATGGAAGAAAATTGTCTATTTCCATAGCAAGTGTGTCATTAAGTTCCGCAAAGATACATTTTGCACTTAATCTGGAAGATAAGGGAACTCCCGATGATGTAAAAACAATAGGTTTATATGATATTAAAATAAATAATCAACAAGTTTTTAGTGAAAATAATTTATTGGAATTAATCAATAAAACTGTAGAACGTTTTATCAATGAGTTGGAAACAATTGAAAATGACATAAGCAAAACAAAGGTGTTAGGATGAAAATTTTAGTTAATGGAATTCAATCAAATTTAAGGTTCTCTTCTGCACATGTAATTCCTGGCCATGAATCCTGCGGATATATTCATGGGCACTCTTACTTTGTAGATGTTGAAATTGAAGGAGAAAGAGCGGGGAAATTTGACTTTGTCGTTGATTTTAAAGATGTAAAAGGATTCACCAAGGCAATTTGTGATGAACTTGATCACAGATTGTTAATTCCTGTTTATAATGACTTAATTGAATTTAAGGATTTTGACAAGAAAAAGGATTCAATTTTTAATTTAAAAAAGCAGCACACAGTTCATTTTAAAATTGATGGTAAGGGATATTCATTGCCTGGTGTGGATTGTGTATTCTTGCCGCTTCCTTATACTTCAGCTGAAGAGTTATCAAAGTTTTTTGCTGAAACTTTGGCAAAAAAATTATCCGAAACCTATGATAATTTGGAATATGTTGCAGTATGTGTAAATGAGGGCATAGGTCAAGGTGCTGAATTTAGGAAAGATTTATGATGAAAGCTCCAATTATTGAAATATTTTCTTCATTTCAAGGCGAAGGCCTTTTAATCGGTGAAAGACAAATTTTTGTTAGATTTGCAGGATGCAATCTTAATTGTAATTATTGTGACACCAATGATAGTAAATCCGAAAAGTCAGGAAAGCTGATGACTCCTGAAGAAGTCACCGAAGAAATTAAAAAGTTAATTACTCCTGACTGCAAAACCATTTCATTTACTGGAGGTGAACCTAGTCTTTATCCTGACTTTATTTCAGAAGTTAGCGATAATTTTGATTTAAATATAATGCTTGAAACTAATGGAACTTTACCTGAGAATATTGATTTAATTAAAAGATTAGACATGGTTTCTTTGGATATTAAGTTACCTGAGCATTTTGATGGTGATTTTGATAATTCAATTTTTCTAAATGAAATTAAATCACTAAATTTATTAATAATCAAATCTATAAATGTATATTGTAAAGTAGTTATATTGCCATCAACAAAAATAAAGTCATTTAAAGAGGTAGTTGAAAAATTATCGCAAAATATTTCAAACAAAAGCAACCTTAAAATAATTATCCAACCTTCCAGTCCTTTAGGAGAATGGAAAGATCTTAATTTTAAATTATTTGAGTTTTCCGAAGTTGTTGGGCAATATTTTGAAGTTTCCACCATTCCTCAAATCCATAAGATTTTGGATATCGAGTGAATTTTGTTTTAAATATTATTGATTTTATTTTTTAGTGATAGCAATTGTAAATGAGGTGTGAAAATGAAAGATAAAACATCTATTAACAGAAAATCAAACACAGGCGCAGTTGAACGTGAAACTAAAGTTCATGACAGAGAAGGAGACATCATGGCTATTGCAACCAGAGATGTTGTTTCAATTCCTCCTTCAAAAAGTATTAAAGACACTGCAAAAGTAATGATGGAACATGAATTTAGAAGATTGCCAATTACTGATCCTGGTTCTGGTAAATTATTAGGTATTGTTACTGTAATGGATATATTGGATTTCTTTGGTGGAGGAAAAAAATTCAATATCATTGAGAAAAAATATGAAGACAATTTCTTAGCTGCTATCAACGAACCAGTTAAAGAAATCATGACTCGTGATTTAATAACAGTATCAAACAAAGCTTCAATTGGAGATACTCTTGAAGTAATGTTATCTAACCAATTAGGTGCTATACCTATCGTTGACGCTGATGAAAAACTTGCTGGTATCGTAACTGAAAGAGATATAGCTTTATCTTTAGCAGGTGTTGCCGGTAAAGACATTGTTCAGGATTACATGAGTACTAAAGTATTCACTACAACTCCTGGAACTCCATTAGGTGATGCATGTAAAATCATGGTTAGAAATGGTTTAAGAAGAATTCCAATCATTGGTGGTGAAGCAGACATATCTAAAGCGGCTAAAAAATTATTAGGTATTTTAACTTCTACTGACGTGATTAGATTCTTAAATGCAAAAGAATTATTTGATAATTTAAATTCCAATTTAGCAACCGATGTATTAGCAACCCAAATTTCTGAAATAATGGCTAAAGAGCCTGTAACTGTTGAAGCAACTATGGGCATTGGTGAATTATGTGAACTATTCGCTGAAAGAAATATTGGTGGAGTTCCTGTTGTTAAAGATGATGATGTAATTGGAATTATCACTGAAAGAGATATTTTAAACGCTGTTAAAAGATACTAAATTCAGATAAGGAGATGATAATATGCAAATTAAGAATTTGATGTCTGAGGATATAATTACTATAGACAAAGACCAAAATCTTTCTGATGCTTTGAAATTATTACGCAAACATAATGTTTCACGTTTGCCAGTAACCAATAATAAAGAATTAGTGGGCATTATTTCCGAAAGAGATATTGCTGATAAACTTGGTTCTTCAAAATATGAAAGTATGCCTGCATCAAGACTTCATATTTCATCTGTAATGGTAAAAGATGTGTTTACAGTTCCTGAAACTATGCAATTAGATGAAGTAGCAAAATTAATGTTAGAAAATGGTATTGGATCCGTTCCAGTCATGGATGATGAGGGAATGGTCGGAATTGTATCTAAGGCAGATTTTGTTACTCTTGCAGTAGGAATTGCTTTTGATAAAATTACTGTTAAAGAAATCATGACTAATGATTTAACAGTGGTTTCACCAGCTGAAAGACTTGTCCATGCAAGAAGACTAATGAAAGAAGCACATGTGGGCAGATTGCCTGTTGTCGATGATGATAATTTAATGGGTATGGTCACTTCTAAAGATTTGATGAGGGCTTTCATCGACTTTAGAAAAAAAGTACCTGAAAAGTATCAAAAATCTCAAATTAAGGAGGTTTTAGTCGAAGATATAATGTCTTCTAATCCAACATTCACTTCAAAAGATGCAACCATTTCAGAAGTGGCTAAAATCATGATGGAAACCGGATTTAACGGTTTGCCTGTAGTTGAAGATGAAAAAGTCGTTGGTATTATAACACAAACTGATATTTTAAGACTAATTGAAAAATTAGAATCTTAAATATCCTTTTTTTATTTTTTTTAAGGAGGGTCTAAGTATTACTTTGATATCATTTCTAGGTCCTAAAGGCACATTCACTCATCAAGCTGCAAATATTTTAGGTGATGATTTAGTTCCTTATTGTACAATTCCCGCAGTGATGGAGAGTGTTGCAAATGGCGAAACTGATTTTGGTGTGGTTCCTATTGAAAATTCAATTGAGGGTCCGGTAGGAATAACATTGGATTCATTGGCCCATAAATTCGATTTAAAAATATTTAATGAAATAATCATTCCAATTAATCAAAACTTGCTTGTCAATCCAGGTTGTAAAATTGAAGATATTGAGGATGTTTATTCCCATGAGCAGGCAATATCTCAATGCAGGGAATTTATTCAAGAGCATAAGCTTCAGCCGCATTATGCCGTTAGCACCGCCAATGCTGCCAAAAGCATTATTGGTGACAAATCCAAGGCAGCTATTGGAAATGCAAAAACAGTTGAATTATATGATTTGGAAATCCTTGAATCAAATATTCAGGACACTGATAATAATGCAACAAGATTTGTGGTTTTATCCAAAGATGATCACAAAATCACCGGCAGGGACAAGACATCCATTATTTTTTCCATTTATGAAGATCGTCCCGGAGGATTATATAATATTTTGGGCATTTTTCAAAAAAACAACATTAACCTAACTAAAATTGAATCCAGGCCCTCAAGAAAAGGTTTGGGGAAATATTTATTTTTTGTTGACTTCAATGGCCATAAAGATGATGAATTAATTCAAAGCATCATAAGTGAAATTGATGAAAATACTTATTTTTTAAAAGTTTTAGGTTCTTATCCTGAATATTAAGTAACATTTAAATTAATGTTTTAATATATTTTAAATTATAATAATTTCAGGGAGGGTAGGAATGACAGATGAAAGAGATAAACTTCTTCAAGTTATGAATAGTTTGGAAGCGGATTATAAATCTGGTAAGATTTCCACTGGTAAATATAGATATTTTCGTTCTAAATATGAAGATAAATTAAATTCTATTGATGCTATGGAAGCTACTAGGCGTATTAGGTCCATGCAGGGCAAATCAACTGCTCCTAAAAATAAAAAAGTTAGAAAACCTACCAATTATAAGAAAAAAGAGGAACAAGATTTAGTTCAAAAATACATTATAAATCCTAAAAAAGATGATGTTAGATATAATAAAAAGAAAAAGTCATCAATGAGCGGAGGAACCTTTAAGTTAATAGCTATTCTAGTTCTAATTGTAGCATTTACAGCAGGTGTGGCTTATGGTATTTTTAATTTGGATACTGAAACTGTGGCAGGCAGTGATGTAGTTGCTACCGTTGAGGATACAGCATTCCCTGAAATTGTTGCTGTTGTAAATACTACTACAACAAATGTCACTGGCAATAGTAATAATACCCAAGTTGAAGATACATCGGATGATAACAGCAATGTTGAAACCACAACACAGACAACAACAGACTCTTCATCAAACAGTCCGTCAAGTTCATCCAGTTCATCTAGTTCTAGCCAGTCTAGTTCTAGTCAGTCTAGTTCAAGTTCTAGTTCATCTAGTTCTAGTTCATCAAGTGATGGAGGATCGTCACAATCAGGTGACGGTGGAGGAAGTTCTGATTCCGGATCTTCAAGTGACGGTGGAGGAAGTTCCGATTCTGGAGGCAGTGGAGAAGAATAATTATTAGGAAGGTGATTTTATGAAAAATAAGCTTTTAATGGGAAGTTTAATTGCAATTATTCTTATAGTGTTTTTAGTTTCAAGCGTTAGTGCAGAGACTAAAAGCAATGATGGAAATACTGTTCAAACATTGTCTAAAGGTGGTTTAACTATTAATTATCCTTCAAATTGGGGTTATTCAAAAGCCACTTCGAATTATTCTATAATGTCAATTTCCAAATTAGATTCAATTGATGCTGCAGGAATCGGACAAGTCAATATCAACTTTGAGAAAAAACCGATTGAAGGTGACTTTAGTTCCTTTGTAAATACAACTTATAAATCAATGGAACATGATTCTTCATTTACACTAGTCTCTTCAGGTGAATCAGTTGTTGGAGGTAGGCAAGCTTTCGAGTATGTTTATACTTCACATGATGCGGGTGCTGAAAGGGAGCATAAGGCAGTTTGGTTTGAAAAAGGTGGGCAGGCTTATGTTTTATTATACAGTGCACCGTTAGACCAATTTGAATCAAATTTATATGTGTTTAATTATATTTTATCAGATATTCAAATAACCTAGGTGTTTTAATGATTGTATTATGTGTGACTGGCAGTATTGCTGCTACTGAATCTATTAAATTGGCTCGTGAACTTAGAAGGAATGATGTTGAAGTCAAATGTTTCATGAGTGATTCTGCATGTGAAATCATTCATCCGAATGCTATGGAGTTTGCAACTGGCCAGGAAGTGGTGACTAAGCTGACCGGAAAAATCGAGCATGTTAAATATTCTCAGGAAGATTTGATTCTTGTTGCTCCGGCAACTGCAAACACCATTTCAAAATTTGCTCATAAGATTGCAGATAATCCAATTTCAACTCTTTTGATTACTGCACAAGGTCACAATACTCCAATTATCTTTGTACCATCAATGCATGATTCTATGTATCGTGCAATTAAGGAAAACATCGATAAGATAAAAAAAGAAGGTTCTGCATATTTTATTAAACCTAGAATGGATGAAGGAAAGGCTAAATTCCCATCAAAAGAGGATATTGTTCTCGAATCTTTAAGAACCATTAATTTACATAAAAAGGATTGATATTATTAAAGGTAAAAAGATTTTAATAAGTTTTGGTGGAACTTATGAACCTATTGACTCAGTTAGGGGAATTACTAATAAATCATCGGGTAAAATGGGTTTGGCACTTGCCAGGGAAGCTTATATTCGCGGAGCGGACTTGACATTAGTTGTTGCCAATGTCAGTGTTGAGATTCCTTCTGTTTTCAATGTTATTAGGGTTGAAACCAGCAGTGAAATGAATGAGCAGGTTTTAAAATTAATTCCTTTTTATGATATATTTATTTCTGCAGCTGCAGTTTCCGATTTTGAATTTAAGCAAAAATCCAATAAAAAAATTGACTCTTCAAGTTCCTTGTTTTTAAATTTAAAGCCAACAACTAAAATCATCCGTCAAATCAAAAAAATCAATCCAGATATTTTCTTGGTGGGCTTTAAGGCGGAATTCAATATTTCACGTGATGAAATTATTCAGTGTGCCCGAAAGCAGATTGAAGATGCTGGAACTGATTTGGTTGTTGCCAATGATATTTCAAAAGATAATTGTCAGTTTGGATCTGATAATAATGAAGTGTTAATAGTTGATAATGATGTTTTGACAATACCTTTGGCGTCAAAAAGGGAGATTGCAAAAGACATTTTTGATGTAATTTCTAAAAAGATATGAGTTAATCTATATGTTATAAAAGCAATTTATAACATTAATTTATTGACTTAAATATTTTAGTGATAGCTATTTTTATTTTATATTTTTTTATTAGGAGTATTAATTTTATCATGTCTTTAATTAATATTTTGGACACTTAATTTTCTGTGTAATGTTAATCGTGGTAATTTTAGAAAAATAATCATTAATGTTCTATTTATCTATTTCATCTCCATAACAATTTGAATTTCAATTTGTAATTTCAGGATATAGGTAAAATTAATTTCATAGTAGGTCTTTAAATTATTTATTTTTTAGATAATTTGTATAAATTTATAGATGAATATGGGCTTAATCGAGTAATACTTTTTAGATTAAAATAAGGTAAATCAGTCTTTAAAAAAAAGTTTTTTAAAAATAAGTTATTCAATAAAAAAAGTCCATGCCTTTAGGTGTCAGTTAAATGGAGTGATTAATAGAGTGAATCAACCTAAAGGACGTTTCAATGAACTTTTATTTTATTTGCATTAGCATATATTATATTTTATTTTATAGTATAAAAAGCTATCTAAGTATTACTAATTGACAATTTTTGTAGTATTTTTTTAATTTTCCCAGAGGTATTTTTTCACTTGTTATCACTTGATTTTCACTTGATTTTTTTTAATAATTTTTCTTGTATGGGTATTGCATTATTGTCTTTTTCATGGTGGTTTTGTTTTATTTTTTGATTAATTTTAAATAATTTCTGGGGTGTTTTCTTTTTAAAGTTAGTGGATTTTGTTTTAGTTTGTGTTGTGTTGTCTGTGTTTGGTGTATGTTATTGATATTGGCGTTTGTCTTTTTTGTTTGTGTGTATTTTTCGGATCTTTTAACAGGATACTTTTAAAGTATTTGATTATTTATTGCAGTATCATTTGTATACCTTTTTGCCAATATCCTGGTAAATTTTCTGATTTTTGATTTTGTGTGAATTTTTTTGATGTGTGAATGCCTTATTTTTAATGTAGCTGTTTGGTTTTTATTGTTTTTGGTGTTTGAATGGTTACTTTTTATTGGTTGGTGGTTTTCCAGTGTATGAGTATATCATATCATCTTTGAATAAAAAAGAATAATGGTGGTGGGTTTTTAGGTGATGGATTTAAAGGTATTTTATTTGACTGTTATGGTATTAGTGTTTTTTAGTTTTCCATAACTTGTTTTTATTTTGTATTTTCCTTTTTTGAGGTTTTTGATTTTGATTTTTGCTATTCCTTTTTTATTGGTTTTTGCCTTGTATTTTTTGCCGTTGATTTTGAATGTGATCTTTTTGTTTTTAAGTTTCTTTCCGTTTTTGTTTAAAAGCTTTGCGGTGTATGTTAGTGTTTTTCCCTTTTTGATTTTCTTGTTTTTTGTTATTAATGTTGGTTTTACTGTGATCTTGTTTGAAACCTTTATGTTTTTATATGTTGATGTGATTGTGTATTTTCCTGCTTTAAGACTGAGTTTTAGTGTTGCATAACCCTGGCTGTCGGTTTTTACTTGTACTGTGTTTTTGTTGATTTTTACGTTAATGATTTCTCCTTTTACTGGTTGGTTGTTGTTGGTGAGTCTTATTTTGTAGTATTTGGTTGCTCCATAGTATTGCACTATGTTTGTGTTTCCGGTTATCTTGTAGTTGTTTGTAGCTACGTTGAATGTTCCGGTGGTGTTTGCGTATGTTAAAAGTTGTGTTCCTGGATAAATTGCATTGAATGTGTATTGGCCGGTTTTAAACTCGCCGAGGTTTCTTGATCCCACACCGTTGGTTATTATGATCTTGTAGTATTGGCCGTTTATTTCAAGTATGATGTAATCGTTGATTTTTTCATCACTGGTCAATGTTGCATAAACCATCAGGTCATCGTCCTGGCTGATGTTTGGAATTTGTACAGTGATTTTTACTGGCACTTTCACGTTCAGTGTTTTAGTGACTGTTGTTGTGTTGTATGTTGCTTTTATGGTGTATATTCCGGCGTTCACCTTCACCGGATAGTATATGGTTCCGTTTTCATCGGTTTTCAATGTTATTGTTTGGTTGTTGAACTCAAGTGTGATGTCAGTGTATTCGTATGGATTGTCTCCAATGTCTTTTAGGATTATTTTGATGTATCCTTCCTGATTGGATAATAATGCTGTTGTTTCAAGTGTCATTTGAGGGTTTCCATCCAGGAATTTAGTGTCGCTCCAGTTGCTTATTGAATAATAACTGTCACCGTTGTAATGGATGTATATGTAATTGGTACCTCTTTTGAACTTGACTGGTGTGTTGATTTCACCATCAGTGAGGTTTATTATTGTCAGTTCGTTGTTGATGTAGATTCCCACTTCGCCGGTGCAGTTTCTGTAGTTGGTTTGGATATGGATGATTCCGGTCAGGTTTTCATTGTATGTTATCTCCACGTTTAACTTTGAGGTTATTCTGGCCACGCTGAATGTGGCTGTGGCATTGTATGGGAGGTACTTGGCATCTCCGGGATAGTGGATGTTTACAGTATATAGTCCTTCCCTTAAATCAGTGATTGTAATAGGGGTCACTGTGCTGTTTATGAATATTGTCTGGTTAACACCATTGATTTCAAGGATTGCCTCTCCCCTGACGTCACCTGGTGTGATTGTGATGTTTACAGTTGCATTGGATTCTCCTTCCTTGACGTCTCTGGTGTTTAAGGTTATGTTGGTGGTGTATCTGCTTACGATAAAGATGGTGCTTGCACTGCCGCCCATGTAGTATTCGTCCTCATTAAATATTACGGTTGCATTCCATATTCCTTCCTCAAAGTTTTTAGGCTTTAATGTTCTTGATCCTTGAGTGTCGGCAGAGAACTTACGCACTTTATTGCCGTCACTTATGTACAGGTATCCGATTAGTTTTGATGTGTTTGGTGTTACGGTTATTCTTATCTCGCCCTGCTGGTCCACCTTGATTTCCTTAGCTGTGATTGTAACGTTGATTGGTATTTTATGGACCGTGAACTGGAAGTGTTCTTTTAATATCTTGAAATAGTTTTCATCGCCGTTATAGTCAATTCTCATGGTGTAATTGTTCGGTTTTAATGTTTCACTGATTGTGAAGCTGCACTCGCCACCGGTTAGGTTGAGTGTGGTTTTCTTGTTGTTGTAGGTGAATGTTACGTTTCCTGTTGCGTTGTTTATTTTAACATGGAATGTGATGTTGTTTCCGTCATTGTATGTGATGTTGTTGTAGGTTACGGTCATGTTAGTGAACTGTTTTCCAACATCAACTATTGATGAAGTATTATAATTTAAAATACTTGCATATATTATATATTGTCCTTTGATTGCAGTGTTGTTGAAATTGAATGTGAATTTGTCTTTTAGGAGGGTTGTGATATTGATGTATTCTCCGTTTTCGTTGATTGTTTTAATTGTTGCGTTTAAACCTGG
>Ga0256405_10003757_pt1 | contig 30552 bp, 27 predicted proteins | sample RumenRJG_02DNA_FD_189096 | JGI IMG/M metagenome (GOLD analysis project Ga0256405, IMG submission 189096) | Bovine rumen microbial communities from Lethbridge, Alberta, Canada - RJG_02 | ecosystem: Host-associated > Mammals > Digestive system > Stomach > Rumen | place: Canada: Alberta...
AGCCCAATCAGTACGGCTGGTACTTCAACTGCGGATTTGAAGGTTCTACCGATGACTTCTCCGGAAGAGGTTCTGCAAAGGTAGCTTCCAGCAACACTACTGCATTCGTTGGCAACAGCTCACTGTATGTATCAGGCAGAGAGAGCGCTTGGAACGGTGCTACTTACACACTTAGTCCTCGCGCATTCCAGCCCGGCAATGAATATAGCTTCAGTGCGATAGTAAAGTATACTGAAGGCGACGCAACCGATAAGTTCCATTTCACAATGCAGTATGATGATGCCAGCGGCACCACAAATTACACAAAGATCGCTACTGAAACTGTAAAGAAGGGTGAGTGGACACAGCTTGCAAACACTAACTTCAAGATCCCCTCTGACGCTTCCAATATGCAGATCTACGTTGAGACTGACAGCTCTACAACTTCATTCTATGTTGATGAAGTTATCGGTGCTGTAGCCGGTACAGGTATCAAGGGACCCGAGAAGACTAATACAAATCCCGATCCTGATCCTCAGCAGACTTCCGGCGATACTTATCCTCAGAATATCAGAGTGAACTACAGCGCTCAGTATCATCAGATCCAGTTCACATGGAGCGCAGTTCCCAATGCTCAGAACTACGGTATCGCAGTTTATCTGGCAGGCAAGTGGAGAATCCAGACTCAGTCCATCTCCGGTTCGACCCTGTCTTACGTAACTCCTAAGAACCTGACACCCGGCTTGAGCTACAAGGTAGCTATCGCAGCTAAGGTAAACGGTACATGGGACGTAAATAACGCAATAAAGAACGCAGTTATTGTAACTGTAATCTGATAAGCTGATTCATTTATCTGAATAAAAACAATACGTGGCTGTTGCAACCAAGCAACAGCCACGTATTGTTATAGGTGCTTTAGCGTAAATAAAAAGCTTAGCTGAACATTTCGTCATCAGCTAAGCTTTTATTTGCTTTGGATTGTATAATCCTTTATTATTATTCTACAGAATAAGTAGTTGAATTGTCGCCCTTTGTAATTATGAGGTAGCCATATGCCATATGTGCCTTATCAACATCTTCAACCAGCTTTTTACCAGTTACCTGATCGAATACGGCTTTCTCCTTATTTGAGAATACCATATTCTTACCGATGTATGTTCCTGAAGGCAGCTTAAGTGCGGGTTCATTCTTTTCCCATACCATGAAATCGTAAGTATCGCTTTCCTTGACATAGCTTGCTGTTTCTGAGAAACCATAGTCCTGATCAGCTACGATAACCTTGCCTGTCTCATCGATGATGTCGGTCTTGCCGTCTTCTTTTTCAGCATTGAAGTAACCGGGTATATCAAAGTCTCTGATGGACTTATAGTCTTCCTTGGTTATCTCTGTGCCGTCGAGAGCAAGCAGACCTACTTTGTCTCCGTATTCACCGTTTGTATAAGTGAAGAAACCGTTGCCTGCATATGTAATATTGCCATATTTAGGTTCGAGGACTATGGCACCGTTCTTGTACATGATACCAGCCTTTTTGGTTTCACCATCGTACAGCATGAAGAAATCCTCAGTGGAAGACATTTCGGAGATCGTATACTTTGTACTGAACAGAGGGTTGAGCTCATGGTCATATACAATTCTACCATCTTCTGTCTGACCTACGAGCATATTGTTGCCTACAGTATTATATTCATATCCAAGTTCAAGTACTTTATCCTCAGAGTTAACCCATACTCTATTATTATCATCGTCAGAGAAGCTTACGAGATCACCATATGCACTGTAGTTTGGAGATGTAGTAACAGTAGTGTTCTCAAGATACTTTTTGCTTTCGATATCGTATACCTTCACCTTGCCCTTGTAGAGAACATCTCCATCATTTACCTTAATTGAGAACTGAGTTGCGGTAACGTAGTAGATAGCTTCGTCCTCATTGTCGGTCTCAGCCTCAGGGAAAAATGCTATAAGGAAATGATCATTGAGGGATTTGTAAAGTCCAACACCATTATCAGCAGCCTGTACAATATTACCCTCAGCATCGATAAGACCGGAGTAGATCATACCGTCCTTTTCTACAGAGTATGTGTAAAGATCTGTATGATCGAGTTTCTCAACATTAAAAGCCTTGCCATCAACGAGCTTTTCACCCTTATAGTTACAGCAAGCTATAGTTTTATCATCTATCTTGGAATAGATCAGGCTGTCTGTATCGCCCCAGAAATCGATATCCTTGCTGGAGAACTTTGCAACTTCCTTGAGCTGTGCTGTTTTGAGTTCAGCCTTTTTGAAATCTGCGGGGTCGAACTGGATATCCTCCTGCGCAGTGACTTCGGAGTCTTTCTCTTCTGGAGTTTCCTCTGCAGGTTCTTCATCAGTAGTGGTCTCATCCGCAGCTGTTGTTGTAGCAGCTGTAGTAGTTGTTGTAGTCTCTGCCTCAGATGAATTATCATCTTCGCTGCTGCAAGCGGTCATGCTTACAGCCATAAATGCAGCCAGCAGTATTGCCAGCTTTCTGCTGTTTTTATTCATTTTGTTTTCCTCCTGTTTCATGTTGAAATATCAGGCTGAACTAATATAAAGCCTGTTTACATAAGAAATTATACCACACAAAAAAAACATAGTCAACGAATATCTATAAATATCGTCACAGGATATCAACTGTATTTTATTAAATAATGTTTTTATGGATATTTCGCACAAATCGGATATGGTATCGTTTCCCTATTTTCCAATTACTGTCAAGCATTAAGGATTTACCGTATTATGATATTAGAAATAGCTGCTGAGATCACGTCTTCTATACCACAGACCCTATCCATCTTATCTTTGTCTGGAGCATTTCTTAGTGCTTCGATACCTGCTCTCCGCAGAACCAGAGTATTCACCTTGAGTGACTCTATCCGTTGTGACAAAGCACTATTGCGGTCGTACATATAAGATATCATCATAATAGACTGTGAAGCTATATTTGTCGAGAGAACAAGGTCATTCAGCCTTTTATCCGCAAGCATATGATAGTATTTCCAGTCAGCATTTTTGTCTTTGGTTTTCATATGCTCACTCAATGCAGCAGAAGCTGTATTAAGCTCTTGAATGCAGCTTCCCAGCAATTGTTTCATGGTGCCCAGCAACATATTTTCTTTGCATAGTCCGATGTATATTTTCTGAAAACTTTCAGATATTTTCTGAGCTTCTTTGTCCGCTTTTTCGGCTTTGTCAATTGAGACGTGCAAAGATGTAAACCTGAGTTTACATTTGCATGGTTGATTTTGTGTTAAATTCAAGTTTAAATAATTATTTTTATAAAGAAAGTGCTGATTTCTCAAACAGATCATTGACATTTGATACGTTGTATGATAAAGTATATAAGGTCGTGTTACCAAAACATGGTCGATTATATTTTTTGAAAGAAGGACAATTAAATTGAAGATTATTTTTTCAGGAAGAGCAGCTGCTCTTCTCATGGCTTCACTTATAGCTGTAGTATTTTCTGCCTGCGGCGAAGTTAAAGATACTGCCGTTCAGAATGATGCAGCAGAAACAACAGCATCTGAAACAGTCACAGAAGAGTCATCTGATTCAGAAGCAGTTGAATCCGCTGTGGAAACGACAGCTGTTACAACTGTTTCCGAAGCCGAAGTAACCACAGAATCCACTGCTGAATCAGCAATGGAAGAAGATTCCGAAGCAGAAACAGTAGAAAACATTCCACCTGTTACTGATGACAGGTTTGATCCGTTTATTGAAGGCCTTTCCGAAGCAATACGTGAAGGTTCCATGTATTATGAAGGTCCTGAGAATACTGACAGTGAATCGACCAGCGTATGTCTTGAACTTTGTACCAAAGGCTTCAGCTATACGTTTACCGACATTGACAATGACGGTGAGTATGAACTTTTTATTGGTAGTAAATATACTGACAATGAAGGAGTAACATCCTATATGTGTAAAGGATTTGTTGTGATCACCCCAAACGGTGATTATAAAAATCTTGCTTCAAGCTGGACAAGATCAAGCACTGAATACGTTGGCGGTTTATATTTCCACTCAGACGGATCAGGCGGAGCAGCTCTTCATGAAGCAGAAATCTACCGTTATGATCCTTCTACACAGTCTTTGGCGGTAGAAGCAAATCTTGTAACAGATTATGATGAACCAGATCCCAGTCAGCTTCCTATCGCGTATTACACGCTGTACGAAGGAACAATGTGGGACTTTAGGATCAGTGCCAAAGCCAAAGATGATCCGAATGCACTCCACGGTGATGAAGCTCAGAATAAATGGAACGAATATAAGGCAAAAGCTTATGCCGAAAACAATAAGCTTGCTGATGCACAGTGGATAAGAGTAGATATTTAATGAAACCCTGAATACAGATTTGGTCAGCATTCACTTGGAAAGCGATACGCTATCATAGGGTAAAATATAGATACCTGCATAATCTCCTGATTACCAACGAACATAAATATTCGCCCCGTTTCCGTTATAATACGGTTGCGGGGCGATATTATCTCATAACGTATCCATTAAATCGCGGAAAAAACCTGTCCGATTTTGTCATAAATACGTAAGTCCGCACGTTCATCCATTGGCGTAAGCCCAAGATTGATGATGACAAGGGGCTTATTTTTGAATTCATGCACCAAACTAACTGCTGGATTCACCGTAAGTGATGTTCCACCAACGATCAGCATATCAGCCTTTCTGATATAAGCCGTAGCTTTTTCAAGCAGGTGCTTATCCAGTTTTTCGCCGTACAAAACTGTATCGGGTTTGATGATCCCGTGACATATTTTGCATCGAGGTACGCCTTCTGTTTCCAAGATGGCAGATATTTTATAGGATTTATTACATCTCATGCAGTGGCAGTGCATGGTATTGCCGTGCAGTTCTATCACTTTTTTACTTCCTGCAGCCTGGTGCAGGCCATCGATATTCTGCGTAATTATAGCACGAAGTTTTCCTTGTTTCTCCCATTCAGCCAGTTTCAGGTGCGCAGCATTCGGCTTTACGTCATAGCCCATGACCCGCTTATTACTGCAAGGGCAAGTGCGGTATGAATATCGCTAAGGTGTACGTCGTGGAGCTTTCCGAAGCCCAGGTAGAGGGGCTTCTTGACGGCAAGTCCACAAGCTACACATCTAAAGTCAAAAAGACTATTGTCCGCTCTGAGATCGTGGAGAATCTTTATAATGGCAAGATGTATTATCAGTAGAAAACGGAGAGGAGTAAATAAAAACAGCAAGGGTGTCCTTGCTGCTTGAGGATAGCTCAATACATGATTAGTCAAACGATAATCTTTTATTATACGCTGTCAGAAACCTTCCTGAATGATCTTCGGTGTGTTCAAATAAAAGCCATTGCTCACATTCCTCGTCATAATGCGGATAAGCATTGGCAACAAAGCATTCTATTCTCACACCATTATCCAGTTCAAGGAACAAATCGTTGGACTTACTAATTGATATATTAGTGACTTTTCCGCCAATTATCTGATCCTTATATTTTTCTGTGTTGAACCATTCATCATTGTGTTTACTATCAGTTTGATCCCATGAGTTGTAATCAATCGTTGTTATTATAAGGTCATCTTTTAGAAAAATGCGGGTTAATCCAAGTCCATGCAAAACGAGATTATCGTTGAAACAGAAATCAAGCATTTCACATATGCAGTTAAGACTTTCAAGTCTTTTTCCAACCCAAAGATTTATAAACGCTTTTATCTCTTTTTCCATTTTACAAAATCCCCGATAATGGTTTTATTGAAAAATACTGATCTTTCAAGCGGTCAAACCGTCCCTTTACATACCTTATTATACCAAACCGCACCGAAAAAGTCAATCGCTTGCGGGGCTAAATCCAGAAAGACGAGGAGTGTTCTTTATGAACAATAACCAGCTTGCGGAAGGCTGAAAAGAGACTGCACCGGAAGAAGCACCCAAGAAGTCAAACAGCAGAAAAAAGAAGAAAGATACCTCTGCGGACAAGTCACAGCCCGCAGCCGTGTAATTATATAATATACTGTGACAAAACCGAGGACGAAATAGAAAGAATCGAAAAAGAGTGATTTTGGTAGAAAAAAAGGTAGAAATTTCTGGTAGAAGTCAATTATATGATTTCACGGAAGTTTCGCAAAAGCCGTAATACCGAAAGAAAAAGCATATAAAACGAAAAAGTTCATTTAATGCGCTGGACTTTGAGCCGATTTTATGATATACTGTATTTGAATCTGTAACAAATCACGCAGGGAGGTTACATCTTGAATAAACTGAACTTTTTATTTCTGATACTTCTGCTTCCGTTCATCATACTTATTCGGATTATCACCCCGAACAAAGACCGAAGGGGAAGAAAGATGACTGACACCATTGAACGTAAATATCCCAAATGTAAGATCATTAATATCAAGATGAAATACGATAACGAATCGTCTGCCGCAAGTACAGCAGATAAAGCTAAAAATGTTAAAGGCGCGGTGGTCGCCATTGAAAATAACGGGGAAAGATGTATTTTATATCTCTCCTATATAGATAACATCTGGCATATCACCAAGGACGAAACTTACAATGGCTAAGATATCTTTTGAAAAAACGGCAGGAAGAGTGCTCTCCCTGCCGTTTTATATCTGTCTGGAATAATAAGCGGTTTATTTGTATATTATTCCTTTATTTCGATTCCATGTTTCTTTAGCCTGCTTATCAGCGTTTTGCTTAGATTTTCAGGGCTGTTTATCAATTGTATGAGCTTTAGATTCGGAAATTGAGAAAGCTCTGCATCTGAAACTCTTTTCAGGTCAAAATAATCATCCTCTCCATCCCAGAACGGATAGATCTGACCGTAGATATCATCGCCGCCATCCATAATGATCTCTTCGATCTCGGGGGCAAGAGATGACGGGATCTCTAGTTTCTTAAAATACTCGATGGCAGGTTTGATCGGATCATAGCCTTCATCATCAATATTTATCTCACGGGGCGGATAGCATTTGGCAAACTCATAAATATCGAATTTAGGTTTCAGAAGCTCTTTCTCATACATAAGCACCTGTATGATACATAATTTGAAATTTAAATTATCAAATTTAAGTGCAGGCTCATTGATCGGCTTTAACTCATAAGGGTTGTCAACGATGACTCTCTTGGGTTTCTTTTCTTTTTTTGCAGCATATGAAACATCTATAGTTTTTCCGTCGGGCATAAGATCTTCGATACGTCCATTCTGTTCAAATACTGCTTTTAAGTAATCCTTTGTATCTACGATACGAAGATCACTCAGTTTTTCTTTGCTCCGCTTTGTCAATATCGGATCATATCCGAAACACTGATCGTATTCTGGTTCCCCGAGTTTGTCTACTGCCTCGGAGTACTTTATGAACGTATATTGTTCTTCATTACCATAAGCCTCGAGGCTGCATAGACCTTTAAAGAAATGATCTAGTGACGGCAGGAAAAAATTGTTACGCATATATCTGTAATATGCACACTCCAGACTCCATTTCAACTTACCATCTTTAAAAGTAGTTATAAAAGCAATAATATCTCCAAAAGCAGTAACTATAACAGGAACAGGTTCCTGTTTGTATAATCTCAAAGTGCTTTCTTTATAAAAATCCTTGTAAACATCAGGATCGATCACTCTGAAATATCTGTTCATGAACGAACCGTATCCATATTCTTTCCAAAACTCGATCCACTCGGAAGGCAGTTTATCCTCATATTTTTTTATAGTCTCAGGGCTTACATCACTCAATTTTTCAAAATCGTCTAAAACCTTATAATCCATTGATTTCTCCTTTTTCAAATGCTGTCAATTTTCCAGTAATTATGTTATTTCTTATAAATGGATCCGATGCTACTAAAGAGCATGGTCAACGCCGATTTCAAGAGTAAGCATATTACTTGTCCTTATTATTTATCATGGTTATCCCTTTAACACACCATTACAAAGTGCTATATAACACGGTAATATCGTGTCGTAGTTATCATTCCCCCGCCTGCGACGGGTGAGGATAACCGCCAAGTGTTTCAAGTTCCGATATAATACTAATTAATGTGGTGTGTCATCGGGATAATCATAAATTATAGTATATGTTATCAAATAGAATACATTTCGTGTTTTGTTTGAACCATTCCATATATTCTTTTTTATGGCGAATAAGGAATATAAATTCATCAATTTCAAAAACCATCTCGATTAATGAATTTTTTGCATATTCAGCCGCAACTGTATCTATGATATGAACTTCATTTTTATCGTTTGAAATTATATACTGATTTCCATCTAAAAAAATACCTTTATAACCGCTATAGTTGCAGATCATATCAGAATATTCCTGTATTTTTGTTTCATCATTCGCCTTTATAAATCCAACAATGATATCAATATCACCTACATCAACAAATAAATAATCCTTAAATTTATCTATTGTCATACTATCATATTTTTTCATTATATTTTCAATCGTCATAATATCACCTATTTTATGGAGTTGGGCACGGAAAGACAGTCCAGACTTGATCAAAGTCATCATAAATTAATCTAATATGCGTTTCTACTTTACAAATTCAACCGTCGTAAGCTGGGAAACAGTGCGTATTTAAGGCTTTTGGCTGCTTTGGTGCAGTGATCTTACTTGTGGTGTGTTAAGGGGATAACCATATTATTTATTATACTGCATCTTCGCCGATAAGTCAATTGCCTATCAACATAAAGCAAAGTATTATACGATTATCATTTTATCTCATCACTTATAATGTAAGATCGGCAGGGCTATATTATGTTGATGATTTTTTGCGTTGTTAAGTCATATGTCTCATTGTGGAAATCATATAAATATTTATACATTTGTATGTTTAAACCATACAGCAAACATTAATCCAACAAATCAGCATTCCGATAAATAAAGCGGCAAAGGACTGTTGTCCCTGCCGCTTGTATGTTTCGTTATATTCGGGTAATTGATGATCAGTCGAGATCGGTATATCACGACCGTAACTGCTTTAGCGGGAGCATGAGCTGTTATCCGTTTAAAGCTTATATTTCCCTAATTGTCCTGTGTACGGAACTTGGGACAGGATATTTATTTCGGGGTCACAGTTATCGCATTGCTGAGATCTGTGTTCCATTTTCCATTAAACATAGCGGATACAGCTACCTTGTATTGATAGCCGGCTTTGAGGTCTTTGATCACATATGAAGTACCTATGCCCTCAGCCAGTATCTTCCATCTGCCGTTTATAAAGCCTGCAACTGCATATTTTTCAGCACCTTCAACAGCGTCCCAGCTGAGTTTTACAGCGTTATTACCCTTTGCATAGGTAACAGCGGGATTGTCTTTTACAGGCTTGAGTTTCGGTGTAACTACGATTGCATTGGAGGGATCGGTGAACCATTCGCCGTTCAGTTTTGTTGCTACACATACCTTGTATTCCTTGCCAGCCTGGAGGTTTTTAAGCACGTATGAAGTACCCTCACCCTGATCTAATATTCTCCATTTGCCGCTTATAAAACCTGCAACTGCGTATTTTTCAGCACCCTTTACATCAGTCCACTGGAGTTTTACTGCACCATCGCCCTTTAAGCAGGTGATCGTAGGAGGAGTGTAGGTGAGTTTGTCTAAGATCACTGTCTTGTTTGTGGTGTAGGTCTTACCGTTCAATTTTACGGCAGCGGTATAAACTTTCTTACCTTCTTTTACGTAAGTCGGACTGGTTGTCTTTGAAGTGATGGTCGCATCAACAGTCTGAACATCTTCGCAGTTCTCACACTTGAAAGTTGCAGTTGCTGTGTGGTTTTTAGCGTCATACTTCCATTCGGGTCTGCCGTAGCTGTGACCTGACGCGGGGATAATGACGTCTTCCTCGTCTACCTCGTTTTGTGCGTCTTCATCGAGATAATACTTATCGTTGTACTCGTCATACCAGTGTTCGATATTGCCTGCGTTAAGGCAGCCGGCAGGTACTGCATCAACATGGGTAACGGATACAGGCAGAGCGGCATTGAACTCAATTTCGGACATCTGCTGGATATTATCGGTTGTATCTACGATATCATCAAGAATAAGCAGATAGTACTTATATTTTATCCTGTTATGAGGAACAGCATAGGCAAATTCCGTATAATTCACAGGCTGTAAAACAGTATCGTCTGTTACCTGATTTACAAGTGACCAGATATCTTCGTCTATGTCTGTAACTTTATGTTCGGTATAAGAAGGAGTGTAATCTGCTGCCGCTTCGCTGTTGCTTCCGTAGATACGCCAGCTTTTCCAGTTTCTGCCCGGGTAGCGTGAAGTATCATTTGCGGTAGTCAGAACATAGTTATGGATAGCAAAAGGCGTATCAGCCTCGAACAGCAGCCAGTCACTGTCTCTGTTGGCATATACGCCTGAGTTTATAACTCTGCTGCACCACTTGGTATTTTGTTTTTTGTCAAATATCAGAAAAAGGTGCTCATCTGAAGGTGTATGGAGGCCCTGACCAGCGTCAATTATGGAAATACCATCATAACCGCTTCCGACGATATCAAACGATCTTGTTATAACGCCCTGATAATCGCCTATACCCGTGATAACAGCTTTATAGTTGCCTGTTTGTTTCGGGGGTGCAGAAAATTCAGTGATTTTTCCGTCGGAATCGGTCTGGGAATAGGAGACGGTATAATCGATGTCTTTCTGTAATTTTGTGCCGTTAAGTTCTACGGACTGAACTTTGGCTGAGTGCGCTTTCATTGTTACGGTTGCATTTGAAATGCTGATTTCCGATTCAGCGCTTGCCACAACAGAAATACTGCGTGAAAGATCAAATGCCCCTATGTTTGCTGGTACTGCACCACCAACAAGAGTAATTGCCAGCGATGCGGCAGCTAAACGTTTCCATGTTTTGCGAACTTTCATTTTTTCTTTCCTCCTCAAAAATAGATTTATTCGCGGGATACACTGTGTTACCCTAAGAAAAAATAATATGATGAACCTTAACGTTAATTATTATATCATATTCATTTATTTTCATCAAGCAGTTTAATCATTTTATTTATTTTATACACAAATATTTGTGAATAACAATGAATTACATTATTTGGAATTTAGCAAATATGACGAAGTTAATTTTTATAAGGAAAGTGTAATTATATAACAGTCCTGAAAATATCTGATCTTACTATCACTTATCATACCACTTAAAATACCTGATAGAGAGGGAAAAATTATGTTACATTTTTCCGACTGCGTCGGAGGGGGAAAGCTGCATAAGCAATCTTATTATGGAAAAACAGGCTTTGCCTTGATGAGCTAAAGGGATAACCATATATTGCCATGATACTTAGCTTGATCTATCCGCTAAATCAGAGAATAATGCTTTCGAGAATTTCAAGAAAACGCTCTAGCTCTTCATCTGTTGTCAGGTGTGAAAGGCTTATACGCCATGAACTGAGAGCACGCTTTCTGTCGTGAAAAAGCGCCATTACAGACCTAGAGGGCGTGTTCGCCACCGAGCAGGCGGATTTAACCGATACACAAACTCCCTGCTCATCCAGAAGGTGGCGCATATCCTCGCCCTTAATGCCTTTGACGGATATGTTTAGTATGTGTGGGACACCGTCCTCAGGGCTGTTTATCAGAATCTTGTTATTTTCTGAAAAATGCTCCCTCATCTTTCGGTTCAGCTTTTTTACTCGGGCGATGCGCTCATCGTATTCATCAATAGCATATCCGAATGCAGCAACGCAGGCGGCAGCAGCAGGTGCATCTGGTGTTCCGCTGCGGTATATAGTGGTGCTTGCACCGCCGTGAATAAGAGGTTCGAGCACGATGTTTTTAGCTTTGTACAGAACACCGAAGCCTTTAAGCCCGTAGAATTTGTGTGGTGCAAAGCTGGCTGTATGTACGCCTGTCAGAACGAGCTTTGTTTTGCCTATTGTCTGAGTCGCGTCAACGTGCAGAACGCAGTTGGGATAGCCTTTTACTATTTCAGCGATCTCGGAGATCGGCTGAACTGTGCCCAGTTCGCTGTCAACGGCGCATACCGCGCATAGCACTGTGTCATCGCGCATAAGGCTTTTCAGATGTTCGGTATCGACTTTGCCGTTAGGCAGGATATTCACCAGGTCTATCTCCCAGCCTTGTTCCTGCAGATATGTAAGCGCACCGCCTACGGAACTGTGTTCAAGAAATGTGGAAACGATGTGCTTGCCTTTGCGCCTGCGGCTATAGGCTATGCCCTTTATAGCAAGATTATTTGCTTCGCTGGCACCACTTGTGAATATAAGTTCATCAGGTGATACACCCAGCAAACTTGATATTTTTATAAGAGAATCGTCCACTGCGGTTTTTGCTTTTTTACCCTCACTGTGGATTGAATTCGGATTAGCGAATGCATTTTTTGCTGTTTCTGTATATACCGAAATGACGCGTTCATCAGGGGGAGTATCAGCTGAATAATCAAGATAGATATCACTCATCGCAAACCTCCGCAATAGTTCCTCTGACGCTTCTTCCATCATTGAAATCATCAAGAAAATGGTGGTATTCTTCACCACGGTGATATGAGATGATGGTTTGCAGGTTTACGTTTTCTACACTGCGGAATATGTTCATATCTATGGCAGGACTTTTTGCTCTCAGCTGTTTCAGCAGTGTTTTGACCTCCTGACGCTTAGAACCGCCGCCACCGTTATCGCACATAGTGCAGTTCTCGGTGAAACGGCAGGCGCACTGGATAAACTGCAGGTCGTTGTACTGTTTCCACTTGATTATATCTTCCTCGCGTACCATATACATAGGTCGAATAAGCTGCATACCCTCGTAGTTTTCGCTGTGTATCTTTGGCATCATGGTCTGTACCTGAGAGCCGTACAGCATACCCATTAGGATAGTTTCGATAACATCATCAAAGTGGTGTCCAAGTGCTATCTTGTTGCATCCAAGTTCCTTTGCGGTCTTGTATAGATATCCTCTTCTCATTCTCGCGCAGAGATAGCACGGGTGCTGATCCACCTTTGCAACTGCATCGAAAATCTCAGTTTCAAACACTCTGATCGGTATCTGCAAAAGTTCTGCATTTTCGATTATTTTCTGATAGTTTATCTCGTTATAACCCGGATTCATCACCAGAAAAACCACTTCAAATGGTATCTTTGAATATCGCTGCAGACGTTTCATGCACATCGCCATCAGCATTGAATCCTTTCCTCCCGAAATACAGACAGCGATCTTGTCGCCCTCCTGTATCAGATCGTATTCCTTTATTCCTTTGAGAAACTTTGACCATATAGTCTGACGGAACTTTTTTACAACTGAAAGTTCTATATCGTTGGGTATTTCCATTTATATCACCTTTCGTAAAAAACTTATTATACTTCACGTTTATATATGACATTCAGGCGGCTGATAATTGCAGTCTTCCAGTGCAGTTATTGTAGGGTTATTACCGCATACTGCACAGCCTGTATTTTCTTTCGGCAGAGGAACTTTCCTGAACTCCATAGTCAGCGCGTTATAGGTCAGAAGAGTTCCTGTCAGTAAATCACCCGTGCCAAGAATATATTTTATAGCTTCCAGAGCCTGCAGGCTTCCTATCACCCCAGCCATAGCCCCGATGACTCCTGCTTCCTTGCATGACGGCACGGCACCTTTTTCAGGCGGTTCGGTGAAAACGCATCGATAACATGGTCCTTTGTGAGGAACGTAGGTCATCAGCTGTCCCTGAAAACGCAGTATGCCCGCGTGGGAGAAAGGCTTCTCAGCCAAAACGCAGGCATCATTTATCAGAAATTTTGCCGCAAAATTATCAGTGCCGTCGATGATAAAATCGTAGTTTTTTATTATCCTGAGAATATTCTTCGAAGATATGTATTCGTGATATGTTATCACTTTTACATCGGGGTTCAGAGTATTTATGGTCTCCTTTGCGGAGTCAGCTTTAGGCTTGCCGATATCTTCGGTGCCGTGGATTATCTGTCTTTGCAGATTTGTGATATCAACATTATCGGCGTCGGCTATGCCTATTGTTCCTATTCCTGCTGCCGCAAGGTACATCAAAGCAGGGGAGCCGAGACCGCCCGCGCCTATCACAAGTACCTTGGCTTCAAGCAGTTTTTTCTGACCGCGCACACCTACTTCTTTTAGCAGTATGTGCCTTGAATATCGATCTATCTGTTCATTTGTCAGTGCCATGATCCGCTACCTCTTGTATATTATCGAAAACTGTGATATCGGGCTGTATATCAAGATGTTCACCTATTGTCTTGCCAAGCCATACCATATCATACCACCGCGTGAATTTGTATCCGCTTTTCGGGAAAGTCCCTCTGAGTTCATAGCCCATATGCTTATGAAAATCAAAGCTGTTAAAATCGAGATATTCGTCAGCTTCACCATTCGGCACACCTATGCAGGCGTACAGGTCTATCACACCCATAGCCCGAAGATATTTTTCAAGCTCGCTATAAAGAAATCTGCCGATGCCATGCTTTTTTTCTCTGTGGTCAACATAAATGGTAACTTCTGCTGACCAGTCATAAGCCTTTCGTGCTATGAATTCGTGGGCATAAGCAAACCCGATCATCCTGCCGTTCTTTTCGGCGGCAAGATATGGATAGCGTTTGGTGATATCCCTTATCCTGCACGAAAATTCTTCGATGCTCGGCACTTCATATTCAAATGTGATGGCTGTGTTTTTAACATAGTAGGAATATATATCCAGAAGTTCCTTTGCGTCATTCACCGAAACTTTTCTTATTGTTATATAACTCATATCCGTCCCTCGTTATTTGCCAAGATATACTTCCATATCGTAGCTCACAACATTTCCTTTTACAGATTCGGATATGCCGTGGTTTGAATATCCCATGCTCTCATAAAAACCGATAAGAGATTCCTTGCAGGTCAATGATACATGATGTATGCCTGCCGATTTTGCGTAAGAAAGTATATGCGCCATAAGGTTATGTGCTATCTTTTTATGGCGATGATCGGGGTGTACTGCAAGCCCGTATATCAGCAGATGTTCACCGATATTATTGAACCCGCTGTCCTGTTCGTAGAGGTCATCGGTTATATAAGGCTTGTCTGAACGGCTGCCATCGATAAGACCGACCATATGCCCTGCGGTTTCAGCCTTGAAAAACCACTGGGGAAAATGTGTAAGACGGTATTCAAAAGCTTCTTTAGATGCTGCCTTTTCAGGCGGAAATGCAAGACATTCTATATGGTGAAGCTCATCAAGGTCGGAAAGCTCCGCCTGCTTTATAACGATATCTGCTGACATACATTCATCTCCTTTTCTTTGCCTTGTGATAGCCGGTCGTGATATCTTTTACCACCTCACCGGCAATAAGCAGACCTGCCACCGCAGGTACGAAAGCTGTGCTTCCGGGGATATCCCTGCGCTCGGTACACTTGTGTTTCGCATCAGGGGGACATATACAATGTGTGCGGCAGCTTATGGACATATCCTCGATGGGGCGGGTGGGAATCTCATCCGAGTAAACTACTTTCAGTTCCTGAACACCTTTTTTTCTCAGCTCGTATCGCATGACCCTTGCAAGGGGACATACTTTTGTATCATAGATATCGGCTATCTGCATACGTCCCGCGTCCAGCTTGTTGCCTGCGCCCATAGCGCTTATTATCGGAACTTTCTTCGCCTTTGCTCGCATTACGATCTCAAGCTTTGCCGTCACAGTATCAACCGCGTCGATAATATAGCTGTATTCCTCAAAAGGAAAGTCATCGGCATTTTCAGGCAGAAAAAAACATTTGTGTATGCGGATATCCACATTGGGATTTATCTCCCTCATCCTCTCGGCCATGACCTCAGCTTTGTATTTGCCTACGGTCTTTCGTGTAGCTAATATCTGCCTGTTAAGATTTGTCAGGCACACCTTGTCATCGTCGATAAGATCGAAAGCCCCAACTCCGCTTCGCACAAGCGCCTCGCAAACATATCCTCCCACGCCGCCTATACCGAACACTGCCACCCTTGCAGAAGACAGCTTGTCAATGCCTTCTTTTCCTATAAGCAGTTGTGTTCTTGAAAACTGATCAAGCATCGGTGATCCTCCTTATATTTAATACCTTAGTATTATATCATTTAAATCATAGTTAGTCAATAGATTTAATATGTTATTAATTCTTTCTTCATTGAAATCCTTTTGGAAAAGGTGTATCCTATATATAATATGTTAATGGAAAGGGAGATGGTGAAATGGAAGAAACTATTATAAAGCATATCTCGGCTGAGGAATTTCTGAAAATCGATAAAAGCGGTATAACTTTGCTGGATATCCGTGAGGAGTATGAAGTGCAGATCAAGCCGATAGATTCTGCGCTGAACATACCGTTCTCGGAGCTTACTAAAAGGTTTTCCGAAGTGGACAAAAACAAGCCTGTATATGTCATCTGTTCCACAGGCGATCTCAGCGAAGAAATAACAGAAATACTAACTGACATGGGATACGATGCGTACAATATAGATGGTGGATACACCGCCTACAAAGAACAAACAGAAGCAATTCCGCACCGTGAGCTTGACATAAGGGGAGTTTGCTGTCCGGGACCCGTGGTGCGCACTGCTGAAGCGCTTAAAGATATGGCATACGGTCAGCGTCTGGATATTGTTTCGGACGAAGCAGCATTTTCTTCGGACATAGCCGTATGGTGTGAACGTACAGGCAACAGGCTGGTGAGCCTTGAAAACGACGGCAGAGATATAAAAGCTGTCATAGAAAAACAGCCGCCAAAGAAAATATCGGATATACGCCCAAATGGAAAGACCTTTGTTCTTTTCAGCGGTGATCTTGACAAGACCATAGCAGCTTTTATAATGGCAAACGCGGCAGCTTCAATGGGCAGAGAAGTAACTTTGTTCTTTACTTTCTGGGGGCTGAATGTTCTCCGCCGACCCGAAAAAGTAAGGATCGGAAAGAACATAGTTGAAAAAATGTTCGGATTCATGATGCCGAGAGGAACAAAAAAGCTGGGTCTTTCCCGTATGAATATGTGTGGAATGGGCGCTAAAATGATACGCTCGGTAATGAAAAGCAAGGGTGTTAGCTCTCTTGAAGAGCTGATAGCTTCCGCTAGAGCCCAGGGTGTGCGGATAGTTGCCTGCCAGATGTCCATGGACATAATGGGTATACATCGTGAAGAACTGATAGACGGTGTTGAGCTTGGCGGTGCAGCCACATTTATAGGTTCAGGCGAACAGAGCGATATGAGTCTGTTTATATAATAAGGAGGAGAAGATAATGATATCAAGAAACGAAGCTTTTGAGCTGCTCAGAAAGTACAACAAGGACCATTTCCATTTACAGCACGCGCTTACTGTTGAAGCGGTTATGAAATGGTATGCGGCTGAACTCGGATATGGCGATGAAGCTGAATACTGGGGGATAGTTGGTCTGCTGCATGATATAGATTTTGAATTATATCCCGAGGAACACTGCATAAAAGCTCCCGAACTGCTGAGAGAAGGCGGTGTCAGTGATGATATCATACATGGGGTATGTTCTCACGGCTACGGCATAACTGTCGGCTGTGGCGTTACGATAGATGTTGAGCCTATACACGAGATGGAGAAAGTTCTGTTCGCTGCTGATGAACTGACTGGTCTGATTGGTGCTGCAGCTCTCATGAGACCTTCAAAGAGCACAAAGGATATGGAACTGAAATCTCTGAAAAAGAAATACAAAAGCAAGGGTTTTGCTGCCGGCTGTTCGAGAGAAGTCATCGGCAGAGGCGCAGATCAGCTGGGCTGGGAGCTTGACAAGCTGCTTGAACTCACCATGCGGGCAATGGCTGATACTGAGGATATAATAGCTCAGGAAATGAGCGAGCTTTGATAGATCTGATTTAAATATATAAATATAATAGTAAACGGCTTGTTCTGTTAGTGGACAAGCCGTTTTTATGTTGTGATTATCGGGTTTGTGATATCAATTATCATAGATCGGAGATCAAACGTGATCTTCAAAAAGGAAATGATCAGTCTAATGTCCTGAAAAGCATTGTTTCATGTGATGTAACGTTATCACGTATTTAGTTTTTAGCGCATTTTGTGCTACTGTAAAAAACTGTAAATCTAAGGAAATTAACTCCAGAGAGATGTTTTGCTCATTGTTCGTTTACAATTATTGGCTTATTAGTTGATGATTATAAAGCGTTGTGATAACGTTGCCTTATATTTTCGTTGACGAAAGAGAATTTTATGATATAATAAAAATCAATAAAGACAGATATGACATATAAAATTAATCTATTAGGTATGAATTTTATCAATAACTATAAATGAATTTAATAAGGAGAGTAAAAAATTTATGAGCCAATATCGAATAGCAGTTGCTACGGCGGATGGACATAAAGTGGACCAGCATTTCGGTTCTGCTTCAAGGTTTGATATCTATCGTATCGAAGATAATGTTTCCGCCAAGGAAAAAACTGTATCCTTTGGAAATCAGGAAGGATGCAGCGGAGATCACAGAGGTGCAGAAGCAAGACTTGAACTTGTGGAAGACTGCCAGTATGTTATCGCCGCACGCATCGGGAGCAGGATACAGAGATATTTTGAGACCCAAAAAAAGAAATTTTTTGAAATGCCCGGTTCTGATACGGATTATGTGATCGAAAAGATCGTAGAGTACAGAAAACGGAGCGGTAAGTAAGGAAAGGTGATGTGATCATGTCAAAGGTAGCAGAAAATCTGACAGAGCTTATAGGCAATACGCCGCTTTTGAAAATAAGCAGGCTGGCAGGAGATGACAAACTATATGCAGAGGTGTATGCAAAGCTTGAATACTTCAATCCTCTGGGAAGCGTAAAGGACAGGATAGCTCTGGCGATGATAGAAGATGCAGAGGAAAAAGGACTGTTAAAAGAAGGGTATACCATAATTGAACCCACAAGCGGAAATACAGGCATCGGGCTTGCATTTGTCGGTGCGGTCAAGGGATATAAAGTTATACTGACAATGCCTGAGAGTATGTCGGTAGAAAGACGCAGGCTGGTAACTCAGCTTGGGGCAAAGGTGATACTTACTCCTGCAGCAGAGGGTATGAAAGGTGCTATCCGCAAGGCGGAAGAACTCAATGCGCTGATAGAGGATTCATTTATCCCACAGCAGTTCGATAACCCTGTAAATCCGGAAATACATACAAAAACTACAGCACAGGAGATCATAAGAGATACCGATGGTAAAGTGGATTACTTCGTTGCAGGCGTTGGTACAGGCGGAACTGTAACAGGTACGGGCAGAGCTCTTAAACAGAATGATCCCGATACAAAGGTGATAGCAGTTGAACCCTATGATTCATCTGTACTTTCGGGTGAAGCTCCCGGACCTCATGTGATACAGGGTATAGGAGCAGGTTTTGTGCCGCATATCTTCGACAGAGAAGTAATAGATGAGATATTCAGGGTGAAGAACAAGGAAGCTCTGGAAACTGCACGAACAGCGGCAAGGCTTGAAGGGCTGCTGGTGGGTATCTCATCGGGTGCAGCATTGTTTGCAGCTATCGAACTTGCTAAACGCAAAGAGAATAAAGGCAAGCGCATAGTTGTGCTTCTGCCTGATACGGGAGAACGTTACCTTAGTACCGCACTGTTCGATCAGCCTGCGGAACTTGCCTGATAAGGAGGGATATCATGTCATTTATAGAAAGACCAAGGTTTTCATGTATGCTGGGAGGCGCACTTGCAACTCTCACCTCTCTTCCAAGAGTAATACCTATAATACACGGAGCGCAGGGCTGCGGCGGTCAGCTGACCAATTCATTTGCTTACGGCGGATATCTGGGCGTTGGTTACTGCGGCGGTGCATCTCTTCCTAGTTCAAATGTAAGTGAAAAAGAAATAATTTTTGGTGGTGCTGAGAAGCTCAGAAAAGAGATACTTGCGGCCTACGATGTAATGGATGGCGATCTTTTTGTAGTTGTTACAAGCTGTATGACCGATCTTATCGGTGATGATGTTGAAGCGGTCATCAGCGAGGTAGAAAGACCCGAGTATCCTCTGATATTCGTTGATACAGGTGGATTCAAGGGCAATTCTTACTATGGTTATGATATTGTGATAAAGAGCCTTTTTGAACAGTACATACCCGTAACAAAAGAAAAAGATGAAAAGCTTGTTAATCTGCTTGGACTTGTACCTGCATACGATCCGTTTTTCAGGGGCGACCTTGAAGAGATAAGGAGAATACTCTCACTTATCGGTGTTAAAGCAACTACCTTTGTAACACCCGACCAGACCATCGAGGATATCAGAAATGCCGGTAAAGCAGCTTTGAATATCGTTCTTTCATCTGTAAACGGAATAAGAGCTGCAAAGGCGGCTAAGGAAAAGCACGGTATAGAATATATAGTTACTGATCTTCCTATCGGCAGCAATGCCTCAGTTAAGTTCGCAATTGAAATAGCAGAAAAGCTAGGCATTGACAGGGAATTTGCTGAAAAAGCTCTTGAAAAAGAAGTTGAGCGTTATTACAGCTATGTTGACAGAGCAACCGACGTCATTGCAGATACGGATTTCCAGAACTATGCAGTGGTAGTCAACAATGCGACACAGGCACTGCCTTATGCACAATATCTTGATAACGAGATAGGCTGGCTGCCCGAGTATGTATTTATAACCGATGAACTCAGGGAGAAAAATAAGGAGATCATTCGCCGACATTTTGAAGAACTGCCTTTTGAATATCGTCCGAAGCTTGTATTTGAAACGGATACCTCAAAGATACAGCAGTACATCACACAGAATGACCCTCAGTTTTTGTCAGATACCTATTATGAAAAACTTGAGCCTGCATTCGTGCTTGGCAGTTCTATCGACAGAAAGCTTTCACAGGTACTGAACGGAAATTTCCTGAATATAAGCTTTCCTGCAATGAGCCGTATCATATTCAACAAAACATATGCAGGTTTCAACGGCGGACTTGCACTGCTGGAAGATCTGATAACAGCACAGGTATCGGGGAGGTAAAGATATATGAAATTCGATGTAAATTTTGATGTGCAGGTACCAAATCCCAGGGAGAGGCAGAGAGCCACAGCCTATGCTTTCGGCGGATGTACCAGTGATCTAAGGAGCGGTTCATGCGCAGGATGTCTCGGTAGATGCGACCGTAGCTTTACACAGGCTATGTTCTGCCAGATGGGTGTTTCGACACTGATATCATTCTCGACAAAGGATTCGGTAGTTATAATGCATGGCCCGGTGGGCTGCGGTTCACAGTCCCATGGTATTGATTTCAGCATAAAGCAGTACGGTGCAGCACGCGGAGTGAAGATGGAAGGTGCAAGATGGCTGAGTACAAATCTTACGGAGACCGACGTTATAAGCGGCGGAAATGAAAAGCTTTACGATACCATTATCGAAGCCGACAGACGCTTCCGCCCCACAGCTATATTCGTCTGCAATACCTGTGCCCCAGGAGTTATCGGAGATGATATAGAAAGCGTTGTTAACCATGCACAGGAGCAGGTAACTGCAACAGTTGTACCGCTCCATTGTCCCGGTTTCGGCGCAAAGGTGTTCTCCTCGGCATATGATGTGGTGTACCACGGCATAATGCACAGGTTTGGCTTTGAGCCTAAAAAATATATCGATTATACCCCATTTGACAAGAGCGATCCCGACTACGAGATCAAAAAGCAGCGATATGAATACAAGAAGAGCCGAACAGTGACTCTGTACAATGCATGGTCCATAGGTCCGGGAGACGAAAAGGAGATCAAGAGGCTTTTGAATGCTTTGGGGATAAACGTTAATATATTCGTTGAATACAAAGAGCCCGATGACTGGAGATTTATTACCGAGACTGCACTCAATGTAAGCTTTTGTCATGTACATGATGTGTACTTTCTTGAATACCTGAAGCGGGAATTCGGTATACCTTATATACTGCCGACTATCCCCATTGGAACCGAGCAGACAGTAAAATTCATAACAGCCATAGCGGAGTTCTTCGGTCTAGAAAAGGAAGCAGAAGCACTCCTGAAAAAGGAAACTGAAAAGCTGAAAAAGGCACTTGAACCCATAAGGAAAAATGTTGAAGGCAAGAGCGTTCTGATAAGCGGCGGTTTTCTGCGTATCGGTGCAACGGGACTTCTGGCAGATGAGATAGGACTTAAAGTTGTGGGTTTCAGAAACTTCAACTATGATGAATTCGGAGATCAGCTGTTCAGCGAGGTTCAGGAAAAGATAGGCGATGTGCAGAATGCTGTTTCAACTCAGGCAAACGAACTTGTCAACATGGTCTACAAGCTGAAACCGGATATTGCCATATCTCACCCTTCGGTGGGTGTATGGCTTGTAAAGGCAGGCGTACCTTCGCTGACATTGTTTGCACAGAGATTTACATATTTTGGTTTTACGGGAGCATACTCCCTTGCAAAGAGGATAGAGAGAACTCTGAAGAACACAGCCTATGCACGGAATATTTCAGAACATACCAAACTTCCGTATCAGGAGCAGTGGTATGGCAAGAGCCCATACCATTATATAACGGGTCTGCCCGAAACGGATAAGCCCACTATCTGATTTATGCGAAAGGAAGATATTTATGAAGAAAAGAGTAAGGAAAGCTATTGAAGTAATGATCGCAGCTTCACTGCTTATCAGCACCCTGACAGCCTGCGGAAGTTCATCGGGTAAAAAGTCCTCGGGAAGCGGAGTTAAAAAGGCAAGTGTAGGTACACTTGAGGTCGCATGGTTCCCGTCATCGATAAAGTCTGCGCTGACGACGGTAGCCTACGATCAGGGATATTTTGAAGAGGAGGGCGTGACGGTAAACTGCGATGTTCTTCTCTCCACTGCTGACAGCTTAACAGCACTGTCAACGGGAAAGGTAGATGTGGTACCTGTGGGTATCACATTGCAGTTACAGTTCATGGCAGAGGGTCAGGATCTTATTTTCTTCGGCGGTTCGGCACAGGAGGGCGGAGCTATCATCACAAAGCCTGAAAATACTGAACAGTTTGCTGAACTATCCGGCTGGGCTGGAAAGAAATGGGCATCAGCCAGAAGCTACACGGGTGATAACATCATACGTGCAAAGCTGCGTGAGATCGGCATAATTCCCGAACAGGATATAGAGATAGATTACCTCAATGATGATACTTCCATCGTTCAGGCGGTATCAAAGGGTCAGGTCGATGTGGGATACATCACCGCCGATGGCGTACAGACTGCAAAGAATTTCGGACTTGATCTTGGTATAAAGGTCGGTGATATCGACCCGTGTTATCCCTGCTGCCGTCAGACCACTACATCTAAGGTAGTACGGGAAAAGCATGATGAGCTTGTAGCATACCAGAGAGGTCTGATTAGAGCTTACAAACTGATACTCAACGATCATGATAATGCCATAGATATCATGGTCAGACAGACGGGTCAGACCGAAGAATATGTTACAGAAGCACTATACGGTGACTATGCTTCAAGGTACAACCCCGACCCCGCTAAAAACAGAGTTGTTGATTATGCGGCGTATCTCATAGGCGAAGGCATAATCAAGGACGCTGACATAAGCGGAAATGTCAACACAGAGATCTTCCGCGAAGCCCTGGATCAGATACTTAAAGAATATCCTGATGATCCTGATTATCTGGCACTTAAAGAATTCTCGGACAAATACGATGTATAAAAGATGATATTATAAGGAGGAACCGATAATGAGTAAAATAGAATTTCGTAATGTTTCATTCAGCTATGAAGCTGATAACAAAGCAGTTAATATCCTTGATGGTCTGAACTTTAAGGTAGAAGAGGGAGAGTTCGCTTGCCTTATCGGTCCTTCGGGCTGCGGAAAAAGCACGCTTGTATCTCTGCTTCTCGGACTTCAGTTTCCAACAAAGGGTGAGATACTTATAAACGACAAACCTGTTACAGGGCCTGATGTGAACAGAGGAATGGTGTTTCAGCACTATTCACTGTTCCCGTGGCTTACCGCAAAAAAGAATATCATGTTCGGAATTAAGGAAGCCGGTATACTAAAGAACAGAAAAGAGATAGCAAAGAGGGCAGAGGAGTATCTTGAACTGGTAGGACTTGCTGACAGCGCAGATAAATACCCGCACGAGCTTTCGGGCGGAATGCAGCAGCGTGTGGCGCTTGCAAGAGCCTTTGCGATGGATACGGATATACTTCTCATGGACGAACCATTCGGTGCTATCGACCCGCAGAAGCGTGTAGAATTACAGGAACTCAGCATAGAACTCTGCAAAAAACGCGGAGAGAAGAAGACTGTAGTATTCATTACCCATGATATCGACGAAGCGCTTGTGCTGGCTGACAAGGTATACTTCATGGAGCCTCATAAGATCAGGACAGAAGTAAATGTAGGTCTTCCCGCGGATACACCGAGGGAAGAGCTGATAAGACTGAACAGATATGATCAGCTTCGCCATGAGCTGCTCGACCTGTTTACAGAAGTGAAGGTGAGAACTGCATGACAGACGCAAGGACATTAAATTCGTTGGAAACACACGGCAGTGAGAAAACATACTCTGTCGGAAAAATAATACTGAACATAGCTGTTGTCACACTCTTCGCGGGAACAGTGATAACACTTTCATTTATAAAAGGAAAGGTCAGCGCACCGAAAAACACCGTCTATGTTGCCATCATGGGACTTATATGGCTCTACCATATTGCTAAGGCAGTTATAAAAAAGGAGGAGTATCATCCCGATATTGCCGTGCTGATATACAGTCTTTTTCTTATATGGGATATATCTTTCCGAATACTAGGCAATGGCAACCCTGTGCTTTCTCCGCCAATGGAGAATGTATTTGAAGTGTTCCTGAAGGACAGCGAATTTATCGCAGAGGGTATAGGCCATTCTCTGATGATACTGGTGACAGGCTTTTCAATAGCACTCATATCTGGAAATATCCTGGGCATGATAGTGGGCTGGGTAAAGCGGCTCAATAATGATTTTACACCCATCGCCAAAGTACTCAGTCCTATACCTCCAATGGTATATACCCCGTATCTCATCGCACTTATGCCCACATTTACCTCTGCATCGATAGCTGTAATAGGCATAGGTATGTTTTGGCCGATATTTCTTGGAATGATAAACAGGGTCGGCAGCATAAACGGAAGACTGATAGATTCTGCAAAAGCAATGAATGTCAGCACACCCACTATGCTTTTCAAGGTGATACTGCCTTACAGTATACCGTCGATAGTCGGTAATCTTAAAATACAGATATCCACCATATTCATGATTCTTATAATGGCAGAGATGATCGGAGCCACCAGCGGGCTTGGATTTTTCATAAAAAAGTATTCCGACTATGCCGATTATGCCAGAGTGCTTGCAGGTATATTCGTTGTAGGCGCTGTGATAACCATTCTGAATGTTCTGCTGGATATAGCGGAGAAAAAGCTTATAAAGTGGAAAGCTATCTGAAAGACGGATAATATATACGTTTTTGTTCTGTTTTAATAAAATCAAGGAGTTGTTCATATGAAAAAAAGCTTTGACAAAGGATTTGTAACACCACTACCGGTGTTCATTATTGCAACCTATGACAAGGAGGGAAAACCCAATGCCATGAACGCTGCATGGGCGGGACAGGCAGGCGGAGACCTTATCTCTATAAGTCTCGGAGACCACGTTTCCACTGAAAACATCAAGCTGAATAAGGCTCTAACCGTGAGCTTTGCAACAAAGAAATTCATAGCAGAATGTGACTATGTAGGGATTGTGTCGCAGGCTAATGTTTCGGATAAGCTGGATAAAGTCGGTTTCACTGTAACCAAGTCCGATAAGGTCAATGCGCCGATCATCGACCAGCTTCCCGTTGCGCTTGAATGTAATGTCAAAGACATAATCGAGGAGTACGGCGCGACAAGAGTGGTCGCACAGATCATTGGTTTGAAAGCAGATGAAAGTGTTCTGTCTGATGATAAGGTCGATCTTGGCAAACTCAATCCGCTGGTGTTTGACTCGTCCGCATTAGCCTATCGCGTAATAGGTGAAATAGCAGGAGGAGCATGGAACGCAGGCAAAAAGTTTGAGTGAACTATTTTTTCGGTTATCCCGCTGACACCCCAAATAAATTGGTGTAATATAGGAACTTGAAATTCTTTGGGGCGGTATGATAGACCTTGATACCGGTCGGCATGACCATTGTTCGCAGTCTTGATTATGCTGGTGTAAAGCCTTGATGATATGAAAAACCGATCACATGATTTTTCAATTGCTAAGCATTAAATTTTTGAATTGTGCAAAAACAGCGGCAGAACGCTTTTACACGTTCTGCCGTTTGTTTTTTCATATATTCTATTCTTTCGATATCGGGACTCATGCTATCTTTACAGTGAAAGCTCTTTGGTTAATGCAGCCTGTATCCCATTTGCCGTTTACCTTAGCGCAGATTACTACTTTATAATTGCCTGTTTCTACCTTGGGCGATGTGTAGCTTGTAACATTTCCGTCAACCTGGACCTTTACACGCCATTTGCCCGCCTGGTATACAGCTATACCATACTTTTCCGCGCCCGCTACAGCAGTCCATTTCAACCTGAACTGTCTTCCCCGAACCTCGGAACTGACAACTGGATATCTGTTTGCATCTCCGTCAAAGGCTCTGAACTTAAAGCCGTTGTCAAGCGCGTACTCTTCGGCGGCGCTGCCTTTGCCTCCCTTAATTGTGAAGCCTTCAACTTTTTTGGTAATATAGGATTTATCTGTATAATACCCAAAAGCATTGAAAGTAATTGACTTAACGCTGTCAGGGACAGTTACGCTTTTAAGTTTCGGACAATTGTCGAAAGCGTTTCTGCAAATTGAAGTGACACTGCTTGATATAATTACGCTTGAAAGATTCGTACACTTGTAAAACGTATACTCCCATATGGTTTCAACAGCATTTGGAATGGTTATGCTTGTTAAGCTTGTGCAGCCGTAGAAAGCATTCCTGCCAATGAAATCAACCCTGTCAGGAACGTTTATTTCTTTAAGTTTTATGCAGTCCTGGAAAGCATAAGAGGAGATCGTATCCACGCTATGCGGGATATATATGCTTTCAAGATCGTAGCAGAAACAGAAGGCATAGGGGCCGATTGTCTTAACACTGTCCGAAAGCTTTACTTCCGCAAGTTTGTTACATTTGTAGAAAGCATGATTGCCGATGTTCTTAACGCCACCCGCAACAACAACTTTTTTAATGTCGTCACAGCTATCGAACCACGGGGTCTCTTCAGACCTATAATCAGCCATAGTTCCCTTACCCCAGATAATGAGAGTTCCCTCACTGTCAAGTGTCCATGTTATGTTTTCACCTTTGTTTTCGCTGTATACACCGCAATAGCCGCTTTCAACGATATTTCCGTGTGCGATAAACTCAAAGTCGTTGTCTTTGGCGTATTTTTCGGCGGCGGTGTTTTTTCCGACGTAGAAACTTATGTTGTCATATTTAAAGTCGTTACCTGTATCCATATCAGCAATATAATGATATCCGAAAGCTTTTTCGCCGATTTTCTTAACGCTTGCAGGTACAGTTATGTATTTAAGGTTCTCGCACAGGTTGAAAGCATGATCGCCTATGAGCGTAACGGAGTTCGGAATAACTATGCTTTTAAGGCTTGTGCAGGACTCGAAAGCGTTGCCGCCGATGTATTCAACGCTGTCGGGGAACTTTATGTCCGTAAGGCTTGTGCAGGATGCAAAAGCATAGTCGTCAATGCTTAAAACACTGTCCGGTATAGCTATGCTTTCGAGATTATTACAGCCGGCAAAAGCCATTTCGCTGATGAACTTTATGCTGCCCAGGAGCTTTACGTCTGTAAGATTTACACAGCCTGTGAAAGCACATTTTCCGATGCGCGTAACGCCGTCACCAATAACAACTTCCTTTATATCCTTATAGTATTTATAATACCACGGAGCATTGCGGGTCGCGTAATCCGTCATATCACCCATGCCGCTTATGTAAAGCGTACCGTCGTGTGTTAGACTCCATGTGAGGTTTTTGCCACAGGTACCGTCGTCTATCGGTTTGAGCGATTCAAAAGAGATGAATTTAAAGCCGTTTTCATTGGCGTAGGTTTCGGCGGCAGTGTCTGTGCTTCCGATTATTGTAAAGCCGTCAACCTTTTTATATTTATAATTATGATAGTAATCATCACCACGATAATATCCAAAAGCATTTGTGCCAATGGTCGTAACGCTGTCCGGAACAGAAACACTTATAAGACTTGTGCATTTTTCGAAAGCCGAAGACCCGATTTCTGTAACGCTCTCAGGGATAGTAATGTCTGTAAGGCTTGTGCAGCCGTAGAACTCATCACTGCTGATATTTGTAATGCTGTTCGGCAGTTTTACGTCTGTTAGTATTATACAGCCTTCAAAAGCACTTTCCCCGATGCTTGTAACAGTATCAGGTATAGTAATACTTGCAAGGTTAGTGCATTCTTTAAAAGCACCTTCACCAATGCTTGTAATGCTATCAGGTATAGTATAGCTTTCAAGGCTTTCGCAGCGGCCGAACATATAATTGCCAAGTTTTGTCAAGCAGTCAGGGAGTTTTACGTCTGTAAGGCTTGTGCAGCCGTAAAAAACAGCATTGCCAAAGCTTGTAACGCTGTCAGGAACTGTAAAGCTTTTAATTTTGGAACAATATTCAAAAGCACAGCTGCCAATGCTCGTTACGCTGTCCGGCACAGTAATGTCTTCCAAGCTTTCGCAGCCGCGGAAAGCATCATCGCCGATTTTTGTAACGCTGTTAGGGATAGTAACGTCTTTAAGGTTTGTGCAGCCGCTGAAAGCGTAATTTCCGATACTTGTAACACTGTCCGGGATAGTAACGTCTTTAAGACTTGAACAGTCTTTAAAAGCGTACTCGTCTATGCTTATAAGATTATCCGGGAGCTTTACGCTTGTAAGAGCCTTGCAGCCCTCGAATACACTATTGTTGATGGTTGTTACGCTGTCAGATATAGTAATGTCCGTAAGGCTTGAACAGTCTGAAAAAGCTCTCATACCGATATTTGTGATACTATCCGGAATAGTGACGTTTATAAGGCTTCTGCATTGGTAAAAAGCATATTTGCCGATCTGAGTCAAACCGTCCGCGAAAATCACGGTTTCAAGGCTTGTACAGCCGTCAAAAGCATTGTTGCCGAAGTGCGTCACGCTGTTCGGGATGGTAATGCTTTTAAGGCCTGTGCATTTTAAGAAAGCATTGTCACTTATGGTTTCAACGGTGTTCGGGATAGTTACACTTTCAACGCCGCTGCTTTCAAGAAAAGCGTAAGTGTCGATACGCTTCACGCCAGCAGAGATAGTTACGCTTTTAAGTTTCGGGCACTGATAGAAAGTATGCGCACCTATGCTTGTAACAGCTTTTCCGTCGATTACGGAAGGAACAGTAACTTTTTCGGCAGTGCCGTAGTACTGGATAAGCTCGATACTTCCGTCATCAAGTATTGTATAAGTGAAATCTGCATATTTACCAAATATTTCCGCGTTCGCCCTCAGAGAAAAGCCCTCAAAAGTCCCCGCAGGCAGCATCCCCGCACCCGAAAAGACAACAGCCAATGCAGCCAGTCCGCTTAATAAACGTTTATTCATGATAATTGCCCCCTCAAAATATATTATTTAATTATAACATATATTATTATATTTTCCAATTACAAAAGCATACAATTATAAAACTTAATTTTTGTATACTAATACGTGAAACATGGTGGCCCCACCATCGCCAAAATGCTATAATACTATAAATAAGCGTTTGCGGCAGATCGAATATTAAAAACGTTCTTGCTGATATGGGATCATGGATATACTTTCAAGCAGATACTATCAGATATCGATGTGCCATGGGTGTATATCCATGCAAAGGAAAGAACTACTGAATATCCTGTTAACGGAACTTAGAAAAAAGCTAATTTTACGACTGTGTATATAAATTAACTTAAAAATTTATTTGAAGTAATTACATAAAAAGTATTGACTTTTTATTGATGATAATGTATAATATATATAACATCGATGTGAAATTGCTATCTTTATAATAATTCGTAGCATTTAATTTTAAAACTATCTATTACAAAATTATATATTTTCTATATTGGAGGGTTTATCATGAGCATTGAAAACACAACACTTAAAGGCGGCTGGGTCATCACTCAGGGAGATACAAGCATTGAAAAACATCCCGATGCGCTTGCAGCATTTGAAAAGGCTTCGGCAGGATATGTAGGGGTAAAATTTACACCTGTAGCACTTCTTGCAACGCAGATAGTTTCGGGAAAGAATTACGCCATACTTTGTAAAGCTACCCCTGCAACGCTTGATCCTACAACAACTCTTAAAATTGTGATCGTTTATGAAGATTTGAACGGAAATGCAACTATTACAGGTGTAAGAGATGTATTAGGTACTGATTATCCTGTTTTCGCTGCAAACTGCGCTTGCTCGGCAAATGAAGCTCCCGTTCTCGGCGGCTGGAATATCACTATTGGTGATACGAGCATCGATAAGCATCCTGATGCACTTGCAGCGCTGGAAAAGGCTACGGCAGGTATGCTTGGTGCAAAATATGAGCCTATCGCTCTGCTTGGCAATCAGATAG
>Ga0256405_10003758_pt1 | contig 30548 bp, 27 predicted proteins | sample RumenRJG_02DNA_FD_189096 | JGI IMG/M metagenome (GOLD analysis project Ga0256405, IMG submission 189096) | Bovine rumen microbial communities from Lethbridge, Alberta, Canada - RJG_02 | ecosystem: Host-associated > Mammals > Digestive system > Stomach > Rumen | place: Canada: Alberta...
TGTTCAACGCGCTCCTGATCTTCGGTCTTTTCGGCTTCCCGAAGCTCGGCGTCCTCGGCGCCGCCGTCGCGACGGTGCTTTCCCGCTTTGCGGAGATCCTGATCATCCTGGCCGGAGGAATGCGGGATACGGAAAACTACGGCTATCTCCGGGGCCTTTACCGGGATTTCCGGATCTCCGGGGATCTGGCGCGGCGGATCACCGTCAAGGCAGCGCCGCTGCTTGTGAACGAATTTTTCTGGAGCACGGCGGAAGCCGCGTTCCTGCAGGGGTATTCGATGCGCGGCATCGGCGTGGTGGCGGCGATGAATATTGCCAACGTCGTCTTCCTGGTGTTCGAGGAATTTTCCCTTTCCCTGGGAAACGCCACGGGCATCCTCGCGGGTCAGTGCCTCGGCGCGCGGAAATTTGAGGAGGCGAAGGAGACCTCCCTGCGGGTCATGGTGGTCAGCGTGATATTCTGCATCTTTACCGGACTGCTGCTCTGGACGATCGCGCCGATGATCCCGCAGATTTACCGGGTGGAAGTCTCTGTGCGGGTGATGGCGGCCCGCTGCATCCGTGTGATGGCCTTCTGGCTTCCGGTCTGGGCTCTCGCGAATATCGCCTATTTCACCGTCCGTTCCGGCGGAAGGGTGATCGTGATCTTCCTGTTTGACTGTGTCTTTACCTGGGCGGTCAAGGTCAGCGTCCTGCGCTTCCTGGTGATGAAGACCGCCATGGATGTGGTGGATATTTATTTTGTGGTGAACGGTCTCGAGGGAATCAAGGCCGTCGTGGGAGTCCTGCTGGTCCTCAGCGGTATGTGGATGCAGGATCTGGTGAATGAGATCAAGGTGGAAGAATGAGCAGCGAAAACAAGATGGAGCGCCTCAAGGCGCGGTGCGCGGAGGCGGGTCTTGAACTCCGGGAGGAGCCGGAGGGCCTGACCCTCTGCGGGAACGGTCTGGAGCTGCGGGGCGATTTTACGCGGATGCTGCCGCGGCTCCGCCGGGGAAACCTTCAGCGGGAATTTCTCGTGAAAGCGTCCCGGATCAAGGGCCTTGGAGAGCGTCCCTTCGCGGTGGACGCCACTGCGGGGCTGGGAGAGGATTCGATCCTTCTGGCGGCTGCGGGCTACTTCGTGCGGATGTATGAGCACAACCCGGTGATCGCGGCGCTGCTCCGTGACGCCCTCCGCCGCGCGGCGGAGATCCCGGAGCTGAAGGAATATGCCTCCAGGATGGAGCTTGTGGAGGGAGACAGCACGGAAGCACTCCTTAAGATGGCGCGGCAGGCGTTGGATGCCGAAGCGTCCGCCGCGGCGCAGGAGACAGAGTTTCCTGCAGTACCTGATCTGATTCTTCTTGACCCGATGTTTCCGGCGCGGCAGAAGAGCGCGCTGATCGGAAAGAAGCTCCAGCTTCTGCAGAAGCTGGAAATGCCCTGCGCATCGGAGGAAGCCCTGCTGGCCGCGGCCCTGGGGACCGGAGCGCGGCGGGTCGTGGTCAAGCGGCCGCTGAAGGGACCTTACCTCGCAGGGAAAAAGCCGGATTACGACATCACCGGGAAGGCCATCCGTTACGACTGCTATGTGATCGCGAGGAAGGCAGAAGCTTGACCCGGTACGTCTGTATTTCCGCCGTCCGGAGACCGGAAGGCGGGAGTGGTTAACAATCAAAAGTGACAAGGTTGACAATCACCCCCCGGATATGTTAACATTCCTCAGGAATCAAGTTTACATTTCGGAGGCGTTTACTGATGAAGCTTACAACAAAAGATCTGGTTCTGTGTGCACTGTTTACGGCACTGGCCTGCGCCGTTTCCCCGATTTCCATTCCGCTGCCCGGCGGCGTCCCGGTCACGCTGCAGCAGGTGGCTGTGATGCTGGCCGGCCTGATCCTGGGCCCGAAGCTCGGCGCTCTCAGCATGCTGGTCTACCTTCTTCTCGGCGCGGTGGGACTCCCGGTCTTTGCGGGACTCAGCGGCGGACTGTCCAGGATCGTCGGTCCCAGCGGCGGGTTCCTGGTCGCTTATCCGATCCTTGCAGCCATCTGCGGCGCCGTCTACTTCAGGTTCGGCAGACATGAGACCGGAGCCGGGAAATACCTTGCCATGGCAGCAGGAATGCTCATCGGCAATATAGTCCTCTATATTTTCGGCCTCAGCTGGTTCATGTATATTCTCGGCAGGAATCTTCAGGAAGCACTGGCGCTCTGCATGCTTCCCTTTATCCCCGGGGACCTTCTGAAGATGGTCGTCACCGGACTTCTGGTGCCGAGGCTTGAAAAAGCACTGGCCGGTGTCCGGATCCAGGAACGAAGAACAGCGTAATACGATTCTGCCTGCATCAAAGAAAAACCGCAGCCGTTTCCGCACTCCTCTGACGGGAGCCGGAGACGGCTGTCTCTGTGTCTGAAGGCGGGGACTGATGCCGGTTGAAGTTCCTCTGAAAATTATGTATGCTGTTTTATACGAGTGACAGCGGGCGATGTCTCCGGCACAGGCATTCGGAATGACAGCGGATATGGTTTCCGCTGAGGCATACGGGAGGAGTTTATGTCAAAATATGATGTGATCATTATCGGTGCAGGTCCCGGGGGGATCTACTCCGCATACGAACTGGTGAAGAACGCGCCGGAACTGAAGGTTCTGGTGTTTGACGCGGGGCACACGCTGGAAAAGCGGAAATGTCCCATCGACGGGAAAAAGGTGAAGAGCTGCATCGGCTGCAAGCCCTGTTCCATCATGAACGGTTTCGGCGGCGCCGGCGCGTTCTCCGACGGAAAATACAATATTACCAATGATTTCGGCGGGACGCTGTATGAGTATATCGGCCGTGAGACGGCCCTGGAGCTCATGCACTATGTGGATCAGATCAACATGTCCCACGGCGGCGCCGGCACAAAGCTTTATTCCACCGCGGGAACGGGCCTGAAGAAGCTCTGCATGCAGAACAAGCTGCTTCTTCTGGAGGCGTCGGTCCGGCATCTCGGGACGGACATCAACTACGTGGTCCTGGAGAACCTGTTCGCGGAACTGAAGGACAAGGTGGAATTCCGCTTCGATACGCGGATCGATAAGATCGAGGAGACCGAGGGCGGCTACCTCGTCCGCTTCAAGGGCGGGGAGGAGACGGCGGAGAAGGTGATCGTCTCCGTCGGAAGAAGCGGGAGCAAGTGGATGGAGACGGTCTGCCGGGACCTGGAAATCCCTACCCGCTCCAACCGCGTGGATCTTGGCGTCCGCGTGGAGCTGCCCGCGGTGATCTTCTCCCATATCACCGACGAGCTGTATGAGAGCAAGATCGTATACCGCACGGAAAAATTCGAGGACAATGTCCGCACCTTCTGCATGAACCCCCACGGCATCGTGGTCAACGAGAACACCAACGGGATTATTACCGTCAACGGCCACAGCTTCGAGGATGAGAAGAGGAAGACGGAAAACACGAATTTCGCGCTGCTGGTGGCGAAGCATTTCTCCCTTCCCTTTAAGGATTCCAACGGGTACGGCGAGAGTATTGCCCGCCTTTCCAACATGCTGGGCGGCGGCGTGATCGTACAGCGCTTCGGAGACCTGGAGCGGGGACGGCGGACAACGGACAGGCGCCTGGAGAAGAGTACGGTGCGGCCCACACTGGCAGCGACGCCCGGCGACCTGAGCCTGGTGCTGCCGAAGCGGCTCCTGGACGGCATTATCGAGATGATCTACGCGCTGGACAAGATCGCCCCCGGCACAGCGAACGACGATACGCTGCTCTACGGGGTCGAGGTCAAGTTCTACAACATGGAAGTGCAGCTGGATGAGAACCTGGAGACCGCCCACAAGGGACTCTATGTGATCGGAGACGGCAGCGGTGTCACCCACTCTCTGTCCCACGCCTCCGCCAGCGGCGTCCACGTGGCGCGGCGTATTCTGGAAGGCCGCGGGAAGGCCTGAGTCCGCGGAAAGATCCGAGGCAGCGGAAAAGTCTGAAGAGGACCGGGGCCTTTTTCGGGGCCTGGCTTGAAAAAGAAATACAGAGATCATTCAAAAAAACGGGAAATGATGGTATAATCAATCCATCATTTCCCGTGTTACATTTTATGCGGTGATCTATTTCCGCATTCATGCCCGTCCGGGCAGCTTTTTTCCGAGACAGTATTCCGTGTTCCCTGTTCCCGCAGGGCCTGTTTGTTCTGCGCAGGAAACGGAGAAAACATATGAAAGAAAACTATAAAGAGATGAACCCCTGTGACCTGGTGTCCGAGTGCTTTGAACTGGCTTCGGAACGCCTGACTGTGCGGCTGATCAATCCGGAACAGAATCAGGAGATGCTGAGCCGGATCCCGCACCGGAAGGTCTGCGAGATGGAGGAAGTCTGCTGTCTTACCCTGAAGGCGGACGAGACCGGGAAATCCTTCCTCACGGTGACCGACCGGATGCTCTCAGAGTGGGGCATCGGCCGGATGGAGCTCTTCCGGAGCGCCGAGGAGAATGCGGCCCGGAAAGATCCCGCGTCCCTCCGGCCGCTGCTCAGTGTCCTGAACGGAATGATCGGCGGGGAGGAGCCTGAACCGGAGGAGGACAGTGAAGAGCCCTGTCCGAATCAGCTCTATCTGGCGACCAACAGGGACGGCGTCCTCGGGGCGGGTGTGATCATGTATCCCGGCTTCCTGGCGGAGGCCGCCCGGCAGCTCGGGAGCAGCTTTTATCTTCTTCCGTCCAGCATCCATGAATTCCTGTTTCTGCCGAACAAGGGACCGTATGACGTGGAGGAACTGAATCATATGGTACAGGCCATCAATGAGAGCGAGGTCTCGCCCCGGGAGCGGCTTGCGGACCGCGTACTTTATTACGATGCGCAGTCGGAGGAACTGTATGTGCCGGGAACGGCGCTCTCCTTTGATTTCCGGCAGCAGTGCGGCTGTTACTGACTGCGGCCGCGGCCGGTGACCGGAAGCCGGTCGACGACCTGGCCGTCGCGGACCAGATAGATCCAGTCATACAGATTTACTGTGGTGCAGCAGTGCCCGGGGATGATCCGAATGATATCCCCGGGTTTTTTTGCGGGGACGTCGCCGTATACGGCACTGTGTTCTTCGCTGAAATTCACGGAAAGCTCCGGCGCTGCCGCAAAGACCGGCGGGCGCTGGTCCATGGCGAGAGACTTCACGCCGGCATCCGTGACGATGGCGCCGGGACGGGCACTCACCACTGTGGCAAGGACAGAGAGGGCGTTCCTGAAGGAGACGCCGACTTTCCGGTATGAGGTGTCAGAGAAAAGATAGCTCCCGCACTGTGCCTCCGTATAGACGCTGTCCTTCCCGTGGAAGTCGATGGTCCCGGTGCTGATGCCGCTGACTTCCTTGACGGAGATCCCCTGGTCTTCAAGGTAATTCTTCAGTTCGCGGACCTTTTCCTCGACAGCCTCCGATTCCCGTTTCCGAAGAACTATATCCTCTTCGTGGGCCAGGTTCCCGGCGTAGGCCTGGATGCCTTCGAAAATCAGGTTAGGCGCATAGAGGAGATGACGCGCAAGAGAGGAGACTTCTTCCTTGGTTTTGACGCCGCAGCGGTTCATGCCGATGTCATACTCTACCAGGCAGCGGAGCTCCGTTCCCTGCTGTCCGCAGGCAGCCTGGAGCGCGTCGACATTGTCCGCGTCATCCACACAGACCGTCAGGTCACAGTACCCTGCGAGGACCGCGAGGCGGGCGATCTTGGCAGGCGCGGTGATCTGGTTCGCGATCAGGACGTCCTCGACGCCGGAAAGGATCAGGTCCTCCGCTTCGGAGAGCTTGGCACAGCAGATTCCCTTTGCGCCGTGTTCCAGCTGCAGCTTCGCGATGGCGGGACACTTGTGGGATTTATAATGGGGACGGAGCCGGATGGGAGTTCCTTCCAGCAGCCGGTCCATGGTCCGCATATTTTCTTCCATAATATCAAGGTCGACGACCAGGGCGGGCGTCTCCAGCTGTTCCATTCGCATGGGTTTCTCCTTTCTGAAGCCGTATCATGAGTTCTTTTTATCATACCACATGCAGGACACTGCAGGAACGCACAGAGACGCGGATTTCTGATATGATAGATACAGATTTCTGAAACTTAAGAACGAAGATTCGGAAAAACCGGAGGAACTGATGAAGACCCGTATTGATACCTCGAAAGAATATGGACTTGTACTGGAAGGCGGAGGAGCGAAAGGGGCTTTCCAGATCGGTGCCTGGAAAGCACTGGTTAAGGCCGGGGTCAGGATCCGCGGGATCGCCGGTACCAGTGTCGGCGGGCTGAACGGCGCACTGATCGCGGCCGGGGAAGTGTCTGAAGCCGAAGCACTCTGGGAGAATATGACCTACAGCCAGGTCATGGACGTGAACGATGAAGACGCGGATGCCTTCCTGAACGGACGGATGAGTCTGCGCGAGAGACTTGATACGGTCCGGGAGATCATCCGGAACCGGGGGCTTGACGCGGGACCGTTAAAAGAGCTGATCGCGAAGAGGGTCAAGTGTGAAAAGATCAGGGCTTTTCCGGGAACCTTGTCTGTGGTAAGCTTTAATGTCGGAAAAGGCGAAGAGGCGATCGATCTCAGGACCTGCACGAATGAGGAAATCCGCGATTATCTTCTTGCAACAGCCTATCTGCCGCTGTTCCGGCTGGAAAAGACCCGGGAGCAGTTTATGATCGACGGAGGGGTCACGGACAACATTCCCGTCGACGTGCTGCTGAAAAAAGGATATAAAGACATCATTGTGATCCGGCTCCACGGGATCGGTGTGATCAAGCCGGTCAGGATCCCGAAGGACGTGAATATGATCATGATCTCTCCGGATGAAGATCTGGGCGGGATCCTGGATTTCACAAAGGAGTCGGCGCACAGGAATATGGCCATCGGCTACTGTACAGCCATGCGGGTACTGTACGGTCTTCCTGGGAAGACCTATTATCTGCTGGACTCGGAAGAATCAGAGCGGGACTGCCTGGAACGGCTGCTGGAGCTGGAGAAATGTGTGGATCCCGACTCCCAGAAGGGACTGATCGATCTGATCCGGAAACGGGACAGCCGGTACCGCACATGGCTTGAGCAGACGCTTCCGGGATATGCCAGAGAACTTTCTGTCGGAGCAGACTGGACCTACAGGGAACTCTGGACCGCCATGCTTGAGGAAGCGGCGAAATGTACGGGTGTCGAGCGTTTTGAAGTTTACCCGGAGAAAACGCTTGCGGACCGCATCGCGGAGCAGGAGATTCCGAAGGATGCTCCGGAATGTGTGAAGATACTCATGCGCTGGCTTCACAAAACGAAGGGAGTGACTCAGGATGGGAAGGTATAAGCTGCTGCGGATCGACGCAGCCTGGAACAACGAGTGTTTTCTCGCGGAGGCGGAGACTGCTGCGCCGGACGGGGAGACGGTTTACGCGGCGGTCACGGACTGCGGCGGCGTGAGAACGTACCGTCTTCTGAAGAACAGCGCGTACGATGACGCGTTCTGCCGGGTGGAACGGATCGGGATCACGGAGAAGGATGTGATCCGGTCCTTCCCGGATCTCCTTACGGCGCGGGACGAATCGCCGGAAGCCTTTCCGATCCTGGGTGTCCTGGACAATGTGGCGGATGACTGCGAAGATCTGACAGAGTATCACTGGCAGCCCTTCATGGAGGAGGATCCTTACGGAGCCCGCTCCATTGCCGGCGCCGGGCAGAAATAAAGGAGGTACAGAAACATGTGGACAAGAGCAGAACTTAAAGAGAGGGCGAAGACCGCCTTCAAGAGCAATTACTGGAAGAGTGTCATCGCAGGACTTGTCATGGCATTTACCGCGGGCAGTGTCGGCGGAAGTGTGAGAACCGGCGGACAGGCAGTCGGGACTGCGGGAGGAAGCACCACCATCGATATACAGAACATCGATCCGAGAGTCGTGGCGATGATCTGCGCCATTCTGGCGACCATCGCCGCGGGAGCGTTTCTGGTAAAGCTGTTCCTTCTCAACCCGCTGAGCGTCGGCGCCAGCCGGTTCTTCGTGAAAAACAGCGAGCGTCCGGACGCTTCCCTGAACGAAGTAGCAGAGGGGTTCAAAAACAATTATCTCGGGGTCGTCTTTACGATGTTCCTGAAGGATCTGTTTCTGTTTTTCTGGGCGTTTCTCTTCATTATCCCTGCCATCGTGAAGTCCTATTCTTACATGATGGTGCCGTTCATTCTGGCGGAGCATCCGGAGATTTCCGGAACAGACGCGATCAGTCTTTCCCGCCGCATGATGGACGGAGAGAAGTGGAAAGCCTTCGTCCTGGGCCTGTCGTTTCTCGGATGGGTGCTGGTCTCCGTCATCACCTGCATGGTGGCCGGCGTTCTGTGGACAAACCCGTATATTTACGCGACGAACGCGGAGCTTTACCGGACTCTGAAGCATAAGGTCCCGGAGCTTGGCGGTTATTCCTGCGCCGGCTGAAATCAATGCGGCATTCCATGGCGGATGATACATGAAAAGAGAACCGTGTCCGGAGCTTCGGTCCGGGCACGGTTTTCACTTGCGTACATGCGGTGTTCATGCTAAAATAATCGCAATGCGTTTAAAGGATAAATTGTCAGAATCGTCTCTGAAAACGCGGCTCTTTGAATCATTTTTTAAGAAAGAAGGAAGAAGCAGAATGAAAGGCAATGTCATTGTCGGTCAGTCCGGCGGACCCACAGCAGTCATCAACTCCAGCCTTGCAGGCGTCTACAAGAACGCGATGGAGCGCGGATACAACAAGGTCTATGGTATGCGTTACGGCATCCAGGGCTTTATTGACGAGCAGTACATCGATATGTCCGACTACGTCAAGAACGAGCTGGATCTGGAGCTCCTGAAGAGAACTCCCTCCGCATTCCTCGGCACCTGCCGCTACAAGCTGCCGGAGATCCATCAGGATAAGGCAGTCTATGAGAGAATCTTCGCTCTGCTGGACAAGATGGATATCGAAGTATTCATCTACATCGGCGGAAACGATTCCATGGACACCATCAAGAAGCTGTCTGACTACGCACTTCTGACCGGCGCAAAGCAGAAGTTCGTCGGCTGCCCGAAGACCATCGACAACGATCTGGCCATCACGGACCACACCCCGGGCTTCGGCAGCGCTGCGAAGTACATCGCCGCTTCCACCAAGGAGATCATCCGCGACGCTCTGGGCTTCTCTTACAAGAAGAAGAACGTCACCATCATCGAGATCATGGGCCGCAATGCAGGCTGGCTGGTCGGCGCAAGCGCTCTGTCCAAGGGCGAGGACTGCGACGGACCGGACCTGATCTACCTTCCGGAGGTCCCCTTCGATCTTGACAACTTTGTCGCAAAGGTCGACTCCCTGCTTCAGCAGAAGGACGTCGTCGTTGTCGCTGTCTCCGAGGGCATCCGCACCGCAGAGGGCAAGTATGTCTGCGAGTTCACCGCCGGCTCCGAGTCCAAGGACGCATTCGGCCACATCCAGATGACCGGCACCGCTGCATTCCTTGCAAACCTGATCAACCAGAAGCTGGGCTGCAAGACCAGAGGCGTGGAGTTCTCCACCCTTCAGAGAGCTGCGGCTCACCTTGCTTCCAAGGTCGACGTCGACGAAGCATACATGGTCGGCGGCGCTACCATCAAGGCTGCTGACGAGGGTTCCACCGGCGTCATGGCAGTCATCGACCGCGTCTCTGACGATCCGTACCAGAGCGCGACCGGCGTCTATGACGTGCACCGCATCGCGAACGACGAGAAGGTCGTTCCGAGAAACTGGATCAATGAAGAGGGTGACGGCGTCACTGAAGAGTTCATCGAGTATGTCCGCCCGCTGATCCAGGGCCACTACAACCCGATGATGGTCGACGGCCTTCCGAGACACCTTGTCATGAATCCCAGCGGATACCGCGACAAGTACATGAACATCCAGACCAGCTGATCCTGCTGACTGAACAGACAGAGCCGGCCTCCCTTTTGCGGAGACCGGCTCTTTTTTCCATGTCCGGGAGGCCGTTTTTTCTTTCTGTGTCCGGAAATCCGGTCCGGCAGCCGGGGAAGCGGTATAATGGTTACAGATTCAGCCGGCGGACAGTCCGGCGGGGAAATACAGGCGCCGGAGAAATGAGCACATGGGAAAGGACAGACAGATGAATGCACTTGAGGGATATAAAATTCTGGATTTCAGCACGCTGCTTCCGGGACCTTACGCCACTATGGTCCTCGGAGATCTGGGGGCGGAGGTGCTGAAGGTCAGCAGCAAGGACAGATTTGATCTCGTAGTGAACTGGCCGCCGAAGGTGAAAGGCACGGAAGTGACCGGGGCCCAGGCGTGGCTCGGAAGAAACAAGAAAACGATCTTTCTCGATCTGAAAAAACCTGCCGCGGTGGAGGCCGTGAAACGCCTGGTGATGGATTACGACATCGTAGTAGAACAGTTCCGCCCGGGAGTGATGGACCGCCTGGGGATCGGATACGAAGCCCTGAAGGCTGTGAACCCGCGGGTCATCTACTGTGCCATCACGGGATATGGCCAGACGGGAGGATTTTCAAAGCGAGCAGGCCATGACATCAATTACCTGGCGCGCTCCGGCGTCGCGTATGCGGCGGGGAGGAAGCTTGGCGGTCCCGGTCTCTACAACTTCCAGATCGCGGATGTGGCCGGCGGCTCCATGGGAGCGGTGGCTTCGATCCTGGCGGCGCTCCTTTACCGTGAGAAGACGGGAGAGGGCCAGTCCATCGATATCTCCATGCAGGACTGCGTGATCCCCTTCAACTCCATGGACGGCGCTTCCTTCTTTGCGGGAGGCCCGGAGCCCGCCCGGGAGAACGGACTCCTGAACGGCGGGCAGATCTACGATTTTTATGAGACATCTGATGGGGGGTACATGAGCGTCGGTTCCCTGGAACCGAAATTCTTTGCGGCGCTCTGCGACGGCCTGGGAAAGCCGGAGTGGAGGGACGGAAAGCTGCTGCGGACAGAGGAAGGGATCCGGGAAGTGAAGAATACCTTCCGGGAGATCTTCCGGACCCGAAGCAGGGAGGCGTGGACAGAGATATTCGGGAAGCTGGACGCCTGCGTGGAACCGGTGATGAGCCTCGGAGAAGTGTCCCGGGATCCGCATCTTAAGTCCCGCGGCATGTGGCCCGAGGTGAAGGTGCCTTCTGCCGGAAAAGAGACGGTTTCCGTGACCCAGATGGGGAACCCGCTTCATCTTTCCAAGTGTCCCCCGCGCTATGACCACGCCGGATATCCGGAAGGATACCACACGGAGGAGGTGCTTTCCGCCCTGGGATACAGTCCGGAAGAGATCCGGGAAATGATCTGAGGGGGAAAAACGTCGGAAGGCGGTCTGAACAGGAGGAATGTGCCAGAAGATTAAGAATCCTGTAGGAAAATTGTGGTTCGAATTACATTGGCCGCATAGTATAATGAGAACAGCGAATAAAACCTGGGAAAGGGAGGGATAACAGATGAGAAACAGAGTCAAAAAAGCAGTCCTGATGATACTGACGCTGCTGCTTTTGCTCGTGCCGGTCACGGTCTACGCAGATACCGCCTGCATCGTCACAGGGACAAAGAATTATCTCGCGCTGAGGACCGAGCCGAGGACGTCGGAGAGGAATGAGATCGGAAAGCTGTACAACGGAGAGACCTTCTATGTCACCAGCAGCGGAACGAACGGCTTTGCGTACGGATACAATACCAAAGGCCAGTACGGGTACGTAAATGCCAAATACCTCACTCCGGTGAACACCCAGCAGGGACAGAGTTCTGCTTACCAGCCGACGCAGGCCTACCAGCCGACGCAGAGTTACCAGCCGCAGCAGGGCTACCCGCCGTCAACACAGGGGTATCCGCCGGCACAGAACTACCAGCAGGGTCCGGGGTATCAGCAGGGTCCGGGATATCCGTCACAGAGCTACCAGCCGACGCAGGCCTACCAGCCGACACAGAGCTATCAGCCGCAGCAGCAGACAGGCACAGCCAAAACCGTAACCGGGACCAAGAATTATCTGGCGCTCCGCAGCAGCCCTGTCCGTTCCGATTCGAATGAGATCGGAAGACTGCACAACGGAGAGATCTTCTACGTGCTCGACTGGCAGAATAACGGATTTGCCTACGGCTATACCGCAGCCGGAAAGTACGGATATGTCGTTTCCGCGTATCTGAAGTAAATAACCGAAGGACCGGGACAGAGATCTCAGGATCCTTCTCCCGCTGATATTAAAAAAGGAGCTGCCGAGCAGCTCCTTTTTGATATCTCCGGATTCCGTATTATTCTTTGATCATCGCATGCCATTCCTGCAGGGATCTGACTTCGCCGACGCCGCGCCGTTTGATCTGCGCGATGCCCTCGGCCGCCGCCTTGGCTGCCGCCATGGTGGTGATGTAGGTGACCTTGTGCTTGATGGCTGCCTTCCTGAGGTAGGAGTCGTCGTGGACGCTGTCCTTGCCGGCAGGAGAGTTGACGATCAGCTGGATCTCGCCGTTGGTGATGTAATCCAGGATGTTCGGCCGGCCCTCGTACAGCTTCTTCACCTTCACGCAGGGGATCCCTGCGTCGTTGATGATCCGCCAGGTCTTGCCGGTGGCGAAGATCCGGAAGCCGTCCTCGTACAGGGACTGGGCCACCTCGGGCACTTCCGGCTTATCCTGCTCGTTGACGGAGATCAGTGCGGTGCCCTTCAGCGGAAGGTTCGACTTCGCGCCTTCCTCTGCCTTGAAGAAGGCTTCGCCGGTGGTCTCAGCCAGGCCCAGGACCTCGCCGGTGGAACGCATCTCCGGTCCGAGGACCGGGTCGACCTCCGGGAACATGTTGAAGGGGAAGACTGCTTCCTTCACGCCGTAGTAGGGGATCACGCGGTCGCCCAGCGCCGGGACAGGAGAGGGACGTCCGGTGAGCTCGCCGGTGATAATGTCGGTGGCCAGCGGGACCATGCGGATGCCGCAGACCTTGGAGACCAGCGGCACCGTGCGGGATGCGCGCGGGTTGGCTTCCAGGACGAAGACCTTGCCGTCCTCGATGGCGTACTGCATGTTCATGAGGCCGACGACGTGCATCTCCTCCGCGATCTTCCTGGTGTACTCCTTGATGGTCTCAAGGTTCTCCGGGGCGATGTGCTTGGAGGGAAGGATGCATGCGGAGTCGCCGGAGTGGATTCCCGCGAGCTCGATGTGCTCCATGACCGCCGGGACGTACGCGTGGGTTCCGTCGCTGATGGCGTCCGCCTCGCACTCCAGTGCGTGGTGCAGGAAGCGGTCGATGAGGATCGGGCGGTCCGGGGTGACGCCCACCGCCGCGTTCATGTAGCCTGTCATGGCTTCATCGTCGTAGACGACTTCCATGCCGCGGCCGCCGAGCACGTAGGACGGACGGACCATGACCGGATAGCCGATGCGGTTCGCGATCTCCTTCGCCTCTTCGACGGTGGTTGCCATGCCGGATTCCGGCATCGGGATGCCGAGCTTGTCCATGACCATGCGGAACTGGTCGCGATCCTCCGCCAGGTCGATGACCTCGGGGGAGGTGCCCAGGATCTTCACGCCGTTCTTCTGGAGCTCGGAGGCAAGGTTCAGCGGGGTCTGGCCGCCGAACTGGGCGATGACGCCCACCGGCTTTTCCTTATTGTAGATGGAGAGGACATCCTCCAGGGTCAGGGGCTCGAAGTAGAGCTTGTCGGAGGTGTCGTAGTCGGTGGACACCGTCTCCGGGTTGCAGTTGACGATGATGGTCTCGAAGCCCAGCTTCTTCAGGGACTGTGCCGCGTGGACGCAGCAGTAGTCGAACTCAATACCCTGGCCGATGCGGTTCGGGCCGCCGCCGAGGATCATGACCTTCGGCTTGTCCGTGCTGATCTTGTCGTTGTCCGGCGCGTTGTAGGTGGAGTAGTAGTAGGCGCTGTCCTCGGTGCCGCTGACATGGACCGCGTCCCAGGTCTCCTCGATGCCCAGGGCAAGGCGGCGTGCGCGGATCTGGTCCTCGGGGATGTTCAGGATCTGGCTCAGATACTTGTCTGCAAAGCCGTCCTTCTTAGCCTGGATGAACTGCTTGTCGGTGACAGCATCGCCCGCGGCGACCAGGGCTTCTTCTTCCTGGACCAGCTCCAGCATCTGCCGGAGGAAGTACTTCTTGACCTTCGTGATCTCGAAGAGCTCGTCCACGGACACGCCCTTCCGCAGTGCCTCATACATGAGGAAGTGGCGCTCGGAGGAGGCGTTGGCGAGCAGCTTCAGCAGCTCTTCCTTCGGGAGCTCGTAGAAATCCTTGACATGGCCCAGTCCGTAGCGGCCCTTCTCCAGGGAGCGGACGGCCTTCTGGAAGGCTTCCTTGTAGTTCTTGCCGATGGACATGACCTCGCCCACCGCGCGCATCTGTGTGCCGAGCTTATCGTCCACGCCCTTGAACTTTTCGAAGGCCCAGCGGGCAAACTTGACGACGATGTAGTCGCCGTCCGGGACGTACTTGTCGAGGGTGCCGTACTTTCCGCAGGGCAGCTCCTTCAGGGTCAGGCCCGTGGCCAGCTTCGCGGAGACCAGAGCGATCGGGAAGCCGGTCGCCTTGGACGCCAGAGCGGAGGAGCGGGAGGTACGGGGGTTGATCTCGATGACGATAACGCGGCCGGAGACCGGGTCATGGGCGAACTGGACGTTGGTGCCGCCGATGACGCCGATGTGCTCGACGATCCTGTAGGCCTGGCGCTGCAGCTCCGCCTGAAGATCCTCGTCGATGGTCAGCATCGGCGCGGTGCAGAAGGAGTCGCCGGTGTGGACGCCGACGGGGTCGACGTTCTCGATGAAGCAGACGGTGATCATGTTGTTGTCCTTGTCGCGGACCACCTCCAGCTCCAGCTCCTCCCAGCCGAGGATGGACTCCTCGACGAGGACCTGGTGGATGAGGGAAGCCTGCAGGCCGCGGGCCATGACCACTTTGAACTCTTCCTTGTTGTAGACCAGTCCGCCGCCGGCGCCGCCCATGGTGTAGGCGGGGCGGAGGACCACCGGGAAGCCCAGCTTCTCGGCGATGGCAAGACCTTCCTCGACGCTGTAGGCCACTTCGGAGCGGGCCATCTCGATGCCCAGGCTGTTCATGGTCTCCTTGAACTCGATACGGTCCTCGCCGCGCTCAATGGCGTCGATCTGGACGCCGATGACCTTGACGTTGTACTTGTCCAGGATGCCTTCCTTGTACAGCTCGGAGGCGAGGTTCAGTCCGGACTGTCCGCCCAGGTTCGGGAGCAGGGCGTCGGGACGCTCTTTCGCGATGATCTGCTCAAGACGGGCGACGTTCAGCGGCTCGATATAGGTGACGTCTGCCATCTCCGGGTCCGTCATGATGGTCGCGGGGTTCGAGTTGACCAGGACGATCTCGTATCCGAGGCTCCTCAGCGCCTTGCAGGCCTGGGTGCCGGAATAGTCGAATTCGCAGGCCTGTCCGATGACGATAGGACCGGACCCGATGATCAGTACCTTGTGGATATCTGTTCTCTGCGGCATTGTGACCTCCTTACATGCCTTTCTTCCAAAAATCTTCCGAACGATTATAGCACATGTGCAGGTACAGCACCATTAAAAAATCTGTAAAAATATGCATTCCGAAAGCGGCCCCGGATTGGGGAAATTTTCGGAATCTTATGCGGGAACAGGGGCGGCAGGGCAGGTTTATATGGCTTTTTGGAGCCGATAATGCTATTGTGTTACATATCCGTATTTGCGGGTTTCATTTTATCTGAAGGAGCGTACCGTCCATGAAGGAATACCGTCTGGGAGGCCGGTTCCGGAAATTCCGGAATCTCTGTATGATCATCGTTGCAGCAATGGTCTTCGGTTTTTATTTTATTTATGACTATTTATACGAAGAGATGGAATGGTGGAATCCGAAGACCTTCGCCTGGATCTTTCTCCTGGTCGGATTCCTCTTTGTTGTCCTCACCGGCGTCGGCCTCAACACGGTGCTGAATACCATGCGGTACCGTCTTCTGGACAATGCCCTGGAGGTGTCCTGCTGGGGTAACAGCGTGCGGTATTATTATAAGGACTTCAGAGAAGCCTACTATCGCGGATGGGGACCCTTCGACACGATCCCTGTGGTCTTCGTGATGAAGGACAAGAAGAATCTGGAACTGAACCAGTATCTGGTGGACCTGGCGGAGCTTACCTCGGGACTGCTGGAGAAGATCAGACCCTACGCCGCGCTGCAGGACGGACTGGAGCAGCGGATCAAAGACATCCGGTAAGACAGACGAAGGAAACAGATCCGGAAAGCAGGTTCCGGAATAATCGGTGAAACGGGAGGAGAAGAGGACGATGTCCGAAACGGGGAACATTTCGCGCGGGCGCCGCACAAAACGGCTGGTCTGGCTGGACGCCCTGCGGGGCTTCACCGTGGTCAGCATGGTCCTGTACCACGGCATGTGGGACGCGGTCTTCCTCTGCGGGCTGAAGGCGCCCTGGTACGACGCGCTTCCCGGTTACGTCTGGCAGCAGAGCATCTGCTGGACCTTTATTTTCCTCGCGGGCTTCAGCTGGCGCTTTGACCGGAAGCCTTTGAAGCGGGGACTTCTGATCTTCGGCGCAGGAGCGCTGGTCACGATCGTGACGATGCTTTTCATGCCGGAAGACCGGATCGTCTTCGGCGTACTGACCCTGACCGGCTCCTGCATCCTTCTCATGATCCCGGCGGACCGGCTTCTGCAGGGACGGATCACTGACCGGGCGGGACTGGCGGCTGCCGCGGCCTTGTTCTTTCTGACGAGGGATGTGAATCTCGGGTACCTCGGCTTCGAGGGACTGCGGCTTGTCCGGCTGCCCTCCGGCCTGTACCGGGGAATGTTCATGACGTATCTCGGCTTTCCGGCTCCCGGTTTCTTTTCCACCGACTACTTTTCACTGCTCCCCTGGTTTTTCCTGTTCTGCTGCGGGTACTTTGCCCATGGGATCGTGATGGGGCGGAGCGTGGGGAAAGCGGAAGGAGAGGAACAGAAAAAGATCCCCGCATTGCTGCGGGGACTGTGTTTCCTCGGGAGACACGCCATGGCGGTCTACATCATCCACCAACCGGCGATCCTCCTTATGCTGGAAGGACTTCAGCTTTTGAGGAAGGCGGGGTAAGTGTCACCGGACCATGGGCAGGTACAGGAACTCATGGACGGCCCACAGGACCAGCAGGTGGCAGGGATAATATAAATAGAAAAACCATCTGGAGAAGGCGGAAGTCTTCTCCTTTTTGTTTCGGGAACTCCTGCCGGAATCTGTACCGCTGTAGAAAAAGAGGATGCAGACGGCGGCCGCCAGCGGTCCGGTCATGGAACAGAGCGCCCCCGGGATCGTTCCGTACGGCGTCATCAGATGTATGAGCGGGAGCATGATGATCCCGACGGCAAAGCCGGCAGGACGCATCCGGGGAAGCTCTTCCCCCTTGCGGAAGAGGATGACCATGAACGGCGCCATATAACCCCAGTCCATCACTGAGGTGAGGCAGACCAGAAGGATCATTGCGCCCATCTGTACCGGCCCGGGCAGCATGTACTCCATGGCGCAGAGGATCAGGAAGCAGATGAACAGCGTGCAGATCATATTCAGGTAGAGCGGGATCGAAAATGTCCGGATCATGTCATGAAAGGCCAGGGAAAAGGGAAACTGGGAGAGCAGGGCGAAGACGAAAAGCCTGAGTCCGTAATTCTTCCTGTTCCGGGTATACCGGAAACCCTCGACCAGAAAATAGCACATGACCGGCGCGGTAAAAAAGCCGATCCCGGTCAGCAGATTGTACAGCAGAGATCCCCTGCCGAGAAAGATCTCCGCAATGTGGTTCAGGGTCATCAACACCACTGCGGCCAGTTTGATCTGACCGCGGTCGAATACGGGATGACGCAGGGAAGAAACAAAGGTATTCATAGGGTCCTCGGAAGTATTTAAAAATGCAGCTGCCCGGCACCCCGGATCCGGAGCGTTCCGTATTTTCCAGTTTTGCACATTCGGGCGGAGGATGCAAGACTTACCAGGCGATGGTTTACATCGGACAAGTGAATTTGATAAAATCAAATATAAACCGGCCGAGGCAGCTGAGGGGCTTAATAAATATTACAATGGATTCAGGAGGAAGCGCAGATGGGAGAGAAAACAAAGATGAAGCAGCAGACTGCGGAAGCGGATCAGAAGAAACGGAAGGCGGCAAAAGAACTTCCTGCCCCGGATCCGGCGGATCCCTATGCAGCCCTGCGGCTGGACGCCCAGCTCTGCTTTCCGCTGTACGCGGCGGCGCGGAAGATCGTGAACATGTACACCCCCTACCTGAAGCCCCTGGGAATCACATATACACAGTACATCGTATTCCTTGCTTTGTGGCAGGAAGGAGATCTGACCGTGGGGGATCTCTGCAGGATGCTTTACCTTGACAGCGGGACACTGACGCCGCTTCTCAAAAAGATGGAGCAGGCGGGGTACATCAAACGGTGCCGGAGTCATCAGGACGAGCGGGTCGTCGAGATCTGTCTCACGGACAAAGGCCGGGAACTCAGGGAGAAGGTTAAGGACATTCCTTCCGCCCTGGGAAGCTGTGTCAATCTGAGCCGGGAAGAGGCGCAGACCATGTACCGCATGCTCTACTGCCTGCTGGGTACAGGTGAGGCGATGCAGGTCAGGGAAGCGTGAGGCAGAGAGATTACTGCCACTTGTCCTTACGCGCCAGGTAGACCGCGACGCAGATGACGGCAGAGAGAAGCGAACCCAGCGGAGCCGCACAGCCCATGGGAAACAGAGTCTCCGGGAAGAGGACGGAAGCGTACCAGGCGCCGGGAATCCGGATCAGGAGGATCGAGGTCAGGTTGTGGAGGAAGGAGTAGAAGGACTTTCCGTAGGCGCTGAAATAGCCGCTGAAGCAGAAATGGACTCCGGCGGCTATGCAGTCGGTCACATAGGAGCGGAGGTACTGGGCGCCGAGGCGGACCACCTCCGGCTCCCGGGTGAAGATCCGGAGGATCGCTTCCGGGTTCAGGTTGCAGAGGATCGTCATCAGTGTGCCGAAGCCGACGCAGATGGTGATGGCATAGCGCAGAGTCTTCTTCGCCTGGTCGTGGAGCCCGGCCCCGATATCCTGGGCCGCGATGGCGGCGACTGCCGCGGACATTGCCGAGGGCACCAGGAAGAGGAAGCTGATGAATTTCTCCACGATCCCGATCCCGGCTGCGGCATTGACGCCGCGCATGTTGCCTATGGTGGTGATCACCAGGAAGGAGATCTGGATAAAACCTTCCTGGAATGCGATCGGGACACCCACACCGAGGAGCGCCGACATCGTCCGCGGATCCGGACGGAGATCGGAGAGACTCAGCCGGGCACCTGCAGAGGTGCGCCGGAAGGCAAGGAAAGCCAGCAGGACGCTGATCCCCTGGGCGGCGACCGTGGCGATGGCCGCGCCGGCCGCCCCCATCGCGAAGGGGCCGATCAGGATCCAGTCGAGGACGATGTTGATGACTCCCGCGATGGCGACGAAATACATGGGTGTCTTCGTGTCGCCGAGGCCGCGGAAGATGCTGCTGAGCACGTTGTAGGCGGTGATGAAGGGGATGCCTGCGAAGCAGATCCGGACATAGGCCGTGGCCTGGGGGACGGATGGCTCCGGCGTGTGCAGGAGTGAAAGGATCCCCCCGGCGGAGACCAGAAGGACAAAGGTCAGGACCGCTGCGAAGACGGCGAAGAGCGATATGGTGTTCCCGATGCCGCGGGAGGTGTCCTCCGGCTGTTCCGCGCCGACGGAGCGTCCGATATAGACGGTGGCGCCCACGGCAAGGCCGACGATGACGACGGTCAGCATGTGCATGAGCTGGCTTCCGACGGAGACCGCGGTGATGACTGCGGCGCCGTTGAACTGCCCTGTGATGAACAGGTCCGCGAGACCGTAAAAGGTCTGGAGAAAGCTGGAGATCACATAGGGAACGGAGAAGCGGATCAGGGAACGGAGTACATTCCCTCCGGTGAGATTCTGCTGCATAAAGATTCCTCCTGAGAGTACGGAGCGTTTCCTTCAGCGGGGCGCTCCCCGCCGCGATAGAAGAATAGTAGCATTTACGTTTGCGCCCTGCAATCATGGTTTCCGGACATTTGTCCGGAAGAACTGTGGTATAATGTTCTGACAGGCATTTCCCGGAACATGTTCCGGGAAGAGAATCACTCACACTGGAGGTATTACCATGAAGGCAATCGTTCTCTATTATTCCCAGACGGGAAATACGGAAATCATCGCGAAAAAGATCGCAAAGGATTTTTCCTGCGAGCTTGTGAAGATAGAGCCTGACATTGTGTACGGCGGTTTCCTGTCATCCTGCGCGAGGGTGATCGGCGACCGGTTCAGGAAGGATCTTCCTACCTATGTGACGGAGATCCCGGATCTCTCGGAGATTGATACCGTGTTTGTCGGATTCCCGATCTGGGCCGCGGACGTGCCGGATTTTGTCCAGGCTTTCCTGAAGGACTGCGATCTCGACGGGAAGCGGATCATCCCATTCGCGACGTCCAGGATGACGGGGATCGAGGGCGCGGTCGAGACCCTGACCATTATCTGCGGCGGCGCTTCTGTGGAGCACCCGTTCTTCTACAGCCCCCGGAAGAAGGACAACTATAAGGCATGGCGCGCGGAAGTGAGCGCGGCACCGGCGGAAGAGGCTGCAGAGGAAGCGGATCCGGCGGAAGAGGGTGCAGAGGAAGCGGCAACGGAAGAATGAAGATTACGATCCTGACGATATGTCCGGAAATGTTCGGGGATTTTTCCGGATCCCACGCGGTGGTCCGGGCAGCCCGTCAGGGGAGCGCGGAGCTGGAGGTCGTGGATATCCGGCAGTTTGCCCCCGGCTCCTTCCGGCAGATCGATGACTCCCCCTTCGGCGGGGGGCGGGGCATGGTGCTCCGCTGCAGACCGGTGCTGGAAGCGCTCCGGGCAGTGCGCGGGGAAGCGGGCGGAACCCGGACAGCAGTTCTTTCTCCGGCCGGGAGACCCTACACCCAGGATAAGGCCCATGAATATGCATCGCTGGACCACCTGATCCTGATCTGCGGTCATTATGAGGGCTTCGACGCCCGGATCCTTGAGCACGCGGACGATGTCGTCTCCGTCGGGGATTACATCCTGACCGGCGGGGAACTGCCGGCCATGATCATCGCGGATTCGGTGCTGAGGCTGCTCCCCGGCATCCTGAAGGCGGGAAGCGCGGAGGAGGAATCCTTTGAGAACGGGCTCCTGGAATATCCGCAGTACACCCAGCCTGCGGAATATGAGGGCCGGAGAGTCCCGGAGGTCCTGCTGTCCGGAAATCATGAAAAGATCCGGCGGTGGCGCCTGAAGGAATCGCTCCGGACCACGTACCGGAACCGGCCGGACCTACTGAAGAAGCGCGCACTGAATGAGGAGGAGCAGCTCCTTCTCTGTGAAGTGATGGAAGAAGAACAGGAATCGCCCGGCGAAGCAGGCGGGGAAGAGCTGAATGAATGAACTTTACCGGCGGATCAGAGAGATCGGCCCTGATGAAGAAAAACGGCTTCTGACCGTGCTGAACGGAAGCGGAGCCGGGGCGAAGGCCCTGGTTTCCGGCGGCCGTCTGGTCTGGAGCTCCGGGCGGGAGTTTTTCCCGGAAAGCGGCTTTGCGGATCTGCCGTCCTGCGGGATCGTTTGTTTTGAAGGAAGAGAGATCTTCAGCGAACTTTTGTCCGGGGAAAAGAAGCTGGTGGTCTGCGGCGGCGGCCACGTCTCCGTCCCGGTGGTAAAAATCGGAAAAATGCTCGGCTTCCACGTGACAGTGCTGGAGGACCGGGAAGTCTTCGCGGACCGCGCGAAGGCCTGCGGCGCAGACCGGACGATTCCCGGGGACTATGAAGCGGGACTGGGACAGATAGAAAGCGATGAAGACAGCTATTTTGTGATCGTGACCCGGGCCCACCGGCATGACGCGGAGTGCCTGCGGCAGATCCTCGGGATGCCCCGTGCCTACGTGGGCATGATGGGAAGCCGCGGGAGAGTCGCCATGGTGAAGGAGATGCTGGCGGAAGAAGGGGCGGCCCGTGCGGCGCTGGAAGAAGTGCATACGCCCATCGGCCTGAAGATCGGCGCGGAGACGCCGGAGGAGATCGCGGTCTCGATCATGGCGGAGATCATTGAAGTGAAGAATCGCAGCGGACGGACCGGAAGTTTCCCGGAACCTTTGCTGGAGGAGATCCTCCGGCTGGAGGGAGAAAAAGGATCCGGGGAAGACAGCGCGGCAGCCGGGACTCCGGAAAATGCCGGAAAAGCCGGCGTGCTCGCGACCATCGTCCGCAAACAGGGCTCCGCGCCGCGGCAGCCGGGCACGAGGATGCTGGTGCTCTGCAAAGAAGACAGTAAAGAGAACGGCGCCGGGAGCAGACCGGAAGTAAGGACTGTGGGAACCGTGGGCGGCGGAACCGCGGAGGCAATGATCACGGACGCAGCAGCCGGGATGCTTGCGGGAACGGAAGCGTTCCGGATCCTGCATCTGGACCTCACGGCCCGGGAAACCGGAGAAGAGGGCATGATCTGCGGCGGAACGCTGGACGTCATGCTGGAGCGGATCTGAGGTCCTGTCTGTGAAGCGGAGCCGTTCCGGATATACAGATCAATAATTACACCTGAAGGAGAACATATCATCATGAACCATTTTCGTTTACCGTATCGTCTTGTCGTGGAAGAAGGACTTTTTGAGCACATCCCGGAGGCTATGGCGGATGTGATGCCCGGCATCGAAAAGATGAAGACCCTCATCGTCACCGAAAAGAATCTTTCGGAGCTGTTTTCCGGGATCATCGGGGAGATGCAGAAGGATTTCTCCGGCGCGGAGGTCTATCTGATCCAGGGAGCTTCCTACGACAACGCTGCGGCGCTGGCAAAATACATTCTGACCAACAGCTTCAAGATCGTCATCGGCTTCGGCGGCGGCACGGTCCTGGACATCGCGAAATTCGCGGCTTACGTCAGCAAATCCACGCTGATCTCCCTGGCCACCACGCTTTCCAACGACAGCCTGACCTCCCCGGTGGCGGTCCTCGGCACAGAGGGACGTCAGCGGAAGACCTTCGGCTGCACCATCCCGGATGCGATCCTGGTGGACACGAATCTCATCCTCAGCGCGCCGGAACGGCAGCTGCTGGGCGGCATCGGCGACACCGTCAGCAAGTACACGGCGCTGAATGACTGGAAGCTTGCGTACCGCCGGGGCAAGGACAAGGTCGATGACTTTGCCTACATGATCTCGAAGATGGCCTTCAACTCCATCAACTACAGCGACGATGAGGTCCTGAAGAGCCGCGATTTCATCAAGCGCCTCACCCAGGCCCTGGTCATGGGCGGTCTGGCGATGGAGATCGCCGGAACTTCCCGTCCCAGCAGCGGATCGGAGCATCTGTTCTGCCACGCGCTGGAGGAGATCTATTACGACCAGGTCAATGTCCCCCACGGCATCGCAGTCGCCATGGGCAGCTACCCGGCAGTGATCTTCCAGGAGCGGAATGTGAAAAAGATCACGAAGCTGATTCAGAAATATAAGATCCCGGTCCGTCCCTCCGAGTGGAAGATCACGAAGGAGATATTCATCGGCGCGTGGCAGCAGGCGGCTTCCACCCGTGCAGACCGCTACACGATCCTGAATGAGACAGATCTCTCCGGCGAGCGGCTCGGAAAGATCTACGACGACATGGAAGAGATCTTCAAGTACGAGTAAGACCGACGGGACGGACACAGGCCCGTGAGGACCGGAGGAAAGCATGGCAAAGAAGGCGAAGGAATTCCGGAAGCGGATGTTTGAGATCGTAGAGATCGGCTACGGGGAAGACTCCGTAAGCCGGGGCTACGATTTCTTCTGCGCGTTCGTCGTGATCCTGAACCTGACGGTCAATGTCATGCAGACCTTCCAGGACCTGAACGCCCGCTTCGGCACCGCGTTCAAAACCATCGAGTTCCTGACCATCGCCTTTTTCGCCGTGGACTATGTGCTGCGGCTTTGGACTGCGGATCATCTTTACCGGAATGAGGGACGCCCGCAGGCGATGCTCCGCTATATCTTTTCCTTCAGCGGGATCATCGACCTCCTGTCCTTCCTTCCATACTTCCTTCCGGTCATGTTCCCGGACGGGGCAGTGGCGTTCCGTATGATCCGCGTGATCAGGATCTTCCGCCTGTTCCGCATCAACAGCTATTATGATTCCCTGAACGTCATTACCGAGGTCCTCAAGTCCAAGCGGCAGGCCCTGATGTCCTCCGTCTTCATCATCCTCGTCCTCATGCTGGCGTCGAGTCTCTGCATGTACAGCCTGGAGCACGAGGCTCAGCCGGAGATCTTTCAGAACGCCTTCTCCGGGATCTGGTGGTCGGCCTCGACTCTGCTGACCGTGGGCTACGGAGACATTTATCCGGTGACGACCCTGGGAAAGATCCTGGGCATCATCATATCTTTCCTCGGCGTCGGCATGGTCGCTATTCCCACAGGTATTATTTCCGCGGGCTTCGTCGAGCAGTACGCCCTGGTCAAGAAGATCACGGAGGAGTCTGCCGAGGAGAGCATCCGCTTCATCAAGGTACGGATCGGGAAGAAGGATGCCTGGGAAGGAAAACCGATCGGAGAACTGGGGCTTCCCGCCGGCATGATCATCGCCGCGGTGCACCGGGACGGAGACGTCCTGATCCCCCACGGAAACATGGTACTGAAGGACCGTGACGTTCTGGTCATCGGGGCCCTTGATACCTCCGGGAGCGAAAAGATCGATCTGCGGGAGATGGAGCTGAAGCAGAAAAACCGCTGGAACGGCATGCTGATCCGGGATCTGGACCTGTCGCGGCAGACCCTTATTGTCCTGGTGCGGAGAAAGGGGAAGGCGATGATTCCGAAGGGGGATCTCCGGCTTGAAGAGGGAGACCGCCTGCTTCTTTACACAAAGGTGCATCTGCCGGATACGCAGCGTGTGGTGCTGTAAAAGACAGGCATGGCGTTGACGCGGGAAAAACAGAACGATGACAAAGGCGAGAAAAAACTACAATCTGATACCGCCGGCGGCAGCCCTGCTGCTTCTGGCCGGGGTCCTGGGCGTGATGGGCGCGCTCAGGGTCCGGACCGGGAGCAGCAGGGTATTTTCGGATGCGGTGAACGGACACCGGAAGCTGGTGGAGACCTATGCCCTGAAAGAGAAGATTCCGGAAGAGGTGGACGCGCTTCTGGCCATCATGGAGATCGAGTCCGGAGGCAGGGCGGAGGATGTGATGCAGTCCAGCGAATCGCTGGGACTTCCGCCGAACACCCTGGACACGGAGGCTTCCGTGGCCCAGGGCTGCGCCTACTATGCCATGCTTCTCCGGACGGCGGCGGAGGAAGGACTGTTCTCTCCGGATACCGGACCGAGGGCAGTCCGGGGCCGCGCCGGGGAAAAGGCGGAAGATGCAGAAAAGGGCGGAACAGTCTCCGGATGGGATTCCGGACGGCAGGCAGTCTTCCAGGCGTACAATTACGGGGCCGGATACCTGTATTTTGCGAAAGAACACGGCGGGCATTCCCGGGCGAACGCGGAGCTCTTTGCGGAGCTTCAGTCCGGGGGAAAGCAGGAGCCTTACTCCCACCCGGTGGCCAGGGCAGCCAACGGCGGGTGGAGATACAGCTACGGGAACATGTTTTATGCGGAGCTTGTGGAAGCAGAGCTCCGGGAAAGGATGGCGGAGCATATGCCGGGCAGAGCAGCATTGATGATCATGACGCTGACGGCGCTTTTGTACGGCAGCATGGCGGCACTTCTTCTCTGGAGACCCCAGGCCCCGGCTGCCGCAGTGCTTCTTGATCTGAAACAGGCAGATCTGAAGCGGAAGGCGAACCTCCCCGGGATCCGGCAGGCAGGCTTTCTGGCCGGATCCGGCGCGGCGCTTCTGTTCTTCGGAATGGTGATGGCTGCCGCACCCCGGGAATTCTGCGGAGGCGTGCTGGCGGTAATGACCGCGTCGGCTGTCTTTTCCGCGGCGGAGGGCGGGCGCATCGGCCCGCTGATCCGGGGGCTTCTGCCGGCCGTCGCGCTGCTGCTCCTGCTTCGCTGAATAGCCGTGCCGGCAGCTTATGCCGCCGGGTTTCGCTGCTCCGCAGCTTCTTTACAGTCGGTTGACGAGGCACGATGCATCAGATATAATCCTAATATTGTGCCGGAACAGAAGGCGGAAAGGGTTTTTTATGGAAAAAAGAGCGGAGATCCGAGGTGTCCTCTATGATATGGACGGGACCATCCTGAATACGGAACACGTACATTATGACGGGTGGGAGCTTGCTTTCCGGGAGACCGGGCTCCCCTTCAGACCGGAATATATCCAGGCCATGCGCGGTGTGAACCGGGAAAAACAGGCGGTCCTGTTTGAAGACTGGTTTCACGGTGCCGCAGACTATGAGAGGATGCACCGCATCCGCTCCGAATACTGCGACCGGTGGTTCGCGGAGCACGGCATCGAGGTCTTTCCGGGATACCGGGAGCTGGACAGGTGGTTCCGGGAACACAACATTCTCCGTGCACTGTGCAGCGGGACCCGGGAAGAGGTGATCCGGAAGGAATACGCTTCCGTGGGACTGGAATTTGACTATGACGCATGGGTCTGCGGAAACCAGGTCACGAACTGCAAGCCGGCTCCGGACATCTTCCTCATGGGCGCGGAGCGCCTGGGGATCCCGCCGGAGAACTGTCTGGTGCTGGAGGACAGCCGGAACGGCGTGCTCGCCGGATATGCGGCAGGATGCCAGGTGATCATGGTCCCCGACATCGACCAGGCCACGGAAGACCTGCGGGAGAAAACCATTGCAGTGTGCACAAGCCTTCTCGAGGTGCGGGATCTGATGATCTCCATCATGGGGCACGACTGAGACCGTCAGCGGAGAGACGGAGACAGACGTCCGTCGGAAGCGGAACGGAATACAGAGAAGCATACATCAGGACAGAATATCATTCCGGGCGGAAATGTCCCGGTCAGAAATACAGAGGAGAAAAGAGATGCAGTGTTATGAAGAGCTCAAGGCCCGCGGACTGATCGCGCAGGTCACGAATGAAGAAGAAGTCAGCAAGATGGTCAATGCCGGCAAGGCAGTCTTTTACATCGGATTCGATCCCACGGCGGACAGCCTTCATGTGGGACATTTCATGGCGCTCTGCCTGATGAAGCGCCTGCAGATGGCGGGCAACCGCCCCTTTGCCCTGGTGGGCGGCGGCACCGGCATGATCGGCGACCCCTCCGGCAGAAGCGACATGCGTAAGATGATGACCGTCGAGATGATCGACCACAACTGCGAGTGCTTCAAGAAGCAGATGAGCCGTTTCATCGAGTTCGGCGAGGGCAAGGCCATGATGGTCAACAACGCCGACTGGCTGCGGAACCTGAACTATATGGAGTTCATCCGTTCCGTGGGACCCCACTTCTCCGTCAACAACATGCTCCGCGCGGAGTGCTACAAGCAGCGCATGGAGAAGGGCCTGTCCTTCCTGGAGTTCAACTACATGATCCTTCAGGCCTATGACTTCTATATGCTGTACAAGACTTACGGCGTCAACATGCAGTTCGGCGGCGACGACCAGTGGTCCAACATGCTGGCCGGCACCGAGCTGATCCGCAGAAAGTATGCCCTGGACGAGGGGATCCAGGCGGACGCCCACGCCATGACCATCACCCTGCTGCTCAACTCCGAGGGCAAAAAGATGGGCAAGACCGTCGGCGGCGCTGTCTGGCTTGACCCGGACAAGACCAGCCCCTTCGACTTCTACCAGTACTGGAGAAACGTGGGCGATGCCGACGTGCTCAAGTGCCTCCGCATGCTGACCTTCCTGCCCATCGAGCAGATCGACGAGATGGACAAGTGGGAAGGATCCCAGCTGAACACCGCGAAGGAGATCCTGGCATATGAACTCACAAGCCTGGTCCACGGCGAGGAAGAGGCGAAGAAGGCCGAGGCCGGCGCGAAGGCCTTGTTCGGCGGCGGCGCGGACAGCGCGAACGTCCCGACTTATACCCTGAAGGACGAGGATTTCAAGGACGGCAGTATTGACATCATGGGCGTCCTGGTGGCGGCAGGCCTGTGCCAGACCCGTTCCGAGGCCCGCAGAAACGTCCAGCAGGGCGGCGTAAGCGTGGACGGCACCGTGGTGAAGGACATCGCCGCTTCCTACAAGCCGGAGGATTTCGAAGGTGAGGGCAGGCTTGTGAAGCGCGGCAAGAAGAACTTTGTGAAGGTCGTGCGGTAATAAATGAAAAAACAGCGGCGGTACCGGGATATGTCCGGTACCGCCGCTGTTTTCTTATGCAGGAGCCGCTGCGTGCGTTCAGAAGAAGATATCTGTGACCAGGATCCGGAGACCGATCAGGATCAGGACCGCGCCGCCGAGGTATTTCGCGTTGTTCCCGAAGCGTCTGCCGAGCCGGCCGCCGCCCAGAACCGCGAAGAAGCAGATGGCGAAGGTCACGCAGCCGATAAAAGCCGACGCCGGGAGGATATCAATGTCCATGACAGCAAAGGTCAAGCCGACAGCCAGGGCGTCGATGCTGGTGGCCAGGGCGAGAAGGAACATGGTCCTTGGATCGAGGCGGTCGTCACTGCCTTCCGTCTCTCCGGTCCGGCGGGTATGATCCGCCTCCCGGATCATGTTGAAGCCGATGAAGGACAGAAGGAGAAAAGCGATCCAGTGGTCGACGTTCTGTATGAGGTCGATAAAACGGCTTCCGAGGATCCAGCCGATGACGGGCATCAGGGCCTGAAAGCAGCCGAACCAGATCCCCATGGTACATGCTTCGGGGACGCCTGCTCCGGGGATCGCCAGGGATTTGCATACAGAGATCGCAAAGGCGTCCATGGAAAGGCTTACCGCGATCAGAAAAAGATCAAGAATCGACATGGAAAATCTCCGTTCAGAATCGTCTCAGGTCAAAAGGTATTTCACAATGGTATTATCGGTTCCGGGAAAAGTCAACACTAACTCTTCACGCCTTGTCAAATTGATAAGGAAATGATAAAATCTTACGCAATTGCAGCAGACCGGCCCCGGGATGGGCCGTCTGCCGTGCGAAATCAGACAGGGGCGAAAGGAGATAAGGAATTATGAAGCCTTACGCAGAACTTACGAAGGAAGAACTGCTGGCGCTGAGAAATCAGCTGAGAGCAGAGTACAAGAGGATGCAGGCGAAGAACCTGACCCTCAATATGAGCCGCGGAAATCCCTGCACCGAGCAGCTGGATCTTTCCATGGGCATGATGGATGTCATGAGCAGTTCTTCGGACATGACCTGCGAGGACGGAACGGACTGCCGGAATTACGGTGTGCTCTGCGGCATCCCGGAGGCACAGGAGCTGATGGGAGACATGATGGAGGTCCCCTATGACCACCTGATCCTCTACGGGAACTCCAGCCTGAACGTCATGTACGACACCATTTCCCGCTCCTACAGCCACGGCGTCATGGGAAATACGCCCTGGTGCAAGCTGGACAAGGTGAAATTCCTCTGTGTGGTGCCGGGATACGACCGCCATTTCGCCATCACGGAGTATTTCGGGATCGAGAATATCCCGGTGCCGATGCTTGAGGACGGTCCGGATATGGACCTGGTCGAGAAGCTTGTCGCCGAGGATGAGGCCATCAAGGGCATCTGGTGCGTGCCGAAGTACTCGAATCCCAGCGGGAACTCCTACTCTGACGAGACTGTCCGCAGGATGGCCCGTCTGAAGCCGGCGGCAAAGGATTTCCGCCTCTACTGGGACAATGCCTATTCCATCCATCATCTGTATGACCATGACCAGGACAACATCCTTGAGATCCTTGCGGAATGCAAGCGGGCCGGGAATCCGGACCTGGTCTACAAGTTCGCGTCCACCTCGAAGATCAGCTTCCCGGGCTCCGGCGTCGCGGCCCTGGCCGCGTCCCTGAACAACCTGGAAGATATCAAGAAACAGCTGAAGGTGCAGACCATCGGCCACGATAAGGTGAACCAGCTGCGCCATGTCCGCTTCTTCAAGGATATTCACGGCATGGTGGAGCACATGCGGAAGCACGCGAACATCCTCCGTCCGAAGTTCGAACTGGTGGAGAACACGCTGGATGAAGAACTCGGCGGTCTTGGAATCGGAACCTGGACCAAGCCGAAGGGCGGCTACTTCATCTGCTTCTGGTCCATCCCCGGATGCGCGAAGAAGATCATTTCCTATTGCGCGAAGGCTGGGGTGATCATGACGCCCGCGGGTGCTACCTGGCCCGGCGGAAAGGATCCGCAGGATTCCACCATCCGCATCGCGCCGTCCTTCCCGCCCATGGAGGATCTGGAGGTCGCCGCGAAGCTCTTTGCCCTCGTCGTCAAGTACGTGAGCGTCGAGCATCTGCTGGAGGAAATGGAGAAGTCCGGCAAGGCCTGAGCCCCGGAGCCGGGATCCTGCCGGGGATATTTCCCCGGGAAGAGCATACTGAAAAAAAGAACGGAGCTCACGTGTTCCGGGAACAACTGGGTTTCCGGGATGCGGGAGCTCCGTATCTGCTTAACCCGTTCCCCCACGGGACGGAACCTGTGATATACTGAAACTGTTTTTCACATATTGCATTAATCGACGAAGGA
>Ga0256405_10003759_pt1 | contig 30528 bp, 34 predicted proteins | sample RumenRJG_02DNA_FD_189096 | JGI IMG/M metagenome (GOLD analysis project Ga0256405, IMG submission 189096) | Bovine rumen microbial communities from Lethbridge, Alberta, Canada - RJG_02 | ecosystem: Host-associated > Mammals > Digestive system > Stomach > Rumen | place: Canada: Alberta...
ACGTTTATTGCCTGGATCACTATGAGATCTATACGTTCCAGATGATGTGGCTGGACGGCACTTATTTCAGCCCATCCATGTTCTCTCACATGGCGAATGACGTTGGCTTTAAAGTCGTTCCGACATTAGGAACGTTGACGCTTGGAACGAACATCGACTACTATATCGACTTATGCAAGGGGAAATCTCTACTTAATCCGAATATTCCTCGCGAGGGCATCGTCGTACGGCCGCTCACGGATATCTATATCAATAGAGACAAACGTTTTGCCGGCGGGCGTCTCTCGTTCAAAGCTTTGAATCCAGATTTTTTGATGATGAAAGGACAATGATTCAAAATGAATACGGAAAAAGAATCCCAGAAACTTCAGCAGAAAGCGGAAATTCGTTACGTGAAAGCGAAGAAGGAATATGAAGAAGCCTCAAAAAACGTTGAGCTTTTAAAAGACGAGATGGTCGAGAAAATGAAGCAGCGCTTCGAAGCTACGAACGAATCTTTGATCGAACTTCAGCAGAAGGCGATGGAAAAGATCGAGAATTTCAAGGCTTCGGACGATACGAGCGCCGAGAAGCTGCGTTCTGAACTCAACTCGATTCTCGATAACGCACAGAAAAAGATTCGGAAGTGCCAGGATGATGTCGCCAAGACAGGCAAGATGAAAATCATCGACAAGGCATCTTCTATCGCGATGATCGTTCTCGTCGTTCTCTGTGTCGCCGAGATGCTGATTTCAATGTATAAGTTCGAGCCGCCGTATTCCGTGCTTATCGGTTTTGGCTGCCTCATCGTGATCCAGTGCGTCTTCATCATCGAAGAAGTTACGTTCCTGCGGAAAAAGATCGGACTTCTCGAAGATTTTATCTACAAGCTCGATAAGTAATCATACCTATCTCATCTTCCAGCTCGCTATTTATCAGCGAGCTGTTTTCGTATCTGAATTAATAGAATCTCATTTCACGATCCGAACATCTTGATCAGGAGAATACGAAACGGGGCGAAAGGACTTTCGGACAGGTAATGATAGAGAAGGACAGACAGTTCAAGAGAGGAGAATATATCATGAACCTGAATCCAATCAAAAAAGTCTACGGCGAATTTACGGCATCTCCGACTTCCAGAAAACTTATGGGAAAGCCGGGTCAGCTTCTTGATGATGTATCATCAAGCACAAGATTTACGAAAGATGATTCGATGCTCTACGCTGACCCGACGCCTATGATGATTGGTGGTACGGCGCTTACCGGCGGCGGTACTGCTCTCTTCGGAAATCACAACTGAATATCGCAATTGAATCGCTTATCAACTAAATAAACTAAGGGGAGTTACAGGAATGAAAAACTTCTACGACAAGAGCTCAATCGACCTCAAGAATTCAAAAGACCGTGATCGGATGTATTCCCGATTCGACGATCACCAGAAAGACTTCTTCAAATCGATTCAAGAAAATGTCTTCACATTCTGCGAGGCAACGACCGGTTCTGGCAAGACGACTGTAGCTACGGCCGCTTTGCTCGATATGCTAGCGAACGGAGAAATTAACAAGATTATTTACGTCCGTGTCGCCGACGATCGCTCCCAGAGTATCGGATATTATCCTGGTACTTTGGAAGAGAAAACGGCGATGTACTGGGAACCTTTTTTTGAAGCGTTAGAAACGTTAGGTCTTCAAAGAGAAGCGATTCAATTTATGGAAAGTCAGGATATGATTCAGACGACGCTCGATATTACGCTGAGAGGCACCAATATGGAAAAGGCTGGCATCATCTTCGATGAGATCCAGAATGCTGATTACGATACCCTCAAGCTGGTATTCACGCGTTGTCATGATGATGTTCATATCGCCGCCATCGGAGACGGAAAACAAAGAGACCAAAAGGAAGCATCCAGCGCTTATAAAGGCTACTGCGATTTCCTCGCGGCGTCTCCACTGGGGCATAAATGCGAGCTCGTGAAGAATTGGCGCGGCCGGTTCTCGAAGCTCGCGGAGAATTATTTTATCGCTTGATAGAAAGAAGAGTAACTGAAATAGCATGAAGCTCAAAGCATGGTGGGGGCATGTTACGCACGATTTCTTCGATTTCGTGCATAACTACGTCCTCGAACTCATTATCCTCGCCTTCATGTTCCTCGGTCTATGCTGGTGCATCGGATACTTCTGCAATGCTTTATACGGTATGAAGTTCGATCTCCAGTCTTGCTGGGGAGGATTTACGGCGATCGGCGGGGCCGGGGTATTGGCTACGGTGAAGTACTGCATGGATTCGTGGAAGAATACACCGGAAGGCCAAGCCCCGTCTTATGGCAAGTCCGCTTCTCAGCGTCTCGCCGCCACCCTCTCGGTTTCTCTTGGTAACAAAGATGAAGAAGAGAGAAATACGACAAAGAATATCAATTCGAATGCTATCGTCAATGATGTTAATAGTATCAATAACATCAGGGAAGAACAGGTGAATAGAAATGAAAAACCTCGAATGGTGTGAACTCTGCAATAAATTCTACGCTTTCAAACTGGAAGCCGACAAATACGGCTTCTATACGCCTGAAACGGATGACATGGAGGACAGCCTCTATAAGATGCGTCCGTTCAAGCAGCGTGATGATATCGACCAGTCGCTCAAAGAACTTTCGTCAGAAGATCAGAATATCGAGATTACAGATATGAGAATCTCTCCGGCATACGAAGACGATGACGAACTCTACTGCGTCTGTTAAAGCAAATAAGGTGAGAGAATGTACTTTACTTCTTACTGGAAATATATCAAGATCGGCCTGATCGCCATCGTCGCGATTGCTTTCGTCTGGCTGGCTTATTCTTGGTATCAGGAAAAGAATAAACCTCCTGAAGTCGTAAAGGTTCCTGATACGACCGTTTCATCTCTTTCGACGGCTTTTCCTCATGAGACGCAAAGCACTTTGAAAGATATGAACCGTCAGATTGAACGAGCAAAAGACACGCAGGCGCCGCAGTATCACTTCTATACGTATAATCAGGAACAGGCGGATCATCAGGCTCAAAGCTACGCGAAGCAGCAGAAAGCCGATAAAGTGATGAAAACCTCGGTGACGAAGCAGATGTCGGATATCCAGAATCCCGATGGTTCCAAGACGCCCGGCCAACAGATCGTAGAAAATGACTACTACGCAATCAACCTGAATCGGAAACATGATATCAAGGCTGGCGCGGCGGTCGTCAATGGCACGGCCTACATCGAAGTAAGTTATCGGAATAGGGAAGTAGAGTATCAGGCATTCTACTCTCCCGAGAAACAGACGGGCGGTGCCGGCATCAAATATACGGTAGCGAAATGGTAAGGGTGATATAAGATGATTGGAGCTACTCCACTATCGATAGAGCTAGCGAAACAAATGGAGGCAGTCCCTGAGAAAGTGGGGCAGCTCGATGAAACTCTAAAAACTGAAATCAGCAAGATACGCGAAGAAGCCGCGAAAGCTGCCGAAGGACTCCGCAAGTATAAGACATTCGGAGAAGACTCCGAGAATCCATACGAGATGAACTATCAGGATTTCGATAAAATCGGCATCTACGAAATTATCTACGGTACCGTGAATACGATGCCGAAAGACGTAGAGAAAGACTTATGGGTCTTCAACCTTTACGGAGATAACTCGAGATACAGCGCAATGATTTCTACGTCGCCGAATTCCCCGGATCTCTATTTCGGCAAGTTCGTCGACGGTGTGTGGCAAGGATGGAAATCTACGTCTTCTCTTTACGATAACTGGATTATCAAGAGCACTCCAGAAGAGAATCTCGTATTCACGCGCCAGTCTACCGAGAGAAAAGACTGCGCTATTTATATAGATAAAGATTCGTCCGTCACGATCAACAAGATAGCGGCGATGAATATCCCGACGAGCGATGATGGTCTCGGTAATATCTGGCTGAGCTGAAGAGAGGAGAAATATATACATGATTGATTCTGAAACTCAAACAATATTTCTTCCTCTCGGCATTTACGGGGCTATCGAGAATGAAGCCTGCGGACTAGACGTTGACTACGATTCCTTACCTACGAAGTTTGAGGATTATGAGAGATTTATCTGCCGAGGCAGCGGCTCCGGATATACCTCCTCCGGAGAATTTACTGTCAAGGAAGATAATACGAAGCCGGTTCCTGTAAAGAAAAGAGAACATAAAGAAGATATTCCGGTTATTCCGACGCCGCCTCCAGCTCCGCCAAAGGAAAAGAAGGTTCATATTATTGGTGTCTGCATCGACCATATGGGAGATCCGAAGAACGGCTTCAAACAGATCGATGCTGATGGCAATACTCTGACACAGGAGTATCTCGATGCTAGGGGGGACAGCGGTAACAAAGTGATATTAGATGACAATAGAGATAAGACGAAACCGCTTGTTCTTCTGCATCTGGATGGAGATTTAAAAGATGAATGCGGCCATACTTTTACAGCGACAAATGTCAACTTCACGACAACGAATGCGAAATTCGGCAAAGGCGCTATCACGAAAGGACATGACAGCCGCATCATCTGTACGAACCCTGGGTTTTCCCTTGGCGGCGAAGACTTCACAATCGACTTCTGGCTATGCACGACAGGATCATCCAGGTGTGGGCAGATCTATAGTATCAGCTACGGGGATGGAACAAATAGAGACTGCGATACTTGCATTTCTGATATCATGCAGGTAGAAAACGCCCATGGAACATATGAATTCCGAACTAATTGGAACAACACAGGATACGGTTCGATATTCAAAATCAGCGAGAATACGCTCCACCATATCGCTGTCGTATATCAGCATGCAAAGACTCTGACGACGGTCTACGTGGACGGGCAAGCTGTCCAGACACTTTCAAGAGCATGCCCGAAGCGTGATGTGACGAGCGTTGGAATCTTCCAAGGAAGATATCAGACAACAACAAACTTTATGGAAGCGGGCACTGTCATTGATGAATTCCGCATCAGCAAGGGCGCAAAGTGGACAAAGAACTTCACCCCGCCCGACAAGCCGGGCCATAAAAGAAATGTGGGAATTGATTCTGACACCATGGCGCTCATCACATGGGAAAATGGTGTTTTGAATGATGACGTTGAAAAACTGAATTGGACGACATATCCAACAAGCGGCGCAAAAATCTATAACGACAATGTCTATCATGGCGGAACAGCATGGTATCAAGCATCTGGAGACTTTCCGAAAGATGCGACAATAGAGGGATGGTACTACTGGGATGGCGCTGTACATGGTAGCTGTGGCATTTTTGGTGCAGGCGCAAGTACCGGTGGTTCTTACACAACGTTCTATATGGGCACTTGGCATAATGGCAAAGATGTCGAGTTGGATCTTCTGAACTACAATACGGGGCTGATTCCAGTCAAGGTCGGATGGAACCACGTCGCTATTGTACGCCAGAATGGGTTGAAACACAGCATTTATGTCAACGGTATAAAATCTGGAAACGAAATCGATCACGAGCTTACATGTCAGGGGATCTTCTGGATTGCAAGAAATCCGGTTCATGACCAATGTTCGATGGGAGAGGATCAGCGATTAGCAGTTGTACGATTCTCTAGTTGTGCGCGTTATACAGAAAACTTCGATCCACAAAAAGTGTTCCCATTTCCAGGAGAGTGAGTCCAGTGAACTTTGACAATGTCTTCCCCTACAATCAGATTCGAGAAGAAACTATTGATGGCCAGGCCATGATCTGGTATCCCAAGACGTATGTACGCGCGATCGATCTCCCAGACGGCGAATATAAGGGCAAGTATGCCTGGCAGATTTCCCAGTATCCAGAAGAAGGATTCCATGTACACCGGGCTTTCATCGACAACGAAGGCAAGGAACGAGACGGGTTCTATCTCGGGAAATATGAGGCATCAAATCAGAACGGGATACCGGGGTCTGTAAATGGTGCGACACCATGGGTAAATATCAGCGTATCAGATGCTATCGCAGCCTGTGAAAAACTCAACACAAACGCGGCAAAAGAAGAAAAATCTGGCTGGCACATTGAAAATTGTTTTGAGTTTTGGTATGTAAATCTCCTCATACTTATTGAACTTTCGAATCCAGATACCTATACGATTATTGGCGCTGGCGGACAAGGTTCACTTCAAAAATGTGGCTCAACAAATGCTATTTGGCGCGGCCTTTACGAACACTGGTCAAATACATGGGAAATTGTTGATGGATGTAAAATGGATGGCAATGGTATTGTACAAATATGGAATACAACTGGCAAGACTTATATATCAACAGGGAAAAAACTTATAGATAAAGGTATTGCGAGGGGATCGGGAGAGGGCTATAATCTTTCCGACACTTTTATTCCCGCTGATGATGGGCAAGGAAGCACATTTGAAGCAACCACATCTGATCATGTTTGGACAGGCGCAAATACCCTTACGCGCCTTGGTGGTGGATGGTATCAAGGTGCAAAAGGCGGTTCGTTTTCCTTTAGCGGGGATGCTGTTGATGCGGATACACGTGATACCTTTGGTTTCCGTCTCGCTAAATACTAAGGAGTGGCAAGATGTCAAAATACGTAACACTCGAAAATCTCCGAGCATTTTTAGAAGAAGCGGATGCACGATACGTCTACCGCAAGTCCGGTTTCGGTCTTTCGAGCAATGATTTCGAGGACGAATATAAAGACCGCATCAAGAACATTTAAAAAGGAGCGCCATCTATGCCTTTAGTTACGAATACGATGAGGTATGGAACGGATACATTCGCGTTCTACCAGGAAGTTGATTCCCAACTTCTTACGTACGACGGGGATTTCAAGATTCATGTAACATCCGTTCCTACCGATGCCAAGATCGCGATTAAGCTGAATAGTCAGTTTTATCGCTTAAATAAAATCGGGCAGCTAGAGCCTGTCTACGATCCTCTTACTGGAGGGAATACGGCCGGCGAAATTAATTCTTTCGAGACGATTACCGCCTTGAAGAAGACGCCTTTCAAAGTAGCGTTCGTTTTCAAGGATCAAGATAAGCCGATCGTCGCGAGCCTACTTGAGCGCAGTGAAAGCGCTTTATCGATCTTCACGGAATTTACGTCGAATATCATGACGTTCTTCGGCAACCTAGATTATTACGTCAAACGGGCGCCGAAGGAATCCCGCGTCGCCATCGATATCGACGGGAAATACTATAAGATCGATAAAGATGATAAACTGGTTCCGATTCAAGAGATCAAAGATGAAGGCAATACAGTCGAGGAATTCAACGAGGTTAACGAGATTCCTGAGTTAAATAAAAAGAAGTACCGCTTTCATATACTGGCTCCGGGCGATAACGCGAAATCTTCCGTCTTGATCGAGATACGCCGCCTGAAGGATTATATTATCGAGTGGTTCCGTGATAAAGAAGGTGGTCAGTAATGTCATTTGATTTCGCTGATGCCGGCGGCTACGGCACTGGAAAACTCGGAAACTTCACGAACCCTCAGAACGTGAATTCCTACGCTCAAGTTACGGCTATCAAGGATAACACGGTTACGCTAGGAAATACTCTAATCGGCAACTTCGAGAAGTTCGAGGCTGGCACTACGATTGTTATCGTATCTGCCTTGACATTGAATAATGTTCAACCGCAGGATCTCGGATATCATTCCTGTCATACGATCAAGGCAGTATCGGGAAATACGTTAACGCTAGATACTCCATGCAAAGTACCGAATACGGCTTCTCAGATTCAAGCGATCACCGTACCAAACTTTGAGAACGTAACGGTTACGGGAGAAGTCGCGCCGCCGGCCTATGACGTGAATAAACATATCGGCGGTATCTTGATCTTAAGAGCGAGAGGAACGATTGATCTTACGAACGGAAAAATCAATCTTCAGAATCGCGGCGTGCCGAGAAACAGTGCGTACTTTACCTGGCGTCCTCTCATGAATCAAGAAAATCAAGGCACGAACGACACCGATTTATACGCCGGCTGGGAAAACCATATGATGCACGATCATTGGATGCTGAATGTCGGCGATGGCACGGCAATCATCGTTTCCGGCAAGCTCGTGATGAATCAGAATACTCGCATCGGCAATCCTTCTACGAGAGGAGCTCAATTCTATCGAGCATCCGGAAGCAGCGTCACGTACAATGAAAGCGCTCCGGCAGGTACGATTCAAGGTGGATCGAACATCCTTATCGCTGCCGATACGATCCAAGGGTTTCATCCGTACGCTATCTCGAAATATTCTTCTACGGCTTCCAATAGTCGCGGCCTTGCCCGCTGCTATATTGCCTCGGAAACTCCGTTGAGAAATGATGAAGGCTTATACGCTTTCGACTGTATCCAGCGTCCGAATCGAGTCGTTACCGATATGAATATCCATAATTACGGTAACGGGCATGATGGCGCGTTGACGAATCCTATTGTGCCGTTGAATAACTACACTACTATTAATAGTGCCGTAACCGAGAACGGAATCACTAAGATTCAATTCTCCAATATGACTTCGAATGGCCTTACGAAGTTTCAAGAGGGGAGAAAAGTATTATTCCACGTTACAAAACAGAGAACGAACTTATACGATAAGCTAGGTCGTTTTATCATGGCGACAATATCCAAGATGCAGGGTAATTTCTTATGGCTATCGGAAGATGCATCGAGATTCCTAGGAGATACTAATGCTCTCGTCACCTCTCAGTATTTTTGCCAGCTAATCTCTATTCCAGAATATACGACATTAACGATATCGAATAACTATGCGGCTACAACTGCCTATAACGACTCTACTCATACGGGAGGTATCTTCGCTGTTATGGCCGACACTCTCGATCTTACGAATGGCCAGGTCAATGTAGAAGCCAAAGGTGGCGGCGCGGCCTATGGTAGAGAAGGACTCGCCTATATCGGTAACGCCCAAGATATGAATAGATTACCGTTGGGCCAAGGGCACGGGAGTATATTTATTCTAGCTAGAAATATGACTATCAATGCCAATACTAGAATTGGAGCTGCCTATACAGGGAATAACTACGGAGGAAAAGGAGATTATCAAAGTTCTCGCGGCGGATATCGTGGATATGATTCCGAAGGAAGACACGGAGGAGGAGCTTATGGAGGAACTGGCGGAGACAACGAAAATCGTGGAGGTTATGGTAGTAGTGGCGCTAGACCTTTAAGAGGATGGTATGGACATCAAGGGGCTCATATCATGGTTATCGCAAATGTGATGTCTGAATTTAACTGCGAAATGATTTCTACTGGCGGACATTCGACTGAATCGTATCCTAACTTATGTGGGGGCGCAGGATATGGAGGAGGAGGCTCTGACTTCGGAAGTGGTGGAGCTTCTACTGGCTATAATGGCGGAGGTGGAGGAGGCGGCTGCGGAGACGGCGGCCCCGGCGGCGGCTCTTCTGGCTGGGCTTTCTTTTACATCAATCAAGTAAACTCGGTCAATACGAGTGGAATCAAGATTTAATACGTAATATATAGGTGGTGCCTAGGGGAGAAGGTCGTATGGCTTTTCTCCCCTTCACGTTTCTGTATATACGGAAAGGAGAATACTTTATGTCAATCGTTTTCGACCTGTCAGAATATCAGCCGGATGATCGTATTCAAGAGCTTTTAAGTGAGAATCCTGAGGGCTTCATCCTGAAGCTCGGCGAAACGCTCTCAGGAGCACCGTCGCTTGACCCGAAATTCATTCAATTCGTGAACGAAGTAACGGCGGCTGGTCTTCCGTACGGTATCTACTACGTCTCTCATGCTCATGACGAAGACGAGTTCATGATGGAAGCTAACTGGATTAATGATCAGATGGCAGAGCTTCTCTCAGGCAATATGCCTGAACTCGGTATTTGGTGGGATGTCGAAGTCGAAGCCGTCTGCCGCGAAGATGTCTGGCCGCAGCTCCGAGACGTTATCGGAACCATGGAAGGCTGGTATAACGATATGCGTATCGGTATCTATTCCGGCTATTCATACTTCAACCAGTATATCGATATGGCAGAGCTCGCGTATTATCAGATTCCTGTTTGGGTCGCCCAGTACGGATACTACGAAAACTCTCTCAAAGCAGAGCATCCTGAGCTCAAGCATGTCGCGTGGCAATACGGTGACACCTATAACGATATGAGCCAGGACGTTTCTGAATGGTACGGATTTTAACATGTTCATCTCCGGCAGAAATTAATAAATAAAAAGAACGGCTTCAGCAGTGCGTTATCACTTAGTCTATCAATTCGAGGTCTATATGACGTAGACATTTAAGTGATAAAGTCCATTATGGATGGATATGAATTCGGTTTCATGTTTATTAATTTCTAAAATTTCATAATGTAGATATACAAATAAGAGAGCAAAAGGTATTAAATATATCGAGAGGCGGACAAAAGACCGGGAAAAATTCCCCGATCGTCTTCACTTCTCGATATATTTACGTAGAAAGGAGGTCAGGAGAATGGCTTCGAACTATTTCTCCGATGAAGAGCTGATGTGCCACGGCGCGGAGCAAGGTGACTGCGACTGCGGCATCGAATCAGCGCAAAATGTCAATCCTAGACTTCTCGAGCTTTTAGATCAGCTTCGAGAAAATGTCGGAGGTCCGTTAAGTCTCTCATGCGCATACAGATGTCCGTCCCACAATGAAGCCGTGGGCGGGGTAGCTAATTCACAACACGTTCAGGGTAACGCGGCAGATGTCCTTTGCCCTGATTGGCTCACGATGGGTGAGTTCAAGTGGTATGTGGAGCAGCTTCCGTTTGATGGCATCGGCGTCTATGAGGCGGGCTTCATCCATTGTGACGTTCGCGAAGGCGGCGTCGGAGCCGGTTATTACTGGGAAGGCTGATAAAGCTTTCAAACAATAGAATAGGAGGAAAACAAGATGAGCAACGAAAAGTCAGCGCTTGGTAAGATCTCTTCTTCTCTCGAAACTCTTAAGGTTCTCGGAGATCCTTACATTTACAAGCAGGCACTCGCTATCGAACAAGGCGTCAAGGAAATGGTCGCCGTGAACTCCCCGCTGGTGGAACAGTACGGAGAGTCCATGAAGAAGTTCGATACTTCGATGATTGCCAAGTACGGTTTGAGAGCCGCCCGTCTCGCCGAGTTCGGACTACTCGCGTATGTAGCTTTCAAGCTTTTCGTGTAATCGTCTGATGAGGATATTATGACGTACACGATTATTTCGGAATTCCCTATCACCCAAGAATTGAAAAAGAGTGTCGAGTTTATCCTGCGGAATAGCATGGATCCCGACAATGATTTGAAGAACAGAATTGTGGGCTGCAAGGGGATGCCGGCGAACGGAATTATCCCGATCGGCAGCAGAGTTAACTGCGTTGATCGGTTGACTATATAACTAAATAGAAAAAGGACTATCGGATATGAATAGAAAAGTATCTCGATAGTCCTTTTTCGTATGCTTTTATGTTCATATTACACATAATGGGAAATATGTGTAATTTGAGGAAGAGGGGTTTCGAGAGGGAAGGAAAGATGATATAATAGTAAATATTTAAGGATGAAGGGCGGTCTGATGAAGTGAATGATTTAATAGCTAATAGAGTCGATAGCTCCGTGATCACGCTGGAGTATTATACCCGAAACTACAAACAGATTCTTCCTCGCTATATCGCGTATGGCCGTCCGACCGAAGATACGCTGAAAACATATTTCACGTTGATCGATCAATTCATCGATTGGTGTCATCAGCAAAAACTGGATCCGATAATGGCACGAGATTATCAGCTGCGCGTCTATATCGAAGACCTGATTCAATCGAATCATTCAGATAACGGCATCGCACTCCGGGTTACTTCTATCCGAGCCTTCTACGGCGCGGCCGTCCGGCTCGGGCTGTTAACGGATAATCCATGTCAGTTTATCCGTGTCGGCACACCATTTATCTACGACGAGCAATTCAAGTATTTCACCGTAGAACAGATACGTGAAATCTACGTATATACAATGAAGGAAACTGATGAGCTAAAACGCTTGAGAGACGTTTCAATGTTTCTGTTAATGGCGAGTGAAGGGCTTCGTGTGGTCGAGGTTTATCGTATGAATGATGAAGACATTGACTTCAAGAACCGCATTATTCTTGTTCGAGGCAAAGGACATAACGGAACGATTTACCCTTCGAGCCTGACGATGAATACGCTGAAGGATTATATCAACTGGCGGCCAGCCAGCGATGCTACGTTTATCTCTCTTTCTCGAAGGAATAAAGGTATGAGAATCCAGCGTAACGGCATACGAAAAGCCATGGATCGCATCTTGGAAGCTACGGGATATAAAGAAAAAGGAATCTCGTGCCACGTTCTACGCCATAGCTGCGGAACGAATCTCTATGCCAAGACAAAAGATCTCCGTGTCGTTCAAGAAACCCTACGGCAAAGAGATCCGAAAATTACAGCGAGATACGCTCACGTACAAGAGCGGGTCGAGAAACGTTATACCGACATGATTTCTCCCTAATAGCGTTACTTTTGTTAGCATCTTAGCTAACATCTTGCGCTTTTATTTATCATATGATATACTATTAAGTATAAGGAAACGCCCTGGATTCCTTGCGTTCACGTTTCTGTCTGCATAGGAGATATCGAATGACGAAGGAAGAAATTGAAAAAGAAGTCGAAGAAGAATCTCGTGATCTCTTGCGTGTCAAGAAAACCAAGATGCTGGATGCCATCTACGATTATCTAGAAACCGCGAGAGCTCTCAACGTAAAAGTTCCAGATAATGTCACGTGCATGATTCGTCGCACCATTCAAGAACTCCCGAAAGTCGCGTAAGAAAAATACTCCCGAGTAAATATTCTCGGGAGTATTTTTTATTAGCCCTGATTCGATTGAGTCTCGCTTGTGATCGGCGTAGTTGACAAGAACTGTCCTAAGCTAACCGTAGACTGGAACTTCGGGAAATACGTTAATGGATCGTTCGGTGAATGACCGGAGACAGCGTCACCAGGAGAAACCTCTAAATGTAAATGTGGAGAATAATTTCCGCCAGCATGACCAACAGTTCCGATAACGTCTCCTCTATTAACATGCTGCCCAACAGCGACATTCATCGTAGAGCAGTGAAGATATCTGGAATATGTTTGTCCATCATCATGTTGAATACAGATACCGTGCCACGGGCCCCAAGCGTCTCCATTGCCATCTTCTTTTACGGTTCCGTTGGCTACGGCATGAATTTCGACGCCTTCATCAGCGCCTAAGTCAATGCCATAATGGAAATCGCCAGCACCAACACTAGGATCTCTTGGTCCATACGGAGAAGAATACCGGATTTCGTCACCGTTCTTGAACTGTTCATCGAAGAACGGGAAACCGAAATCATCTTCATCAAAACGAGAGTTCGAGCACATTGGCTTAATAGCGTTATACAAGTAGCAAATTTTCGGATATAGATCCGCTACCTGAGAGTTCGAATCTACCTGCGTCAGCCAGTACGGGGCAAATTCTACCCATGTCCAGTTTTCTTTGTCTGCCCAGACAAGGGGTGCCAGAGTTGATCCTTCTCCATTTCCTTCTGTTTGGGTTATCTTAACTTGGTCAAGACGAACGCAGCCATTACCTCCGATAATAGTCTCCGGTGACGTTGCCATCGCGCAGATAATCAAAGCAACGTTCTTTGTCCCGATCGCCTTTTCGCATTCTTGATATCTCTGAACAAGAGCGACATAGTCTCTCGTTTTCAAGATATAAGAGATACAAGCAATCGTCAATGGATCCGCGTCGGTTCCCTTGCAGGCTTCCTTGACAGAGTTCATTTCGCCGCCACGGAATTCATTCGCCGCGACATCTTTTTCATTGACGATATTCTTACCAGATTCGATAAACGGATGCAGGTTCGGCCCGACGCCCGGATACTTATAGTTATCCATGGCGTCTTTATTTTTTGTCATAGCACCACTCGTCTGCTTATTATCAACGATATTCGGTGCCTGATTCGTTTCGCTGCATGGCCAAGAAGCAAGACGTTTCATATTCTGGCCGTCATCGTTAATAGACTGGCGCCAGTTAATATGCGTCTTTTGATCTTCTTTCGGGACATATGCCCAATTCATAATGACGCCTTGGCCCCAAACTGACGAGAAATCTCTTTCATCAGGATTACGGGTAAGCACGCCGGTATTCGTTTTTAGCGACTTTGCTTTTTCTTTATGGAATTCCTCGACGCGAGACATGTTGATATAATCGCTCATCATGTTATACGACATCTGGTTATCGTCCTGAATGACGGCGACATTTGCTCCGATGTCGTTGAGGATTTCATAGCATTGACCATCTACCGGCTCGTAACGAGTACAGTATAAGCACTGATCTATCTGTACGTTTTGGCCGTCAGAAACGCGATCGTCTGCTAGACAACGTATGCCAAGATATTTCTGGAACGGGGTCTGTCCGCCGTAGTAGACGCAGTTGATTCTAACACGAGTGCCTAAACGGAAGAATAAACGGAACAACGTAGATAAGTTATTTTCGATTTTTACGAGACGCTTATCAGCATTCATACCGACATTCATCGCTGCCTCGCACGCGACTTTACCTTCAACTGGTGTCGTCAGCTTATAAATACGCGTTGGCGGATAATGCGTTTCGAACTCTTCGATTTTCAGATCAACTGGAAATGGATCCTGGTTATTCGGCATCTTACCGGGATTTGGCTTCTTGAAATCTGTCTTATACTTTTTGGGATTAATAATATGCTGGCGAGCTTTGATTTCTTTTGCGTTACCGATCGCGCCGGCAAAAGCATCCTGTCCAAGAGCTCGAACCATAGAATCCGTAGTTATCTTATTCCAGCCAGGATGATTCGGATCGTCATACTCTTCTTTCGTGTCGCTTACCGTAGTTTCGCTACCGGTAGCGCTTAACTCTCCAGGCTGAATCTGCTGGCCGGTATCTCCTTGAGAATCCTCTTGCTGTTTAGCGTTGTCTTTATCAGCGTCAGTAGAAGAGCTATCAACAGTTTTTTGTTCGTCTGCCATTATTTTACCTTCTTATTTATTTTTCATTGGGTCATCTGCATCTATTAACTCGTCAATTGCGGCACTAGCAGATTCATATGCTGAACGCAATCGCTGATTCGTATCTCCAACGCCAACCGGATATTTGCTGCTAGGTTCAATTGGCTCAGGATTAGCGAGCATTTTTGTTGAATCGATATCGAGATGACGAAGCAAATAATTAATTGCATTACGCTCGGCATCAGCCCCATCTCCGCCGACAGAATTAACTTGTTGCAAAAGCTCATTAAGTATAGCTTTTTGCGTCTGATTGCAATTTTGCATAAGTGATTCTTCTTTTTTTCTAGTAGCTTCAAGATGCTCTTCAAGTTCTTTTGCCGATGGTGTCGCAGACGCCCCGTCCGGAGTTCCTTGAGCTGCGGGCTGATCTGACGAAGATCCGGAAGACCCTGAGCTACTATCAGAAGAACCTCCGGACGAGCCTCCGCCAATACCTCCATCCGCATAATCGAAAGTACCGTCCTCATTTCTCTTGACAGCCTTCGTATATTTTTCTTGTTGGGACAGTTGTTTAACTGCGTCATCCTGAGACATCCCCGGATTCGCATCCATTACCTGCTTGATATCAGCGTTAGAATAATGCATTCCGTTCGGCGCTTCGATGCCGCTATCGCCATCAGGAATCTTTTTACCATTCTGTACTGCTTCATCCTGAGTCTGAGTCTGGACTGCTTTATCCAATGCCCATTGCGGAACAGAGTCGCCAACCATAACATAGTCAGGATAAATTGGCTCGCATGGAGTTTTTCCTTTCGGCAATTTGATAATCGTAACTGATTTACCATGAGGAATATATAAGAAGCCCTTGCCGTTCTGCATAAACGGAGAATTTCTCTGGCCACCGTTATCTTTTCCGGCAGCTGACTGGCAGTTCATTAGCGGAGTTTTACCGTCGTGAGGAGTCGTAGGGATAATTGCTGTAAATCCATTTGCTGCATTGTCCGCGAGAACTTCATTTAAACTCCATACATAATCATCAGCATGGTTATTTGGACCGCCACCCTGGCAATTAGGATCATTAACAATAAGCTGGTCTGATCCTACTAATTTTGCATAGACAATAAAATGGCCATGATATGTAAAAAGTCCAGGACCATGAGCAGCTATGACTGGGAATCCGCTGCTTAACGCTCCTCGAACTTGATCTTCTGAACAATCTGTAACCATTTCAAATCCCCAGTGCTCTGCAGCATCTGGGAAAAAAGCGTAAGATGTGCCATCATTAGTATGATATCCATTATCTGCAGCATACTGACAAGCATCTACCGGAGTGATATCGACACCATACCAGCGAGCGACCATGGCAAAACATGTCGGGCCACATCCTGCCTGCGCGATATTTGATCCAGTTGGCGGATAATCTACTGACCCCCAACGTTCATCATATTGATGAAGAAGAGGAACTTCCGTGCCGTTGCCGTTTCCATCTTTATCATTCGTTGTCGTCGGAGTTGCGCCTTCAATTTGCGCCATTCAAATTCACCTCTTTTAAGTCGCTCGGCGTATCGTGGCCGGCAATTGGTTCTTCCAGCATTTGAGAAGACAAGAATTCCTGTTCAGCTTTTCGAAGTTCGTCCTGCCGCTCTTTATCTGTCTGAGCGTTATTCAGGATCGTCTGGTCGAACTTATCTCTTTCCAGCTCCATCTTTTTGTTGTAAAGATACTTGGCTGAAATCACTTGCCCTTTATCATTCGTATAATAATAATCTCCATACATCAAGATTTCTCCCGAGGCATGGCATCGGAGAAATTCATTGAAGTGCGTGATTCTATGTAGCACTAGCATGCTATCAACACCTCCTAGTATATTTATTACGTTCATGCTATCTACATTCCGCAAAAAACGGGGGTTTTATAAGGAGGAGAAATATCAATTTCTCCCCTAAATAAAACTACCGTTTTCGTATCAAGCGAAGAGCGTCATCGCGTTCTTCAGATTTAGATACTCTTTCTCTTCCGAAGAAATCGCTTTTAACGTACGCTTCTTCTCTTTATACGTATCGAGAACCGTGACTTCGCGAGCAATTGGTTTGTCGATTTCGCGTTCCTTCTCAGCCGACAACACTGCCTCGGAGCTCTTCTTCTCGCACTTCTTGAAGACTTCTGCGTCGACTTCGTCCTTGATGCCTTCCGCGACGGAAGAAGCGATCTGCGTCAGAACATCCTCGTTATTACTCATAGCGTTGAGTCCTTCTTCGCTGAACTTGCCTTCGATCGCCATCGCGGCCTGAAGCTTTGTAGCCATCAGAGACAATGCCTGTTCCTGAACAGTCCTCTTATAATACATATAATAGACCTCGACATCCTTTGTCTGGGAAAGGCGCCAGGAACGGCGCGATGCCTGACGCATCGTAAACAGGTTATATCCGACCTGATAGAAAACGATTGTCGTGAAATCGAGAAGATCTAGTCCAGTATCAACCAAAGACGGATTGACAACCAGAACGTCGATATTCTCTTCTTCCACCTGCTTCTTGATCCAAGCCTCTCGCTCGGAACTCTTGACGCTAGCTTTCAAAGTAACAGCCTTAATGTCATTCTCGGCGAAGAGCCTCGGAAGTTTGTCACCCAGCTCGGTACGATTTGGCCAACTATAATAGACCAGTACTTTCTCGCCGTTCTCGACTTTTTCCTGAACGATATTTAACAGCGTCATCTCCTTATTCCGATAGTCGTGCGACAGCTCTTCCGGCGCGACCACAATATTTCCCGTATCTGGGTCAACGATCGGAGGCTGGTCATATGGCTGGTCAGGATAAATAGAGAGACTCTGAATCATCTGGCTCAGCGTCTTGATGCTTCCGCGAGAAGTACGGTCATGGCTGCTGAAAGAATCATGAATTGCCGTTTCCAGATGCATATACGCTTCCATAAGTTCATCATCCATATCGACGCCGATCGGAATCTCGGTATAGCCCGGAAGACTCTCCGCCATATCTTCCAAAGAGATAAAAGCGACATTCTCCAATAGAAACTTCGTAAAGACGATTGGAGAAACACCCGGAAGCTGTTTGAACTTCGAGTTGCCATGGCGATTCCCCTGATGCCCATTACTGAATTCATAGTTGGACTCAGATTTATAGACACCATACTGCTTCACGAATTCCATTTCACCAGTGCCGCCGAAATCGAATCCTTCTTTCTTCATCAAGCCAGGAAAAGCACGATAAAGAATATAGAAGATACTGGAGGCATAACCATTTAAGAGCGTGCCCGTAAAGCATAGCGAATGCTTTGCGCAGCTGACCAAATCGCTGAATGCCTGCCCCTGAAGTGAATCCCTTCCTTTCAGAAGATGAACCTCATCGATCAAGGCATAGTCGATATATCCCTTAAGTGTCTTGCGGATATATTTTCCCAATGGATACTTGATCGGAGCCGGAGCCTCACGGATACTATCCATATCCTCGACGGCGGCGCTAAGTTCCGGAAGACGATATGCGTATTCTCTCTTCGGATTCGTCATCGAGGAAATACGTTCGAGCTCATTTTCGACTTCATTCCGAGGAAGCCAACCAGTATGAGCACCGAGATATACCCATGCGCTTTCTCGTTCATCATTATGAATGCAAGGAGTTTTATATTTCCCGAGAGCTTCCCAGAGCTTCGCGTGACATTTACGCTCTTTCCATTCCCCGGCCTCCCGATCAAAATACCTGACAGTATTCATGCAGTAAGAATTCGTCGCCGATTTCTTGTTAAAAGCGTCACGTTCGAAATAATCTCTTACTTCATGACGATAACGTCCACGACCCTCCCAGTGAACCGTATAAAGCGGCTGGCCGCATTCTGGGCAGCAGTAGGTCTTGCTATCAAGATGATCTGGATTAGATTTCCAGATTGCTGCCGGGCGCTCGTTATATCCGAATTTCGCCGTCTCTTTCGAGATGACGAGCCAAAGATGACGACGGCGTTTCTTGTCTTTGATTCTCGGCATAAGCTCGACCAAACGGTCAAAACTATCGACGATGACGGCATCGGAACCCGGCGCGAGACGTTCGATCTCTCTCTTCCACTTCTCAACGAGATGTCCCGGGCACATGACGATATTCGTCATCGTCTTCTTCTCGTTATTATTCGTCATAACGGTAACGGTAGCCATCGCCGTTTTCCCGCTTCCCTGCTCGCCGATAATGAAAGCACATTTTTTCTGATCCAACGCGTTCGACGTGGCCTGGATTACGCCCTTTTGAGCGTCGAACAAATTCAGTTTGCCCATATAGCTATCATAGTCAGCGAGATCCGTGAGAATTTCGGAATAACTGTCTTCCGTCGGACGGAAGCGCGGGATGAAAGAGCTCTGGATTCTCTTCGCGAGAACGTCACGGAAGGAAGCCAAGTAGCTATCAAGACCGGAGATATTCCGCATCGTATCAGATACGTTATTATTTCCGGCAGAAATCTGGATCAATCCCTGCGAGAGCCCGCGAGAAATCATCGTACGATAATCTCTCTCCGTGAAGTTCAGAGCGAAAGCGTAGAGATGATTCTGCGTGCTAACATCTGTGCCAGGCTCGAACGTTTGTTCGACTTCCAACTGGACAATCATGCCTCTCGCGGCCATGTAGCGCATAAGATACGGGCACCATTCTTCGATAATTGGGTCTGGAACCATCTTATACATCTTGTCATAAAAGACTTTTAAGAACTGTGGCGGAATATCATCGGTCGGATTCGAGAGCATGCGGCTGAAATATGGCTTCACCTGCTCCCAGTAGATATATGCCGTAATACGTTTATCATTCGAAGAAGCGATATCCGTAATGGTATCTTTCTTGAAAGCAATCAGATGCGCATAATCCGAAGAAGACATCTTAGAAACCTTCGTCTCGTAAGCGCTGCCCGGATTCGTAGAATAATAACGTCCACTGAAATAGATATCTTTATTCTTCGCATTCAGATCCTTGCAGACAGCTTCGATACTCGTAGAATAGCCGAAAGCGCTAATCAGCGGAACACCGAAATCTGTACCTCTATTTCCATAAACGAGCAAGTTAGCATACATCGTCGGATTCTTGCCGACATCGATACGTAAACTCATCCTTTTAACTCCCTTTCTCTATCAAGCGAGGCACTTGTACGTACCGTCTGGCAAGAACATCGAAATCTCTACTCGATTCGATGTCGTTGACGTGATCTGCACCTCGCTTCCATCATTATTGAATTCTCGATAAGAGTCCGTCGTTTTTACGACGCGACCTCTTACGGCATGCGAGCAATTTCCTGGTTCCTCGATGACACCATCCAAGCAACCGGAAGTCAGGATTAATCCAAGCTGGCCGACGTTAAATGGCAGTAACGGATGGACTTCCTGGTCAGAAATCTTCGGCACCTTCTGGGCATCCCAGAACTCTTTCACGGCATTAGACTGGTTGAAGAGTGCCAGCATCTCTGTATCATCGAGAACATTGGAACGGAATCTCTGAACCTCCGTGACGCCCGAAGAAAGCGTATAAAAACGTTTTTCCGGTTCATCGATCAGCTCGATATTCGACACCAAGTTACGTAGCAAGGCATATGTCTTGGGGTCTACGCCGCGCTCTAGCGGCGAAACTTTCTTACCGAGAATCGCGACGAGACCGTTATATCTCTCTTCTACATCTCTGATGATCGATATCTCTCTTAAATTACGAGAGATATATGAAGCGATACTCTTAGAGATCATAGCAACCGGAGTTACGTAAACCAGCAGGCCATCTTTACGGAGATAACTATATGCTCGATCAAGAATCGTGCGCTCTCCCTGATGGCTGACCGTTCCGAGATTATTGACAACATGCATCGAATCGAATCGAGGTGTTACGATGACCATATTGAAAACGTCGTTGGAGCACTTGCAGTTCCTGAGACCACCAGAAAGAAATCTCTTAAATCTCTTACGGTCTTCTGGCGCGATAGCTTGATACTCGCTATTCACGATCTCGTAAAGATTCGCCATCGGGAAATAATCCTTGATATGAATCATGCTCTTACCGAGATTATCACCATTGATTTCTAGCACATTGAATTCAGAAGAACGGTCAATACTCTCGCAGATCTTCTGATATGAGCCCATGCTTAAACGCATGTCTCCATCAAAGCAGCGATAAAACTTGTCTCGCGAGAAGCTGCGGACATAAAGCCAGCCGATATCCATGCTTTTGAATCCGTTGATCGCTTTGATAAAGTCATTGAGCACGGGAATGTAATCCGTGAACTTCGTCTCTTCACTCTTTCGTAGCGTCTTATAGCGATCGACTAACGTCTTGAAATACCCCTCGGTGATATCCATATTTGCCGGGAGCTCGTCCCAATGATGGAGGATATCCAAGGCATCTAAAATATCCAAGATGCTGTCGTCAATGTTTCCGAACGTCACTGCCTCTTTGACATCGACCTTATTTCCCTTCTGAATACGTTCCATCATAGAGACGATAGACGTAAAACGTTTCTTGCTATTATCCAGATAATACTCTAGCTCAAGCATTCTCTTTTATTCTCCCCTCTCTTTTCCATCAATCATTCAGGCTGTTAAGAATACAACTATTCATATCTTCCTTCTTACCTCTAAAAGAGATGAACTTCTTCGTTTTAAGATACGTATGATACTCGTTATACGTACGCGGAAATACCGTAGCTTCAATATCGCCATCACCAGTGCCAATCGTAAGATAAGCCATCGCGTCACCTTTGCGAGTCTTGATTTTCTTGATCTTACGAATATATCCTTCGGCATCGAATACGCGATTGATCAAAATTTCATCCCAGCCGAAACTCTTCAGCTCATTTACTGGATCATAAACAAACGGATTGTTCAAGAACGTAAGCTCCAGCTGATCCTCTGAATCATTGATCGAGAAAGAAAAGTCCTTCGCGCCGAGAGAAATATCCTCGGGAATATCTTTTTCTCCACGATACTTCATATATTCGATATAAAGATCTCTACGAGTCATATCTTCATCTCTCAAGAAATCCAGAAGGCCGCTAAAGATGGCTACCGTGATAACTTTCTTATTGAAGATACGACCATAGCTGTTCTCTTCAATAATCATCATCATTTCTTCGATGGAGTCAAATTTCTTATCTTTAAGTTTTATCGCGATATTCGCAGCCTTCTCGCCGAAACCTTTAATAGTACAAAGACCGATGCGAATTTTACCGTCTTCAATCGTGAATTCCCATTCACTCTTACGAAGATCCGGCGGAAGGAACTGAATCCCCTGCCGGCGGCAGTCTTCGTAAACCATAGAATACTCTTTATCCTTAGAGCGATTATATGTATTCGTAAGAAGAGCTCTCGCATATTCCAATGGATAATGAACTTTCAAATAAGCACTCGCGTAAGAGACTAACGCATATGAAACAGCATGAGAATGATTGAAAGCGTACTGCCCAGAATCAATAACCATACTAAAGATTCTGTTAGCTGTATCCTCGTCACAATCCACTTTAAGAGCCTGCTCGATAAATTTCGGGCGAAATTCTTTCAGCTCTGCCGTCCTTTTCTTCTGAGCCATTTTCATAACATCATAGCCCGTAGAAAGCGGAAACCCGAATGCTTCGATCAGCTTGATGATCTGCTCTTGATAGATCAGAACACCATTCGTATCTTTCGTTACTTTATCATAAAGAGGATGAATCTTTACGATTTCTCTCTTGCCTTCTACGATGTCCATGTAGAGTTCATCCGTCTTATTCGAAATGCACGGACCGCGAACTAATGCCAGACAAGCTGCCAGTTCCTGGATCGTACGAGGCTTCAAACGAGGCATGCGATCTTTATACGTCTTAGAAGCGAGCTGGAATACTCCCGTCGTATTACGAGAACCAATAAGATCCCATGTCGGAGCATCTTCCAACAGTATATCATCTTGGTAGTCAAATTTCCAGCCAACTTCTTTCTCTACTTCTTGCATGACGCTCAAAGTAGCCAAAGCGAGAAAATCGTACTTGATACATAAGTTTTCAGCGTCTTCAAGATTTAGAGAGGTAGCCAAGACATTTTCTTTATTCGATTTAATTAAAGGGATCGCGTTCGTCATATCAAACGGGCTCAACAGAATCCCGGCGGCATGAAGACCAGACGAAGAAGGGAAGCCTTCGAGAGAAGCCGCGAGGTCAAGAATATCTTTATACTGATGATCGTATTTATCCTTCAATTCTGGAACGACTTTGATCGAGCTCATGATATCCAGGTCAGTCTTCTTACTACCATCATCGCCATAATAAACGTCTGGGATCAGCTTAGCGAGTTCGTTACCGACGCATGGAGCATAGCCCAATACACGAGCTGCATCGCGGACAGCGCTCTTCGCCTTACGGAAACCGAGCGTGGAGACTAGCGCACAGTGATTATAGCCGTAATGTTCGACCATATAGTCAAACATACGATCGCGGCCATTGGTTCCAGGTATCATATCCGTATCGATATCGGGAACGGCAGTGCGATGCGGAGAAAGAAAACGCTCGAACATAAGACCATATTTAATCGGATCAGGCTGACTGATGCCCAAAGTATAAGACACCAGAGAACCAGCGGCAGAACCTCTACCGGGGCCTACGGCGATATCATGCTGACGGGCCCAGTTAATGTAATCCTGGACAACCAGGAAATAGCCACAGAAGCCTTTCTTCTGGATAATATCGAGTTCGTAATTCAAACGATCGATATATTCCTGGGGATTCGGCTTGTCTTCAATAATTTTTTCCAAGTTCTTAAAGCATTTCTTGTAAAGAACTTCTTCTTCTGTCTCTCCTTCTTTTACGGGGAACTTCGGCATATGAAGCGTCGTATCCAGCGTTACATCGCATTCATGAGCAATATGTTCGGCGTTCTCAAGAGCTTCATCGATGATTTCATAGTCTTCATCGTATACGTACGTAAAATGCTCTCTCAAATCCTCTTCATCCATGAACCAGTAGCAGGTATCGGGATAAATCATTTTGTCATCGTTATTATGACGATTAAGCTTCACATGATAATCATGACGAATAGCGTCTTGCGCTGTCAAATAATGAATGTCGTTCGTTACCGTAACGGGAATATTCAGTTCTCTCGACATCTTGACAAGAGCTCTGTTTACTTTTTTCTGAACATCGAATTCGCCCGGCTGGATCTCCAGGTAAAACTCATCGAAAATCGAATCATAAAAGCGAGCCAATTCTTTCGCCGTATCGATTTTATCCGTGAGAATGCACTGCGGAATCTCGCCGCCGACGCACGCGGAGGAAGCGATAATGCCTTTCCCCCACTTTTTGAGATGTTCCCAATCCGTACGAGCTTCATAATAGTAGCCTTCAGTAGCTGCCTGATTATGAATACGAAGCAGATTCTCGAAACCTTCCTGATTTTTCGCCAGAAGTACGAGGTGGCAAGCAGCGCCTTTTTTGTATTTATGTTCTTTCTGATAATCTAGATTGTTGTTATCAACAACATATGCTTCCATGCCGATAATCGGCTTAATATTATGCTCCTGGCAAGCTTTCGCGAAAGAATACATCGCGCTCATGCTGCCGTGATCCGTAATAGCGAGAGCATCCAGACCATATTCTACGGCTTTTTCTACATAATCATCGATCTTTAAAATCGAATCGCCGACGCTGCCGATCGTCGTATGTACATGTAACGGATAATACATCCTTCTAACTTCCTTTCCACCTTTCTCGGCAGCTGGGCCGATTATTTCTTTCGCCGCTTTTCTTCCTCGGCTACAAGTTCATCCATCTCGGTGGTATCCAGCGGATCAAAATGCTTTCCGGCAATGCAGGAGCCGGTATCAACACGAGGTTTATATACTCGATTGTTTTGATCATAGATCACTTTCTTGATTGCCGCGATAACATCCCGCAATTCTAACTTGAGCTTCTTATGCTCTTTCGAGAATTCTTTGATCGGCATCCAGAGAGCAATCGTATCTTTCGTAACTCTTCTCGTCTGCCGAATCTTTTTGAGTCGTCTAGCTTTCCGATATCCTTCCGTTCGATAGAACTTATCTAATTCGAATTCATGAAGAATATCTTGTTGACGACTATCAAGGGAACTTACGACGCTTAACAGCTCACAATTCTGTTTTTCAGCTTCATCGAGAAGAGCGATAAATTCGTTGATAAGTTCCATCTTCTTTTCGATTCTCTGAATTGCCGTTTCTTTTTTCTTCATCGTATACTCTTCTTCCCCCTTTCGAAAAAGTGTAATCATTAGACTTTTTATTTCTCCCTTGCGAAAAGTACGATAATATTATATGATTTACTGCGTGGATTGAATTTTGAGAGGAGACATTGCTATGAAACCTATCGTCATTACGATCACCAGCAACAAGGGCGGCGTCGGGAAAACAACCACTGCTGCCGCTTTATGTGATATTTATCGTAAGAAGTATCCCGTATTATTGATCGACACAGATCCTCAGTGCAATTGCGCGGCGAAATTCGGATTCGAAGTTCCCGTCGATCGTGGTCGCTTGGGCGATATGTTGATTGACATGGTACAAGATCATTTGAAGCATAAACCCTTCGAGAAGTATATCGAGTCTAGTCAGCAGTACAAGAATCTAGATGTTCTTTACGGTGGCAAGATGATTCGCCAGGCTGCTTATGACTATATGTTTAGCTTCAGTGCTTCCGCCGCGCTAAAATCTTTCAAGAGAATTATTCAGGCGGCGGCCGAGACCGGGAAATATCGTGTCATTATCATCGATACGCCTCCTACGTATGGCAATGAAACAGATGCTATCTTCAACGCTACGGATTATTTATTGATTCCTACCTTAGCTGAAGGCGATAGCGTAGAAGGTGCTGACTTCGCCCTCCAGAAAGCCGCCAATGCCCGCGAGGATAATCCGAATCTGAAGATTGCCGGTATCTTCCTAAATCGCATTTATGACAATGACTCCGCGACGCACAAAGTCGAACCATTCCTTCGCGAAGCTTGGAAAGATAAAGTTCTGAAAACTCGTATCCCGGATAACCGTGCCGCGATCAGCGATGCTATTAACGAAAGCGAACCAGTAACGACGCGTAAACCGGTATCGAAAGCTTCCAAGGCATTCGCTAGCTTGGCAAAGGAGGTCGAGAACATTGTCGATCTTTGATAAGAAACTCACCTCTACGGATTCTACGAAGTCTCTCGATGAATCCATGAAAGAAGATGCCTATCGTCGCCATACGATTGACGCCGAGAGACGCGCCGAGATTCAAGAAAAGATCAAGAACCCACAGATTACGTCTCCGGCGGCGAAAGCTCTGCTTCAGAATAAAGAAAACGAGGCTTTGAGCCAGTTCCCCGAGATATCTCACGAGGATATCGTAGACCGTTCGCTCATCGATCCGGCTCCTGATGAATGGAACTTTTTCGGAAAACCTGACGCGGAGTCGTATAACCTTCTCATGAATTCCATCATCAGCTTCGGACTTCTGAATCCGATTACGTTATGGAAACGTCCTGGAAATCGATACATGATTCTCTCGGGGCATACCCGCGAGAGTGTCTTCGATGAACTAGCCCAGGCAACGGGCGACAGTAAGTGGCTCAGCATTCCCGCTAAAATTTATGACGAAGATGCTTTGACGGAGAACGAAGCTCGTAGAATCATCATCTTAGCGAATGTCGCGCAAAGAGCGAAAGAAACTCCAAGGGTCCGTATCAGATGCTATTCTGAATACGCTCGTTTAACAAAAGCAGCTGCTCCTTACGGAAGCGGCATCGATGTCAGCGCGGTCGTCGCGAAAGTATTCAATATCTCTCGCTCGACGGTATTCCTCTATATGCGTCTTCAGAACCTGATTGATCCGTTACTCGACCGTTTTTGCGACAATATACTCACGATCTCACAAGCAAGAATCCTGAGTGGACTTCCTACGGAACTTCAGAAGCATCTCGTGAAACAGATCGACGTATCTGAATTAAATGAGATCCAGTTCGATGCTCTCAAGAAAGCTAAATCTATCGAGGATATAGATAAGATTATCTATACTCCCGAAGAGCTGAAAGCGAAGCGCAAGAAACATTCATATTCTATTTCTCTTCCCATCCAGCGCCCAAAAGACAGTGATATCATCGGCATTTGCGTCCCGAAAAAAGAAGCCGAAGAATGCCGCCGCGTCATCCTCGAAGCATTAAAAAATGCTTCTCTCTCGGATGAGACTCGCGAGCTTCTCCGGCTCCAGTTTCAGAATTCATCTTTAACGATGTGATCTGCGTAAAGTCTTCCGATCATCATGAGAGCGTGATCGATCTCCGGCGTCTCTTGAAATACGATACGGATGCCAGACATCGTAAGCCCTCTCTGTAAAATCTTGAAAGCTTGACGATGGAAACTTTCTTCGGAACGTTTTACCAGTAAATTTTTCTTCTTCATCTTCTCAACATCCTTCTATACGTAAAAATGCTCCTCATATCATAACAGATATGGGGAGCATTTTAGGTTAGAAAGCATCGACGATTTCCCGACTCATAGGAGAATACATATCTACGTTGCGGCTCTCGTAACGGATACCATCAATTTCTACGTATTCATCGAATGGGCATTCATTCAATTCGTCGATATTCTCTACCGTATATTTCTCTTTCGGATCATATACGTCGATCGGCTTGTCCCATTCGATAGACATCTCATTGTCATTTTCCGTATCAATCTCACACGGATATAGCACTTCGATGTCATTATGATATAACTCTACGTAAGTAGCTTGAATCACCATATATGATCCTTCTTTCTCTATTTAGTTTTGAAAGTATTTTTCGCGAAGCTCTTTCATCGTCGGCGCTTTCCCACAGCTCATCGAACCTTCCGGGCAATATCCTTTGACGCAGGCTGGGCCGGCATGCTTAAAGAGAGCTGGGCTTGCTTTTTCGCATAGCCTCAGCATACGCCATGCTAATTCCCTCAGCTCCCACTGAGCGCGCGAACAACAGCGCAGGTTGAAGAAATGCCATAATTCGCGGGCATTCATTGTGACAATCATACGCGTCTCGCATGCGTTCGGGAGCACCATGCGGGCGTCTTCCTTCGGCACGTCGAGCTCGACGAGCTTGTTATACAAGTTCTGGATATCGGCCATCAAGGCTTTATATCTCACGGCATGTTTTTCATGCTTCTGGATAGACGGAGGAATAACGTATCCGAAGTTATCTTCCGAACAGTAACGCTGAGAACGCACGGAGAAACTAGCTCCGATACGATGTCTTGTGATCTGTGCTAATAGAGCTCTCGATACGCCTTCAATGCCGAAAGTATAATCGCAGTGCTCGAAAACGGATTCGTGACCGAGAGATTCCAGCTTCTGAACGAACTTCTCGACCTTCTCTTCGGTCAAATCGTTCATCAACGAATCAATATCGGCTTTATTCGAATAACATAGCTTCGCCGCAGACGCGATTACTTTCTCGGGATTCTCCGTATGAGACAGCAATTCAACTTTCAATACATTCTCTCCTTATTTCTTTTCCAGATGCTCTTAAATGCATGCCACGTCCAGTAGATGAGCCAGCTCAAAGCTACGATAGAAATTCCCGTAACGACTAGAACTGACACGATGAAAATCTTAAATATCATGATAGGTTCAAATAGCGTCATTTTCATTTCTTGCTTTTACCGAAGTTGCGAGCCATGATATTATCCGCTTTCTTCACGAGCGCCGTCTTATGCTGCTGGGCCGCACGGCTTTTCGCCGCCTGAAGCCCCGCCTTCGACGGCACCCATTTACCATTTCTCTTAACTTTGTATGGATACTTCTTATTCTTGGAATCTAGAAACGCGGATGCCGGCATAGCTTCGCGTTTCTTCGTTCCTTGCCCAGGAGGATTCCATGACATTTAGAATCGCCTCTTACGCATGCTTTACACGATCACGGAGCTCTGCCTGCTTGGCGTTGTTCCAACGGTCTGTTGTGCCGACTAAATACCCGGTGATGCGGCGAATACGCTCGAACTTCTGCTCGGCGAACACGCAATCAGTATCCACTTCGTTATTATCGAGAAGCTTCAGCGTAAGCGAATGCATATCGGACGGCTTCCGCTTGTGCTCCGCCGCCAGATACTCGATATACTTACGAGCTTCTTTTTCCGTGACTGGATAATTCGCTTTCACTTTTACTCCGTCGACTTCTGTCGTCAGACTCATATTTACTCGCTCCTTTTATTTCTTCTCTCCTGGAAGATTCCATGGCATCTCTCAGGGGTTTGCTATCATGCATCGCGGTAGTGTACCCTCCGATAAAGAAGCCTATACCTAAAACGGCTATCACTAAAATACTGACTCCCGCATATATCCCTAACATCATTTCGATGTTAGGATCAAGCGATCAAGTTCTCTTTCAGTTTTTCATAATTTAAACGAAAATGCTTCATAACCGCATCGACGTCGCCCGGATCCACCGCGAAGTACTTATCCCCGTAAGATCTTAAAAGCTGTTCAATCTCGAGATCTTTTAACGAGGCAGATCTCAGCGTATCGATACGATCCTCTTCTCGGAACATCGAATCGTCTCTTCGAATTAGAAAGTTGATATTCTGATAATGCTCGAAACGTTTCATGATCAAAGTAGCTAATACGGGATCTCGATCTATATCATAAACAATAGATAATGGTGTCGGGCTGTCACATACGGCGATTTCGACACCACTTTCTTCGAGACAACGTAAACGATGCTCCTGTTCGGCAAACAAGTAAAGCTGATCTCGAATTACGCGCATAGAATCTTCGTATACGAGTTCCTTGGCGTATTCACCTGTCTGTTCTACTCGATAGCCAAGTTCTTTCAAGGTGGCGAAAGTCTTGGCGGCAAGAGTGCTTTTGCCGATACCAGCGCCGCCGAAAAAATTCAAGCAAATCATTTTTTCTTCTCCATGATAATGCATACGATAAGAAGAGTGGCAATTGTCGCGAATGCCGTGCCTACGGCGGCACATCCCATTAGCATCGTCTCAGCAAGCATAGCGTCATTCATCTGAATGCCCTTTCTTTCTATCTTCGCGATCTTTATCCTTGATATTAATATCTTTTACGGGCATGCTGATCGCGATAACGCAGAAGAGAATAAAACAGGAAACAGCCCAGAAACAAAATTCCTTGTTAACAAACAGCTGTTCCACTTACTTCTTTTCCTCTGTCTTGCGAGAATAGCTCCAGAAGCCAGATGGGCGACGGTCATGCCACGGGATATTCGTTTCTGCCGCGCCCTTGATCATCGCGCAGATAAGATCATAATCTTCTTCCACTTCTGCGTTCGTATCGTTGAAATAAACGATGCATCCGGCGCCGTCTTCCTCCGGTTCAGAAAAACCGACGAGCGTGTCGATACGAATCATCAGCCTCTTGCCAGAGTTCTTTCGATGCAAGGTTAAAAAATCAAGCTTCATAATATTTCCTTCCGAATCTCTATAACGGCATTCGAAATATTTTTCAATCATCTCGGTGATCATAAGGGTACACAAGACAATTGCTAGAAACGTATAACCGTCCGTATTATTCGCCTCCCGGGTCCTCTCCCGCCACCCTATACACTTATATTACTTTGCTTCGGCGACAGCCTTCGCGATCTTCTGAATAAAATCTACGGC